>Ga0307512_10000248_pt1 | contig 76664 bp, 59 predicted proteins | sample 14_EM_MG_FD_200267 | JGI IMG/M metagenome (GOLD analysis project Ga0307512, IMG submission 200267) | Populus trichocarpa ectomycorrhiza microbial communities from riparian zone in the Pacific Northwest, United States - 14_EM | ecosystem: Host-associated > Plants > Roots > Unclassified | place... | reverse complement strand
CAGGCAATTTTAAGTACACCTTGAGAAGGGAAAGTAGCTGGGATGGTGGCTTTGCCAGCAGGAAAGCCCAGCCAGAAATACCAAATCTCCACCCAAACTTTGCTAAGCATGTTCAAAATGCAAGTAACAGTGGTGTCTCAATAATAAAAGGCATTGTTTTGTGGAATTCAGTCACCTGTAAAGGAGAAAAGTGGGTAGTGGTGCATAGACATGGGGTGGGTTGCCAGTTCAGAGAGCAAATTTTGGTGGGGCAGTAAGACTTACAAAGTCACATCACATATAATTTACAATTCACTTAGACAGAAAGTTTTATTTGCTACTAAAGAAGACTTGATAAGGAGGACGGCCTCTGATGAGCACTTTTGGACATGTGGTGAGGTGGTTGTGCGGGCGGCCTGTAAGGCCCGGGAACTGTTACGATCCAGGGGATACAGATTGGTATGGAGTATCATACATATGTGCCAGCGGTATGTCTTCGTAGAGAATAGCTCGAATATGTGAAGCACACAACTGGATCATTGCTGATCGGTTGTGAAAGTACTTGGGTTGTATGTGGGAATGACAGGCCTTGCCCTGAGAACTGTTGAAGGGTGAACATATATAAGTGACCATACATGTATTGGGGGAATTCATATCATTATCACTGTGGCCAATAGCTTGGCAATGCTTCGCTTGAAACTGTGTATCTTGTAAATTTGGTGCCATGTTGACTGAAACATAGTAGTAGAATTGGCTAGTACCAGGAAGCACTTGCTGTAAAGGAGGGGAATCATACCAAGATACCAGATAATATATTTGGTAGGTGGCACTACTGAATTATTATTGTTGTTGAGATTTTGAATGTTAATATCTAATGATCACATATTGTCTACTGTACTGCATTCCAAATCTGCGAGGCCATCAGTTCAAGTCATCATAGCAATCATCTGCTGAGATCCATCTGTCAACTTACAGTATATACAACACAGGGGCAAACAATTGTACAAATAAATACTGATTTAGAACAAATCAGAGTATGGTTGAGTATATTGAATTGAGCAGCAACCTTCAGCACAATAAATAACTGATATTTAAGTTTATATTATCATGGTTTGTAGTGGATCATGATGCCTGTAATTCATACTTTCAGACGGAAGAAAAGGCATTTTAATTTCAACCCACTGTATTTCATGATATAGTGTAACTGGTAAACTATTATCACAGATAGCAGCTCACCTCCATACAGTTATCTGACTGTAATGGTCTTAAAAAAAACATGATATAATATCCCCAGCAAACCAACTAGAAGTATAACAAATTTCAAGGTGTGCACAACTAGGGATACTATATATACCATATATTTGTATAAATTGCAATGTTATTCAATAAGAGGTTTGTGAGTCAAGTAGCAAAGTTTATAGCATCCAATTGAGCTCCTGGTGTAAACTTTATTGTCTCTTCAGAATCCACATACTGGTCAAGGATTGTTACTGAAGCAAACATCCCAAAAACCGAGCAGTTTTCGATAATCATTATGCAGGTGTACAGTTAGCTGGGACACTTATCTATTCATCATAACAAGATCATAAATGTACAGTTGCAGCTGCTCAAGATTTGAGAACAGATATAACACAAAATGTGTTCATAATACATTATCTGATAAGAGCAATAGTATTGATTACAGCAGTATTTGATAAATTGTATATATCAGTAGAGTGCAGTGATAGCTAGAGCAACCTTCTCTTCTCTGCTTATGATGTTCAGCCTACGATGTGCAGAATAATTGTGCAGAGAAAAATATATATCTTTTGGTTGATGAAAAAAACAGATCATAATTAGACTATGTTGTACTGCTCTCCCATGATTGGTATGGTGTAATATTGCTGTGAAACTGATTGACCAATTTGAGTATGCTCACCTTCAACCAAATGTTGCTGAGGCACAAATCTAGCAATGAACTATCACACCCTGTAGCATCAATGAGATTGATCAGAATCAGCATACTGATATTTTATCAGCTGTAGTCAACACTTGCTCAAAACCTGTGCATTTCATTAACTGCAAAGATACATGATTCAATAAGAATTGACTAGAGACTCACTATGGAACCTGTCACCTGATATTGATCAATTTAGGGATATTTCCCTACTGGATTTTGACACTACTAGGTTGGCATTACCTCAAGTGATTGTGGTTCAATATCTATAGTTGTACCTAGTGATAGCAATGGTTCCAGTTTTGGACCCGGCCGGTTTTATAGGTCTGTGTGGCAACGGCATTACCACATCAAAAATCGATCATTTTTTAAGCGAAACATTTCATTAAGGCCACAAATATTGATCAGTGAGTTCACTGTTTGGTATGTACAATATGCAGCTCTACAAGGCGCACCTTTTCGCAGTCTCCAATTTTCAATATCTTCAGATCCCAGCAAGTGGTAGCCCAAAAACCTCGTTTATGGGCCAAAAATGATAATAATTTCAAAGCAGCTTGCTGAGTTTTGATGATATCAAAAAGCGGAGACCACCAAAAGATGCGCCATCCGAAGCTGCATATTTGATATACCAAATACTGAAGTCTCTGATGAATATTCACGGACTTAATTGAGGGAGCCATATGGTACAGACCCGGTCCGAACCGGCCAGTTCCAGGTTTTCTTGGAACCGCTATAATCGAAAAGGTCCAAACACGGAACCGTTGCTAACACTAATAGTGCACAGCAATGGGATTATGCAATCAACATCAGAAGTACTCTGAACAATGGAATCCCTGGCATCCATTTCAGTCAATATATTACTTTCAACACATTCAATTGATAAGCCGGGAAACAAAAACAAAGATGAATAAACCATAGTGACAATGACTGGACAACAATAAAACTGAATCATTCCAATTGGCTTATTCTCTGGACAAGGTTTTTTCTGAAGTCAATTCCAAGCTAAGAAATGGTAATAAATTGAAGATGATATACATATCTTCAGACCATTGTACTACCAGGATATGTTTCAATGTATGCAGTGTCATTTGGCACATCACCCATTGCCAGTATACAATAATATTCAAGCAGCATATCTAACTAATATGCCTAGCTATTGAATACACAGTACACTGAACATGAGTGATTGATAGTGGAATATCTAGAGTCAGCATCCTGCCAAGGAAATTATTGTACTGGTTATTTGTATAGCTGACATGACTTATTTCACAAATTTTTCTGCCAATCAACATGCATGGTCACTGTATCTTCAAATTATGGCTATTTGAAATAATATTGGTGGCACACCAAATAACCATGCCTGGGTTCTCATTGGGCAGGTAAATTGTCCCATAAACAGTAACAATAACGCAAGTGAAGTATGGTACAATCTTCTTAACACTATGTTGAACCCAGTAAGAAATCATTTCACGACAGGTTCTGGCTTTACACTGGATTCTACTGATGGCATTCTGTGATACTGATACCCTGTTTTGGCAGCTTGAGTTAGAGATTATCTGGAACCAGTTAGAATTGCTCAAGTCTGATATGGTTTGTACCCAATGATTGAATTTTCCTATAGTATGCTATTGAGGTATTTAACTGTTTGACTACTCCATAATTCCAGAAATTAGGATATTTACTTAGAGCTGCTGGAGACCTCTACTTCTAACACTCTGCTTATTTTGGGTGTTCACCCCAGTCCTATTCAGTTCTGCCAATATTCCCCTAATAATATCTATGAGCTTGGGCATTCTGATGGATCCCATCAACTGCATTCAGTACTAGTTAAGAATTTATCAAACTGGCTACTTAAATACCTGAATGCTAGAAATGTCAAAGATATATTTTACCCTTAATTCACTTCAGTCTCATAATATTTAGGCCTTTAGTGACTCTTCTTGCCATTGGAATTATTGCAAAGCTGCTGAGAAAAAGGAGAACAGATCAGAGGAATAATCAGAATACTAGCTATGAACTGTGCTACAACTCTTATCAACTAGAACAACAATGGAGACAGTATTGCTGATATATGCTGCATTTCAATATTGTTCAGAGCAGAGTGAGCATTACTTGAATTCACTCCAATTGTTAGCTAACGATATCACTCTGTTCTACCTCTTAAGGCAACATATGATACAATCAACCAGTTTTCCCTGAAGCAAGAACATTTTCAATCAAAGGAAATATTGAAAACTGAGAATACCAAAGTGCAGGAACAGTTTGCAACAAAATCCCATTGGTTATGGGAATAAACCATTCCTTCAATCTGTATAGAGAAGGAGGTTCTTGTATTTGGGTCACATAAGATTACAATAACAAACTATTGTCAATTTTACAGATGCCTCAATAGATCCCAACAAGCAGAATTTGAGTAGTCAGGTGCTGCGGAATAGAAGGCCAAAAAGCGAATGGAGCACAAAATCAGTTAGGCGAAACAGACAAAAAACATGGTTTTAAATAAACTTTCCCACCATAGTAATCAACAACTTTTACTCGAAGATGGGACTGGCCTAACTGTACCTGGAAATATACAAGTCTAACATTTCCATAAATAACAGTTTTTACAAATGCTGGGGTATATGGGGTTGCAAACATGATTATCATCTTTAATGTACAGTTTCAGATGGATCTATCAGATGGTAAAACTGAAGCCACAATGTGGAGCTTTACTGATATACAGCAAATCCCTCATATTAGGATAGTGGAAATCCTGGCATTACCAAGAATCGTCAAAAGCAGTTCAAGATGGAAATATCTATCTACTTGATTATGTTTATACCTCAGTGGGAGATCATCAGCAATCACAACTTACAGCAGTTCTTCAAACAGCAAACAATATATCTTTGATGTCCAATGCTGTGTTTGGTAAGCCATTTATTGGAGTCACTTCAGTGACATTGAATGGTATCAATGTTATGTTGGATAGTTCTGAATGGCAACATATTGGCAATCTGAGAGAGGTAGAAGAATCTATAAACAAGATTGATTATATTCAACTGATCCTCAATCATAATATAGAGCATGCCGGTTTTCTTTACATAGTGGTGACACTGTCTTATCTTGCACTTCAAGGCTGCAATAATGTTGACTCTGCAAATGTTTTCAATGTACTGTTTACTACTTATAAAATGCAAAATATATGTATTACCTGTTGTTCATAACGCCAGCATTATCCGGTGGAGTCCTGTGCCCACTCGATAGCACAACAGGTATATTATTGGACAGAAATTCAGATTTGCAGAGATAGCGGAAATAGCAAATTAGCTTCACTCAGAAACGCAACAGTGGATATTGGATGTTCCACATCTTGCATACTATTCCATTCAAAAATTGAAGTGGACTGGGAATACTAATTTAGTCAATTGGCAGATGGATGTTATAAGAATGTACTTATTCTGTGCAAATAAATTAATCTCCAGAATTGACTGTTGTATTGCTGTCAACCATTTTACAATCCTACTTTAGTTCAGTATGTAGAACTTAAACTCTGGGTCGAAAGCACCAATACCAACAAAGGAACCCTACCAGAAGCTCCATGCATGTGCATACAAAATAAGCAATCCAAAAGAAATACACTCCATAACACCTTCCAAGGATGTATTGCATATTTCCTCATATTACTCTTTGACTAGACAGTACCATATTGGATTGTTCAATTTCATGTGTGAGTTCTAGGCAGAAAATCGATACTGATCTTGTCAGTACCAGAAAACCCAATTGTCGATGTTATCTTCTCCCAATCAACAATATGGAATGGTGATTACCATAAAGTACACAGTTTGGATTGGTTGAGCTGATTTAAGAAATGGGTTCATTTGGATTTTCAAATAGACTAGTAAAATCAACTTGTAACATTCAGAGTAAAAGCTGGATCAGCAAATATTGTGTAGGTGAATGCTATATCAAACAGCGAGGTTAGTGTATAATTGATGTACAATCATGTCCAATTCAATACCTACTGGATGAGATATTAAATACAATGCCAAAATGAGGTGTAAAGCTGTAAAAGTGTATATTGTATTGTAATATTTGATATCAATGTTCAAACTCCCCAACATTCTTCATACGGGTACGATATACACCAGAATCATCTTGACAATGAGTGTCACACTGCTAGTAGCTCCAAAACGTTACCAAACTGAATGCTTGAGTTCAAAGTATTCTGAGAACAAAATTATACTCTCTACAATATTCTTGCATTCTACTACACAACTTTAAACACAATCAGAAGTACCTGAAAATACCCTTGGAGCACTTCATAGCAAATTGCTTGGCATTCAATAAATCAGAGAGTGTATGCAGTATCCAAAAAGAATCAAGGTGCCTCTTTAGAATAACTGAGTTATTTAGTTACAACTTCTAAATGATTTTACATTGTGCTTATGAACTGAATTGAGACTCACTATCCACAATATCAACAAATATTGATCATTAAATGACTATTAACCTATGGAGTGTTACCACAAGTAGACTAGGATCACCATGAGTATTATATTATAACTTCAGTAGATTTACTTGAATAGTTATATAGAAGTTAGTCAACTGACAATCCACCATTAGATAATATATCTAATACACTGCAACCTAAAGATAAGCCCCATGAAGAATCAATTGACATCCAGAAACCTGGTCTGACAGGTACCCCTCATTATGCAAAGCCAAATACTAATAGTGAGGTTGTCATAGTGGAATATATTGCTGGGAATGTTTGCAGCAAAGCAACTTGAGTATAAATCAAGCATTCCAAGTACTCAAAATGATGAAAACTATGGTAGCCATTTCAAATCATCGAACATTTTACTCAGGCCCAATCACTTATCCTGGGCATGAAAATGTAAATAAATCAATATGTAAGGCAGGGAATAAACAAATTTAAAATCAAGTAAATTAAATTTCAAGATTCTCTATGCATGGTCCTCTTGATAGTTGATTTTGGGCTTGGCCTATATAGTTTGATTCAAGATATTTCACATATTTTTTGGAATATTTCGCTGTATGGATATTTTACTGTATGGGTATTTTCAAATGTAGCCACCTTCTCTGAACACATCTCCTATCTCGGTCGCACCAGAATCTGGAGCTGGTACATGCTGTGAAAGTGGAAGGTGATGGTATATACAACATAATGAATATGAATAAAGATAGCTGGGATCTATGGATGAACTTCGTTCTGGGCTATAGTTGTCCAAATTATTTGTTCTTTCAATTACACTCACTGAAGTATTTTTGCTTGCAGTCAGCAAACCTGGCCACTGTATCTCACTATTGGTATTATTTCAAAATATATTCGCTGTACACCAACAAGGCCCATCTATGTTCTTGTTGAACTCATCCCATTGCAGCCAACTTATCCCAAAAATCCTGATGACATGGTGTAATGTAGTTGGTTCTAGACTGTCTCTAATTATATATCTTGATATTACTGGTCTCAGCTTGAAATGAGATTGTGGTGATGAATTCCAGTGACATTGTAACTCAATTTTGGGTTTCTAGATTAGGGACTATCTGGAAAAGGTCATGGTTGCCCAAGTTTCATATCTCTTATACCCAATCAGTGAAATTTCTAATGGTATACCAATGGGGTATTCAACTCCTCCACTACGCAATTACACAAGAGATTTGTGTCTGAACTCAAATCAGCTGGAGCAAAGTAATTTTGATGCTCTATATACTCTAGGTGTTCCCCCAATCTGCAAATAATTCTGTAATATCCTATATACTATATCGAACTTTGACAGTCTGATAATTTGCATCCGCTACTTTTAAAACTGGTTTTGGACTTAATAATCTGGTTAGTTAAATAATTCAAACCTGGAAAATTCAATGATCAATATGACAATAGATTCAATATCGGTGCAAGCATTTCATTCTCTTTAGCTCAACATTGCATCAATCTAATTCTCGAAAAGCGGACTGTAGTACAACAGTGTATTCTGCATAATAATCTGAATACTAGCAGTATATTTACACTTCAATTCATCTATTCCGCAAGATGATGGGAATGGCAACCAGAATCAGCCATTGATGAGAAGGGAATTAGAGCAGTGCAAGTAGTACTATGGATATGGTTAGTGCTTGTTAGCAAATAAACACATTCGGATGACTTCGGCAAAGTGCATGATGATATTCTACAGTATCCGAATGCAAAGAATGGTATATTTGAAGACCAAAAAATGTTAATGTCTGTAGAGGTCAAAGTAGACAAGCAGTTGGCAACAGACACCCATCTATTACAGTTCGAAATAATTTCTGAAATCAAGTAGATTATGGAGGACCTTGGGAATGAGACATCACCAAACTGTATTTCTGTCACTGGGATCATTCAGGATTATATGGAAGTTGTCAGACTGGAATCCCAGGATGGTCAAATCCTGGAGGTGACTGGTTCATACCAGTGGCCTCAGGTGCACTGGGGAGCACTGGCGGCATATTTTGCACTTGACTTGACTGATTCAGTGGCCTTCAGGTGCACCTGGACTTGTTGGGAACAAATCTGCAGGAATACAGAATGACCAGCAACAAACTCAGAAACACCTAGAAATGCAGGTGATAGGAGCAGGAGTCCAATCATTACAGCTGGATCTCAAAATTATAGTTACTACTCATCGTGATACAATGTCAAAACATATTCATTCAGTTTCTATTCTCATCAAACATTCTATATAGTAATGTTTCTATGCATCTGTATATATACGTTGCAATCCATCAACATGCAGTTGATGTGGACTGGCTGCGTGGGGTGCTTGGAAGCAATTGGAGGTGCCCTTGCAGATGGCAATCAGGTGGATTTAGAGATGCACTTGGAGGTTGTAATCGAGCATATTTAGAGGTTCACTTGGACAATGAGATTGAGACAACTCAGAGCTGCACTTGGAGGCCTTAATTGAGAGAGTATGGAGATGAACTTGGAGGTCAAGAATGTGTAAACTCTGAGTTGCATGTGGAGGCCATGATTGAGAAAGGTTGGAGATATACCTGGAGGCCAAGAGTGTGTGAACTCAGACATACACTTGAAGGCCATGATCATATAAACTTAGAAATCAACTTCAAGGCAGTGATTAAGCCAGGTTGCAGATGCACTTGGAGGCCATAATCAAGCAAAATTGGAGGAGTACTTGAAGGTGGTCAATCTGGAGGTGGTCAATCTGGATGGGGCCAACCTGGATGCGGTCGATCTGGTGGCAGTCAATTTGGAGGTGGTCAATATGGAGGTGTTCAATCTGGAGGTGGTTAATCTGGTGGTGGTCAATCTGGAGGTGGTCAATCTGGTGGTGGTGGATATAGATATTGTCATTTGGGTGGCACAACTGATTGTGAAACTCTACTCATTAGTTGGTTAACTTACAACCCTGGAAATGTGACAGGCTCACTGTATCTTTGAGCTCTCATGAAGACCAGGTGGGTGGAGATGAATCTGAAGTGAGGAATGCCGGACAGTGAAGTGACATTCCAGAGTCAACTCATAATCAGGAAAATCCAGAGAAAATAGTCATTCCTCGGTGGATACCATATGTGCTGTATGCGTGTACTTGGAGTATGCTGTACTCACTGTTCACTCAGAATCATGACATGGAGATATAGAGAGGAATATATCAGCTTTGTGTTTTCTGATGTTAATAGAGCTGGGGATATGAAAGAGAGATGTGGAATGAAGAAGGGAATGATACACAGGATACAAGGAGATGCGGTACATCAGGGGTATGACTTATCTGATTGGGTTTAGAGTACAATGTATTAGTGTGCTGACCCACTGGATTGGAAGTTGTACCTGCCATATTTGCAATGGTAAATTGACATGCGCACAAAATTCTCTCAAGTCCCAGTTTGTCATAATGATTCCCCCCCTCAACTCTCATCCCTCTCATTCTCATCCTCAACTCTAGAATCAACGCAGATTCCCAATCTCAGTGATCCATCTCTGTCTCAATGCCATGTTTATGAATTAACACCCAGTACAGTGTATGCCAAGTTCATCAGTAGCTGAGTACAGGCTACATCAAGTACAGCATTCAATGAGTACAGCATTTACCCACTACAGCATTTACCCAGTACAGTATTCACCCAGCAGAGTATTCACCCAGTACAGTATTTACCCAGTACAGCATTCACCCAGTACAGTATTCACCCAATACAGCATTCACCCAGTACAGCTTTCACCCAGTACAGCCTACACCAAGTACAGCATACACCAAGTACAACATACACCAAGTAATGCATACACTGAGTACTGCATATACAAACTGCAGCATCCACTCAACATGAACAGTCTCTCACTCCTAGCCCATCTCTCATCTGTCGTCCCTCAGCAGCACATATTGAATTCTACTCTCTACGTTCCCACAAATATGGGTTAACCACTTCATAGATTCTCACCACACATCAGACTTCCCTCCCATCCCGAAGCAGACTGATTGACCAACTCCACATCAACCACATTCAGATTGACCACATCCAGATTGACCATGTCCAGATTGACCATGTCCAGATCGACCACGTCCAGATTGACCACGTCCAGATCGACCACGTCCAGATTGACCACGTCCAGATCAACCACCTCCAGATCAACCACCTCCACATTGACCAACATTAAATCCAACTCCAATTTCACTAGTTCACTGATACCAAGTGCATCTCAGAGTTCACACTATCTCAGGCTCCAAGTGCATCTCCAAACTTGCTCAATTATAGCCCTGATGTGTGCATAATCGTAGCAAACAACTGCATCTCTGAACTTGCACAATCATGGCTTCCAAGTGCATCTCCGCATTTACATGATCGAAGCATCCGGGTTCATCTCCAAACTCACCCGATCAAGGCATCCAAGAGCATCGCTGCACTCACTTCATTGCTGCCTCCAAGCGCATCTTTACGTTCACTTGATGTTGGCCTCCAAGTAACTCTTTGAGTTCGCTGAATCTTGGCCTCCATCTAAGTGAATCTCCAAACTCACCCAATTACAGCATGCAAGTGAATTTCTCAGGTCACTTAACCAGTATCTCCACGTACCCTTCCGATTGCACTTGAGTACTGTCTACTATGTGGTTCATTGTATGTATATAAACCGATAGAATTCAATACATAGTACGTGGCATGTTATGATATAGCAAATCTTCATGTGAGTGTAACATAGACAAATATGAAAGATGAAATGTCGTGCGGTTATGAGACTCCAAGAACCACTGCTGGGAGATTACCACGACATGATTAATGTCTCCTACAGAGCCACACGGAGGTTTCCTCACATGCTCTCAATGTCTGCTGCTGACCTCTGCAGAATATCTCAAGCTGCTCTCGAGATTTGTGCAGAGGACTCAGCTGCTCCAAAATGTGACATTGCAATGTGTTAAATTTGTTAGCATCTGCTATGCACCTCCATAACTGCAGGTGCTTACAGGCAGTGTTCAAACCTGTCGTCTCCGTCCGAAATTCCTCAGGACAGGATGGGACTGCGAATCACTGTCTATCCAAGGGTAGCATGGACATCGTGCCGTCTGTTTGAGGCAGGATGGTGATGGATGTCAGGGAAGACCACGGATGGAGCCATGCTGTCCCTGGGCGTCTTCTGTCGATATCCATGGATTTTTCCCAGGGTACATACAATTTATATATACTAGCTACAATTTTCCAGACTGTGAAGCAAGATCCTGTACATCATTCTCCTCTCTTTGCTCTTTAAAACTATAGCATAATTGATATACAATCTATGCATGGATGTATCCATTTATATCTCTCTTACTGCGCGCTCACAGGATTGAATTGGGTTGCATGTAGAAAATGTATGCTAGCCACCAGGTGTCAGCCTGGGTGGTGGATGTCAGCAGGGGATAGTCAAAGTACAATCACCGGTAGACACTGGCCATCCAGCCTTCATTCTTATGCTCGCACTGGACACATGGCATTGGCACTGGCATATCTGTGCTGGCAAGATGTCGGATGGCATGCCATCAATCGCCGTCAGACAGGCCAGTTGAGAACGCTGCTTCCAGGTGCACCTGTGAATGTTCTCGCAGCAGCTGTCAGGACTTTACTCAGCTCCAGGGGGGCCTGGTAGCATTTGGATGTATATAGAAGAAGTGGAGAGGTTGACTGGAGTGTCTCGGAGGATTGCATATGACTTCCAGACTGTTTTACATTTTGCTGATGTACTAAAATAATCACCGCAAGCAAAGATTGGTACTTGTCTATGTGCCTGGATAGAGTCCAACAGGTACCAACCAAAAGATCAGATATGTATTGGCAGACAGTAACTATGTAATTGGTAAATGACATCAATCAGGTATTTCTGGTTTTCATGTACCCTATTCAGTTATTTATTCCAACATCATGCATAATTACTATTAAAGGAAGTTTGAACTAATCCAACTAGCCCCAGAAGCTAATTCACCAAAAAACCTGGGTAAATGAAAACTGCAGTAGAGGACATCGATAATGGGGTAGTAAATTTCAACATCCATCGGCAAAAGTGCAAATCAACCATCCACTGTGCTATGCGTACCCACTCAGCTTATAGCAAGCTTCTGGTGGACCTCTTTGCCATGCGCAGCCTACAGACATTTATAGTCAATTCATGGAGATGTTGGCATGGGCCTAATGACCTCTATACCACTGCCGGCCAGAAATCGACCAATACCTGCTTGGACTGCCTACAGTCTTTGCTGTATTACCGGTAGTATACGCACTATCGCTGCGAGTCCTCATGAGAGCCTGCCGGCAATTGACAGCCTACTCTATAGCCTGCTCTACTGCCTGCTTGATAGCCTGGATGATAGACTGCTTGAGAGAGCCGAGCTTTGAGAGGAGTAGAGTATTCCATGGGAACCTATTGGCTGATGGCACACTCCGAGTTTGTGGAAGCTTTGGCTATTAGAAGGCTCTAAGTCTATGGAAGCTATGGCTAATGGAATGCTCTAAGTCTGTGGAAGATTTGGCGAATAGAAGGCTCCGGGTATGGGGAAGCATTGATGCTAACAGTGACGTAGCCAACCTACTTGTCTACGTGCTTCTACTACTATTGGCACCATCACCAACACCATGAGCATCACCATCATCACCAACGCCATCATCACCATTGCCATCATTACCATTGCCATCATCACCATTGCCATCATCACCATTGCCATCATCACCATTGCCATCATCACCATTGCCATCCTCACCATTGCCATCATCACCATTCCCATCATCACCATTGCCATTGCCATCTTCGCCATCAGACCAGGACAGAATGCACACACATATGCCCACAATTGGTAGGAAGCGGGCAGCAGATTCCACTGGAAATTCTGCATCGGAGATCTGCTCTCCCCAAGACCCAATTGTCTACCTTTCCTGCAGATGACAGGGATGAGTTAATTGTCAACACCATGTGTGTGAGGCATCGTGAGATCTCATTGTGGTGGCCAAGCTTGAAGTAAGGTACAGAATTTGATATCAACTGATGTGAAGATTTCGGCTGGCGCCACCCGCCTCCCACCTGCTGCCCTTTACCACCCACCACCTGTCTCCCGGTGCCTGGGGTCTGCAACTCAGCAAGTCTCTGGATGGAGTACCCAGGAGCATACATGGGAGCATATAGTGAGGTGAGGTTGGAAGTGTCTTGCCTCTGGAGAGTGTACTTGGGTGCATGCTCGGAAGTGTGCTTGGGAGTGTCTTGAGAGCTTACTTGGGAGCGTACATCCAATCAGACTGGGAGTTTATCTTCCTGTGCAATTAGGAGCGTCCTTGAGAGCATGCTTGGGAGTGTACATGCGAATGAACATGGAACAGTACTTCAGAGCCTCATACTCGGCATGTACTTGCAAGTGTCTTGGGAGCTTACTTGGGAGCCTGCAATCGAGCAGGCAGGGAGTGGGTCATCGAATTCAATTGGGAGTGTACGTGGAGTGTACTTAGGAGCATCTTGAGAGCTCACTTGGGAGCATATAGTCTAGCAGGCTGGAAGTGTGTCATCCAGTGAAATTAGGGGTGTATTTGAGAGCCTACCTGGGATTGTGCTTGAGAGCATTTTGAGAGCATACATGGGAGCATATTGTCAAGGAGGCAGGGAGTGTGTCATGGACGGCAATTGGAAGGGAACTTGAGAGCGTGATCCGGAGTGTGCTTGAGAGCATCTGGGGAGCTTCCTTGGACATGTGCAAAGAAGTCCATTTGGCAGTTGGGTGGAATGCAGCATAATGAATAGTATCAAGCAAATGTAATCGCATGTGGATCATAGTAATCCAGTGCACAGTCAAGTCCATAGGACCTCATCGTGCCACCCGTCAATTATACCATGGATTACAGTCCCAGAAACAGCTTTGCTAGGGTTTACACATTGTGTAAGGTAATTTTTCCCGGTGTCCACAAACATATGTAATTTCAAGGAAGTCTATTAACTACTTATCTAGGAGCCATAAACTGATGTTGTGCTAACATGGAGTATTTGACAAACTATCCAGAAAGAACAATTCATGACATCACTCTGACTGAGCAGATGCAGTTTGGAAAGAAATTATCTATCTGCATGATTCTGATAGATATTTCAAGTAATGCTAACCAAATTCAGAATCTCCAAAAAGCTATCAAACAGGACATATCATATCTTGGATGTCCAACGACATTTCTGGTAGGCCATATCAGAGACAATGTACTGATTAGTCTCTGCTGACAATTTTAACACTGATGATTTTGGAAGGCTACATATTGGCAATGTGAAAGGGGTATATTAGCCTAGCAATTAAGTAAATAAAATTTGATTAAAGCTCATGTATACTAACAACTATACTGGTCTTGACTATACACAGAAGACATTGTTATATTTTGCTCTTTTAGACTGGTACAATAATGGCTTTGGAAAAGTATTCAATATACTATCAACTACCAGTGAATGGAGACATCCGCAGAGCGTCCAACTTTTACATCTTCAGGATTGTCAGGAGGTGTAATTTTGCCACCTTCATTACTACAGTACTAGTATTGTACAGAGATGTATGTTGGTACAGTGTGCAGGAGTATCAAATGAATATTACTCAATGATCAATCAATAGGTGTCAAAATTTACAACTTTGCATAGCTATTGCATATACAGGATAATATGGTGTTGGCACATGATCATAGGGGAGTGGTATTCCAGCATGGTTTTATCGACAGTATATTTATGAAACTGCACATTGGGCAGTTGTACTACAGCAAACTAGGATACACCCCAACATAAATACAGTCTCTGAATTCTGAGTATAATATTGACTATACCAATGCCAAACAAACAATCATAGCTGAAGCACATAACCTCTGAATTCAATCTGCACAAAGTCGACCAAATAGCCTCAGTAATACCTTCCAAGAACAGTTTCCGCCTTTTGTAGTATTTTAGTTCTACTGAATTCCACTGAATAAGATTGTGCAATTTCAAAAGCACCTGCCACTTGCAAAAATGACATCTATCTTTTCTAAAGATGTGAAAAGGATACGCCATTAAACAAGATTTATATCATCTAACTTGGAACTCATCTTGTGAATTTAGATACAGACTGGACTGTATATCAATGACAATATCTGAATCAAGGTGTATAGATGTCAGATAGTTTTTGGAATTTTACAATTGGTTACAACTATCATCTATATAACTTGCAGACAATATGAGTCCAGATTCAAGATGTGCCATAATGGTCTGGATGAAAGTGCCTAGAGTGCAAGTAGCTGTGAAATGTAAATAATCTAATAGGTAGGTTTCATAGTATTTAGAAGATAGCAATATACTGTTCAGTATGTTCATTGTTTCTTCTCCACAACTTTAAAATCATTGTGAACTAGCTAAATGTTCACTCAAAGTATGAGAGAGTAGTGTCCTTTGCACTCTTCCTGTTTAAACGTACCAGGAAGTACATGGGAGCACCTTGAACAATCAGTATGGCTGTTCAAAGTGGTTAAATTGTGTAGTTAACATTTCCTATCTGTTTTACATTTTGCTGAGAACTAATCGGTGATCTTCTGTAGATATTCTGCAGATAGCCAGTCTGTGATTGCCGTTGTTGTCTCCTTTATGCTATAGACTCTATCTCTATTAACCTTACACAACAGGTAGGGTACTTCTAATCTACCCAACTATCAGTATATCTTACTATAAAGTCAAAATACATTGTGGCAATCTGTGGGGAACTTAGCCAGAATATTTTTGTGATGTGGCTCATTGTCCTTTGAATAGATCATAATGATATTGAACAATGCACTGCAGTACTTGCAGTTGATATGTTTTCATAGAAGGTTAGCTATTTGATTTTTGAACTCACTTTGTATACTATCTAACCCAATTAACATCAGTAGCCAATTGTATAGTGTACTCAGGTACCTGAATGCAATCATGTAAATAGAGTTCTGATATATATGATGTTGATGAGAACTGCTATGGAAGTCACACCGAAGGCATCACTTTGTTCATTACCGCTGCGAGATGTGGTAATCCAGACGTGGTAGTCAAAACTAATAATCAAATATGAACCCATTGAGAGCAGAATAGTTCATACACATGACAACAATGCCAACTACATTCAGAATGAACAGAGTCTGCATGGTATCCAGTGACCGGGTATATCTGATACTGTACTTCCCCAGTAGCTGCACTGTCTACCCTGTATAGATATTTTATTCTCTGGCTATCTGCTGTTACAGACTATTGTTCAGTGGTTCTATCCCCAAGGTCTTTCTAATACCAATGCTATCTGCTGCTTGGATTTGTAGAAGTCCTTCCAGTTCTTGGAAAACATTGTAATACTGTTCTCCAACTCACCATTTAACCTCTGACAAATTTTCTGTTTCTTATATTTCTGTTTTCTGTACTATTTATTCTACCAAAACACTACACTATCTTCTTTTAGTATACATTTATCTGTGGTTGCTTCAAATAGTGCTGTATCAAAAAGCTCTGCTTGATTGTCTGTATATAGACCTTCTCTCACATTGTTACCTAGCAGGTATATAGAGCTCTCTGATGATACAGACTCTACTGCTACTATCTGCACCTAAATATTTCTGCTCTTGTCTTTCTGTGGGCTCTTGATCTTGTACTCTAACTTCATACTATCACAGCTGCCACATTACAACTGTCAATTCTGCTGATAGTTAATAGGCTGTGAGACTTCCTCCAATTAGTCTATATTGAAAATATCTTTAAACAGTTCTAGTGGATAACCAATAAACTCACCCTGTGTTGTATTTCCACCAATATTAACATTTAACTACACTGTCATTGCTGGCAGGGTTTTCACTCTGCTTCCAATTGTCCATTGCATATTGTTGTGTTATATGAATATAAACATACCACCATACAAATATTGCAAGAGTATTAGGCTGAAAATCTTATAACTGTCACTACAATTAAATAGGATATATACCAATACTACTTCTCATGCTACAGTCTCTTATATTTTCTCTTCTGCTTCACTTTGATGGCTATGGGAGCATATCATTGGAGGACTGAAACAGCACAGATTTCTGGTATCCCCTTCAGTATAAAACAACTTGATATTTATGCTTTTACCAACTTCATCACTTTCTGCCCAGCTTTCTACAACAGCTTGTACTTTATCCATTGGTTTCTATAGTACTATATATTAAGCAGTAGCTACTTTGTATATACCACCCTATCTCTCTTCACTTTTATCACTTCCACCATATTTACTTTCAATAGTATTACTTCGCATCCACTATCACCGCCTCCACTTCCAGTTTATCTGCATTAGCATATATTTTGAAATCCACATCCAACTCAATATTCACTGCAGTCTGCAATGCTTTCAATCTGATGTTGTTGGTTTTCCATCTTGTTAGCAGCTTTGTGGCTCTGTATACTGTGGCAGACAACATTTTCATGCAGGTTAATTGAAGGCAAATTGCGTAAAACTTTCTACAGTTTCAATTAATAATGAGTTTTTGATATATTTCAGCAATATTCGTTGTCGTGGACTTTGCATCAGATGGTATACCTGTTTCAAAATTTGGCTTGGAATGTATCATATATTCTTTCATAGATATTCCTTTCATATGTCCCCAGGAATTGCCTTACAAAATAAAGTGGTGGTAGACTGTCTCATTTGGCTGCAGTTTACAAATATTTACTTGTGAAAGTTATTGGGAGGACATTGTACAGTAGAAGCCTAATTGGAGTTGTAGACAGTGGAATTGTTGATTAGAGGTAGCTATATGGTTCTTTGGATTTAGACTGAGTGGCAACAACTCATTTTCAAAATCACACTGTACCTCAAAGGTATAGACTTCTATTCAGAAACCAGCATAGATCTTCTGATATCGGATCTTCTAAGCTATTCCAGTATACTAATGTCATCTACTAAAAGGTCATCACATTGAGTTGGAGGGTATATTGCAACCATTGCTGTGAACTCAGTACTGTTGTTGGAAATTATTTGGTAATCAGAATTACAATTAAGCTGTCTTTAATAATAATCAGTTTCAGTAATCTAATCATATAGCAGTGTGCTTTCAACTGCAGATCCGTATCATTCAGAATATTGCATACTGCTTGGATGGCACAGTTCTCTCCAATGTTAAAATGTCTTCTCTCATTGATGTTTGAAGAAATGGATAGTATACCGCATCTGGTGGATAAATCAGAAATATATAGGATTGTCTGAATGCCATCTGATAACTCTCTGAGATTCCCAGATAATTTGAAGTACTACCTGCATGCTGTTAAGCTAAGTAAAGTTGATTACATGAATCAAGAACAGGCTGAGGTGATTTATGAAATCTCTTCCAAATGGAGAGGTTGATATAGAATACTGTCAAAGCTATGAAAGTCGACTTATAGGATGGCTAAATCCTGACGCAATTGAAACTTATACACTGGTCTGCCTGCAAACTGGAAGCTTAGCACTGTAGTTCTCAAACCGTAGTCTGTAGAGTCATTTAAATATCATATCTGTGATATTTGTCTTATTTAGTTATTTGTATAGACAATTACAATATACTTTGCTGTATTATACCATGCTATATATACTGTATTGATATTTATCTATATATATAGAAACAGTTGAATATGGCAGCAGATATTTCTTCAGTGCTATCAGAGGTACACTAGGTGATGGTAAGGACTGGAAACTACAAATATACATCAAAGCAGTAATAAAGAAAATGTATAAACATATATGAAGGTACAAATTGAACGATTTTGGAGATACACTTCATCACCATTATGCTGTATACTAAGCATTATATACAGAGACTATGATAAAACAAGTTTGTAGATGTATTTGATGTCTACAATACAGCAAATTCGAAGATGCACTGAGAAGCAATGATTGAGTTGGTTCCGCAATTCAGTTTAAAGTCATGATTATGCAACCATGTAGATGGCAAGAAAGAAAACTTGAAGGTACATATGAAGCTCAAAACCAAGCAGGTTTGGAAATGCACTGGAACTCTATAACTGAGTAAGTTTGGAAATATACTGTAAAGCAGTAATCATTCAAAGTTAGAGGTTTTAATGATGTGTATATTACTATATACTTGGAGGTAATAATTAATTCAGTGTGGAAGTAACCTCAAAGACAATAACTGGACAGGATTGGAGAAATACAAGGAGACAGTGGCTATATACACTAAGAGGTGGTGATTGAGCAAGCATAGAAATGTAGTGGGAGATAGTAATTGAGCAAGTTTGAAAATACACTTGCATGCAATAACTAAGTGAAATTAGAAATATGCTTCTACATGGTAATTTAGTGAACATACATATGTACTTGAAGGGAGTACTTAAGTAAAACTGGAGACAAATTTTGGAGATAGCCAATCTGGATACCCTTAAGGCAGAAACAATCAATGGTTTGCAATACACATTGGGAGTAAATACTATATTTCTGGTATAGCTTGCAATAGAAGAAATTTAACTACAGTTGGCTTTGTATTTGTAATTGTAAAAAGCTGGAGGTGGTGGATCTGGAGGGAGCCAATCAGAAAGAAGTTCTGAGAACAACTGTGACTCAATTGATTGGTCAATTCCACATAGTGGAAGTGTAGAGAAGAGCCTGATAGGTGTGCTTAGAAATAAGTAATAATAGTTGAGAAACTTGCTGGGAGTAGAAGACAGTCAATCTTGGGTAGAAGCTGTATCACCTATAATTTTGTTATCAGGATATATAGAGTTTGAGATGGCTAACATAACATTGTACCTGCAGGGTATGGAATAAGTGAAGATAAAATATAGAAAGATGGGCAATAAAGATACCAGAAGATTGTCAAAATCTTTAATGACATTGACAAGTAGGTTCATGCCAATGGCACGAGACGTGTCCCCGGCCAGGCAACTGCGACCTTATATAGACAACTTGCAATCTCTCCAAAATAGCCCATGATAATCTTACCTACCTACTACTCTATTATATTACCATATCCATGTGTACAACTGTATCTTGTTATATATTGTCATATATGGCCATATACAGATATATGCCCTTACAAACTCATTAAAACATACTTACATCTGGAGAATTCTGGGTGGAATAGTTATTGACCATTTCTTGTTCAGCAGATACAATCTATATTATAGTATATAGAATTCTTCACATGCGAAATTCTTAATCTAACAGTGTAGAGTGTAACTCTTATTACTTATATCAATTCGTATTGTACCACATCATCTCCATTTTGATTCACTATCACTCTTACTTGCCTACAAGTCAATTATTGTCTAACAATACAATAATGAGTCATTTGCCTCTGCACTCTAATTCCATAATTTTCAATTACTACTTAGTGCTGTATCCACCCAAAATGAACTAGATTCTGTAGTCTGCCATTCACCTACCCAAAGCCTGTCTCCTTCTAGTGTGATAATCACCAGTCAACTTCTATGTGGGGTCTCAGCACCTTCAATATACTTCCAAACAGATTAACTATCTCCAGTTAACCCTTCAGGAGTATAATGATCAAGTCAACTCTGATTGAATTCTTATGATTATTAGCTAACTTATCAATATGATCTTTTATATCAAGATTAGCTACTCTGAAATTGAATATCTACAAATTGACTGTAACAAGTTATACTGAAGCATACTTATTATACTTGCATGATTACAAGTTAATATATAAATAGAATTTCAACTATCATCTCACAGCAGTTGTTATTAACTTTCTCCAAATCATTCAATTTCATTAAACATTGGTATTCAAACCATCATTTCTTTCAAGTGTATATCTTGATTTATGGAAGTATACCCTCAAAAATATTTCTGTTAATTTACTCAACCACAACCTCCATGTATATCTTGAAGTCACTCAACTATAATACGCAGAGTATATTTTCAATTTCCCTCAATTATTCTCTCCTAGAGCATTTACAAGTTCAAATAATTGCTGTCTCCCATTGAATCTCTCTGTTGACTCAGTCATACCATCTATTGTATATCTGCAACATCAGCAAAAACTGAATTTCCTTTACGAAATTTATTTAGTTTATTGTGCCCAAACACTCATAAAATTGAAATCAAGGTTCCCGTGAGATGTGGCATTGCTGTTCTGTTCCCGAGAGATCATTGAGTGGTCACGATGCTGTTTTCGAACGTTACGACCAGTGTACCCACTTTTGGAAATGTGACAACGAGCGCTTGACGAATGGTTCACACTTCCTTTGCCAATATCACAAATCATCTGTCGGCATACTCCAACGTCGCCCAATTTGATTTGTCCTCGCGATGATGCTCGAACTCTCTTCCTAAATCTGATGAAGCGTGTAGTGGTTGTTTTTAAAGACCCTCATGGCTTAAGTTGACCAATGATAGTTACGATGCAGAAGTGGTTCACAATATTGAAGTAGTTGATAGAAGATCATCAGTACCTTGCAGTTCAACCGTCACAGGAGGGTTATGCATCATCAAGATTATGATTTCACACATTTGAGATCAGACTTCTGTAAACCATCAGTTCTATTACATTTACTACAATTATGATACATCGACAAGACCGAGAATAAAATAGCACACAAAGGAAATCCTTAATCCAATCACTGACACCATTCCTAACCTCCAAGGGACATCACACCCTCTACAATTGTACTTCCATCGACCAATCCCATATTCTCAACGCTGGTCATGTCGGTGATGCTGGTGATGTCGTTGCTGTCGCTGCTGCTGTTGCTGTAGCGGACAGGCTGGCTGCTGCTGGCGATGACAGACTCACTGATAGGCAGAACAGGTGAGAATCGCATGCTAGCTTCAGTAACGGCAACAAAGCTGCTGAGATGATTGAAAAAATTGTCGGGCTGCTCAATCAGCTCCTCCAGGACTTAATCAAGGAAGTCCTCATCAAAGCTGCCCTGATCATTGTGAGGTTGTGCTATTGCTGGGTCCATACCAGTTGAGTGGATCCTTGGGCAGTTTATGCTGCAGAGGTTGTCTAGCTTTTTGGGTTCATCCTCTGGCCAGGAAGAACAAAGATCCGTGTCGAGACAACAAAATACACCGGTGGTTGCATTATTAACTGCGTGATTACTGTTCCTTGTATCGCACTTACGTTATGCTCCACCTCCTGGACCAAACTCTGGCCGGACCGAAACCTTGCCTGTTTTCAAGGCCGACAGTCAATGATAGATGGGCATTGTGGTGAAGGCAATGAATGTTGGGTTGATCTTATCAATCAATGATCTGTCTTTGATTCTCATTTGTCATACGCCATAGAAGTATGTCCGGTGAATAAGATCCACGATTTCAGTCGCTGCAAATCGAAACTTCCACTCCTAAATTGTTCTTCAATACAACGATGAAACAAGAAGGGAACTTTGAACTTATCTCACGAACATTTGTGGGGCATGTAAACCTGTCCTTGGCCAATAGCCAGGCTACCATTTTCCGAATTATTGTAGGTAACTGTGTTCAAAATCCTTAAATAGAGTCTTTCGAGGTCCTGCAGCAGTATACCATTGCTGCACAAGAGCAAATACTCTTTGCGAGAGCCTGATACACAACGTCAGCGATGAAAACAATCATTGAGATGATTCATTTACCACTGAAATGTAGGCATGTGGAGGGTCTGTGTTTCTCTGGGCTGGATCGATCTTGGCAATTTCCTCATACCAGCAGCTATGAATCTGGGCGGTTCTCACCACATTCGGGTCAAACTGATTAACAAACATCACATAATTGAAAGCAATAGGCTTCACACGTGCCATGAAAATCACCCGAACGCCTGACAGAGTTGTCTGGGCGTTGTAATCTGTGCATGCTATGAGGCCTGTCATGTCATCAACACAGGGCTCATATCGCCACAGATTTCCAGGGTTACATGCAATCAATTGCTCGCCTGCTCCGTTTGAATCATTCCTCAAGTAGATATATACATTACTGGGCGGATCCAATCATTCAAACGCTCATTCGGATACCTTCTTGGATGCCTGCAGCACAGCGTCACGTTCATCCTGCTGTTGTAACACAATATAAACCCCCCGACGCTCAGGATGTTGCAGTTGCGCCGACATAGGCATTAATCGAGTTGCTGCAACTCATTTTCCAAGTGTTGATGTGAAGGAATCATCTCATGGCCGCTTGCCTAGTCCTTTCCAGAATGGTCGCCGAAGAGGCTTGTCGTCGGATTCTGAATTGTCATCTTGACGATCATCGAAATTGTTGGGTATTGTTCAAAGATCTTCATCAAGATCCTGGTTGTGGATAGATCGTCTACTTCTCCTGGCGCTGGAAGGAAGAGGAGGTGGAGGAGCTGTTCAGCGCCTTCTTGTCATGATTCACAAATGCGGTGACTGATATGTACAAAAACTTGAATGGAGTGACTAAAGGCGATGCAACTGAAGGCAGAGTAAATGAATTAAAACGTTGTGTAAAGGAAACAAACTGTTGATATGATTAAAAGCATTGTCATGTTGTGTCTTTTTATCCTGTCAAAGATTCCAGAATCTTGACTTGTCCTGCCACCCACACTTCCAACTCCTTGGATGGACGGGAACTCAGAACTAGGAATGGCAGGCCGCAGGGTTGTTTATTGGCTTCCTTGTATGACAATGTTGATCGCAGCAAGCTACAAGCCGATCAGCTTTCAGTAATCATTGGGGATAACTTCTGCTGGGTATCGATACCAAACTACCAATTACATGATCGCCATACATGGAGTCCCATCAGCAAAAAACATTTCTGTCCGGGCGGAATGGCTCGGTCAGAGTGGACGCGCTCCGGCAGAGCCGTCAGAGACACCACGGTGGCGGATTACTTCACGCCCGGCGTGAAGACCACGCGTCGCGTCACATATCGCCCTCCAATCACCATTTCACCGTTTCTTCTCGGTCTGTCGGTCACCTATTTTAAACAAACACTCTGGCGTTGTGGCCAACTGTGACCATACCTCGGAATGGGTTCAATGGGTACAGGCTTGGATCGGGATTGCAATGCAATGGGTGACGCTGCGGAAATCTCTCATCGCGTTCCTTCTACATAAATCCCGAGGAGCGTAGGAAGGTGAGCAGATATGATACTACCCGGCCGTGAGGATCCACGCAATTGCATGGATCTCGGACAGAGCAAGTGAGACCAAAAGTTCGGAAAGCTAGAGTGTGAATTTTCATTGTATGATAAGAGGAGATGGAAATGAGATGATGTTTATCTACTCCGGGGTGTGCCGCATATATACTCCCCGTCACTCTGTCCACCTCCGTTACCCCTGAATCTCCATACAACCACCGTCGATCCTTGAAGATGTACTTCATCCAGCGTGTTTGGGATGCACTTGGAGACGGAGATCGAATGTACTCAGAGATGCACTTGGAGGCCGGGATCGAGTGAACTCAGAAGACTCACGTGGAGGCCATGATCGATCAAGTTTGGAGATGCACTCTGAGGCTGTGACCGAGCGAGTTTGGAGATGCAGTTGCAGGCTATGATCGAGCGAGATTGGAGGAGTCCTTGGAGGCGGTCGATTTGGAGGGAGGCACGCCAGCAGCTGAGACTCTATTCATTGGTTAACTTCTGATTTGATGAGAAACTGGCTGGGAGCGGGAGACTGTCGATCTTGGGATGATGCTGTACTTGGTGTATGCTGTACTCTGTGTTAACTCTTGATTATGGCATGGAGAGATAGAGAGAGATGACTTAAATTCGTGTTCTTAGGTGATGGTAGAGTTGCGCACAAGAAAGTGAGAGATCAGGGGAAATCATCATGAGAAACTGGGACTTAGAGAATTTCGTGTGGAAGTCAATTGACCATCCCCGATATGGCAGGTATGAGTCCTGATCCGGCGCGCACTAACACCGATACGAGGTCTTCCCAACCCAATCAGGGAAGTCGTACCCCTGATTTCTCATATACGCTCGTATCCTCCATATCATTCTCATCTTCATCCCCCATCTCTCTCTTTCTCGGCCACAACTCAACCATCATTGCAGAACACAAAGTTAAGTCATTCCTCTCCATCACTCCATGACATGATCATGAGTTGACACCGAGTACAGCATACACCGAGTACAGCATCCACCCAAGATTGTTTGTCTTCCGTTCATTCTCATGATTGCGAGTTGACCCCTGAATGTAGCTTCAGCTTCCGGCGTACCTCCCTACAAGATCGACCGCCATCAGCCAGCTCTGCATGAGCGCTCAAAGGTGAAGTCACATTGTCACATTCCCACGGTTGCGAGTTAACTAACTGATGAATAGAGTCTCAGCACCGGGCGCGCCGTCCATCGATTGCCTACAAGTACTCATCCAGTCTCACTTCATCACGGCCCCCAAGTGCATCTCCAAACTCGCTCGATCACAGCCTCCAAGTGCATCTTCAAACTCGCTCGATTACGGCCTCCAAGTTCGCACGATCACGGCCTCCAAGTGCATCTTTGAGTTCACTTGATCCTGCCCTCCAAGTGCATCTCTGAGTTCACTCGATCTCGGCCTCCAAGTGCATATCTGAACTCGCTTGATCACGGCCTCCAAGTACATCATTAATGAGCAATGGCGGGTGTGCCGAGATTCATGGGTAATGGAGGTGTAGATAGGTAGCTATATAGATACATAGATACATAGATGAGAATACAAACTGAATGCATAAGTTTTGAAAATCGTTGAACGATAAGTTGTAGCTATGATTTCCACGCACAACAGCAGCATTCCCAAAGAAGCGGCGGCTGGATAAAGACATAAACATCGCCAGGCGTTAAACATCGCCAGGGGTTGTGTAAACGGCTTCAGCATAACCGCGGCCACTGCAAAGAGTGTAACACACGTGTCGTTCTGATGGTGCTTATATGTCACCACACAGTGAAGGAGGTATGTGTGCAACGCGACCTGTCACCTCGGCAACGGGTAGCGTGTAATTCTCCGTCAGAGGGTACGATGTTCCGTCAGAGCAGTTGGAGCCGTCCGGAACACCCGGGTGTTTCTGACGGAAACTAGGGTCGTTACTGATGCCTATTGCTGCCACTACACCGTTCCCACAAAGAAATGTCTCAATGATTAATCCCAACATCGTGAACTATCAACTCAGCCCTTGAAGCATGAATATGAATGATGTAATAATGAAATAAACAAAACACCAAAAAGAGACCCAAAACCTCACCAAACAACTCCAAATTATCACCCATCCATCCACCCTCCAAAGTGCCAGCAAAATACCCACTCACAACTCACATTCTTGAACAACCGTCCAGCCAGTGCACTCCATCCTCACAATGACTAATTTGCAGCTGGGAGGCTGCGTGTACGCTATCTATTGGCAAAAGAGCCCACAGCGGGAGGATCCACAATGTGATCGTGCTTGCATATCCAAGCCTCATCCTGGTTAGCCACAAGGCTTTGCTCATAATCGGCAAAGAGACCAAGAGCACAGTTTCAAATGACCTCAAGGTATCGCTCCTGTCTGATCATCCTTAGTCAAGGAGTCCGTTCAAACTTTTGGAAGCCTTTTTTGTCATCAGGAAGCTGCTTGGATTTCTGTGCCGAGTCTCACCATCAACATCTGATTCCTCCCCGATATTGTCAATCATGTCCTCCGCTGGAAGTGGGAGGATGTCATCCACAGGAAGGCAGCTGCAGCCGCCACGTATTGGCATCAACTAACCAGCTGTATCGTCTGCTTGTTGGCCACAATAAACGACGTAAAAAAGCGTTGCTTTGCTTAATTTCATCGCCACCTTTACCCATCCATCACCAGTATTGTTATCGAAGGTTGGGGTAACATTACCACCGGGTGGACCACCATCTCCATTTGGCTCCTCCTTGCAGCCCCAAAGCTCTCAGAATGTCCAGCTGGGGTCTGGCAGACCGGCAATAACAGCATTCACGATTGACAACATGGTCGTATCGACGATTGATATAACTATCAGAAGTATCTTGTCATTATCTCCAGGCCAGTGCGATGAGAATAGCTGATTGTTATTTTCACCCACCCTCTTCCCAGCAATGTCGGGATCCACATAGGGAATGGTAAAGCTAAAGGGCTCGACAAGGAAATTGGATGAGGCGTCGCAACGTACCACTTTTAGTGATGACTTGTGACCCGAGGGTTCTTCATCATCCTCCTCTGTATCTACACATCATCAGGAGAAACAAAAGAAGCATTTCGGCGATGAAATACAAACCAATGTGCATGAGTTTCCTCTCCTTAGTCGGGGTTTCTTCGAGCCTATTCTTCCTTAGCCAAAGGCCAACATCCGCGAACTCGTCCAGTGCTGCCTTGAGTTTCTGACTCTCAACGTTAGTCTTGTCTGCCATGTACCATGTCAAAAGCGGCCATTTGGACCCACGATCACTGATTCCAGTGACAAAACAAACAATTAGGAGATCCCATTGCTCGGGGCAGGTGCCGGGCTTGTTGATGAAGCTCATGGACTGGGCAATCTCCCAGATGTGCTCCCTCACTTTATTATCTATCTGTTTTGTTGTCAAACCACCCATATCCTGCCAAATCCCTATGGTTTTGGCAGCCCATTGGCTGACTCCAACACTGGCATTCTCGGCCCAGACGCAGACTTGTAGAGCCGGCATCTGGAGTGTATTGGCATCTGTGACAACTGTTTTCGGCAACCAGAAGGCATCACATTACATTATAGGTTCCCAACCATGGTCAATGATTGACTGGTGCATGTCAAATGCTTGTCCATCTGAACAAGCGTCGGGAGTGTTGACTATATTGTCAAAGGTGATGCGATATGGTAGCAGAGCTGAGGAGGGTGTGTTGAAGGGTCTGGAGATTATAAGTAAGGTGGGCAGGCAAGGCAAATATATATCTGGGCTTGGAGGGTTTTCTTGATCCGGCGACATCATCTTGGCTGCAATTCAGCTAGGTAACAATATACTTACGACCATCTAAGCGCCCTGATTCGTCGACTGAATGCTGAAGTTTATCACAAAGACAACTACAAGCATGCCCTGCAGTGATATCTCACAAGTTTGTCCTTGCTCCAGTTCTTGTACCCCACGATAACGTCGCTGGGTCGGAATCCGAGCAGAATGCACGGTTCATGTAATGCACGAACTGAACACAAAGTAACAACCATACATCAGGCACTGAGCGTAGGAGGGTCTTGTGAGGGTGCAAAACAATTGCAGTGACATGCTGAATGCAGATGGTGTATGCTTTTCGAGATCCAAGGGATGTCGAAATTGAGAGAGCGATTCAACTCATTGCAAATGTGTGAAGGAGGATGAGAACAATCCTATGAGAGTGGTAGGACCCCTGATTGGAAAAAGTGAATCAAGGTGCGGCTCTGTCCGAGGACCAGCCGGCTTGGAATGGTATGAGTAGCTAGAAGACCGTCGAGACGCTTCTTAAGGTTGTTGCAACAGTTCATTTTGCTAACAAAGCATGGATCTTTGTCAACAGTGTCTTTACTGCTCGAAGATGTGCTCTTACATTGGCGCGTCAATCACTCACCTCTGTCGCGACCACAAAGAAAAGATAGTACACGTATCAGCCGAACAACTGCCAGATGATGGTTTTGCGATTGAGAACGATAGTATTCCACTTCCATTCGTTCAAGAACTGCATTGGGACCCTGTTCTTCACACTGCCGACGATAATTGCAGCAATTCAGTAACCGACACCAAGAATGGGTGAATCGATCCAGAGCAACCTCCAGTTCGGACACATATTTATGGTACTCCACACTTGGACAACCATCTAGCTAGCAAGCCTGTTAGTAACGACTATTTCGATACCTTCAACGATGAAATTGATCTAGCATCACCATTTTCTCGCCAGGAGGAGTTTTGATTAGTGCACTCGTGTGTTGAGCACAACTTGAGCAGAGCTGCTATCAATGAACATTTCGGGAACCCTACAATGGCAACCGTCAGCAACTTCACTTCATCCCACACGTGATTCTACCAGTTGAACAAAATGTCCTACGCAATTGGCATTGACTTTTGGAAATCCAGCACAGCGCATTCCAATTGTTTGGCCGATCCACACAGCCTTTGCAACAATGATTACACACGTTTCTGTTACCACAATCCTGTTGAATGGATTGAGTTCCTCGTGCCACAGCCTGCATTCAGGGAACATATGTCGTATACACCAGCAAAGTAATTCAATGATGCTGAGGAACATATCTACTGAGTGGTGAAATCAAGCGACTGGTGGTGGAATGAACAGGTACGTTAGTTGAATTTCATCTTAGCAATGATGATTTGGACCACTTCAGTATCTATGGTGGCCGCTTGGAGCTATGATTGTCCTTCTATTCGGCAGTTCAGACCAGAACAATCTTTCAAACCATTCGAGTGACAAGAAGGAATGGCCAGTATATTTCAGTGTTGGACACATCGACTCGACGACTAGATCAACGACTTTGAATCTTGCAACCATCCTTGTTGCCCATCTCCCTGTTCCTCCGAAATATCACTTCCAAGCAGATGGAAAAATAACTGCCATGCAGCGGCGCAAAGTACACAATCTAGAGGTTTGAAGGAAGGTCTTCGAGCGTATTTTTTGTCGTCTCAAAGTGCATTTGAACACTGGAAAGGTTATGCTTTGTGCGAACGGTTGGATGTTGCAATGTTATCCTGTCATCTGTGCATGGACGGCAGACTACTTCGAAATCATTCACTTGCACTCAATCAAGCTGCCCATTTGCTCTGTGCGCAAAGCACTGAAATTGTCATTTGGAGATTGGAATTCATCGTCGTTGAATGTGAGAGACTATCGGCTATACTCCCAAAAAATGATACTCGCGACTCAGGGAGATGCAATGGAGCGATGGGAACCAGGACAATTGCTGGAAGATTGAGTGGTTGGAACCTCCGAAGGTGTCTTCTGGAATATGAAATGCATCTCTCGGAGGACTATTTTTGGATGCGATATTCTTCATTCCATCTATTGCGGCATGCTTAAGCATTGGATGGACTGGGTAATTCCTTTCTCGAACAACATTGCAAGATCGACAAATTCAACCACCTCTAAGCGTTGATCCCTCTGTATTGTGGCTTCGCTTGATTCAACAAGCCATATAGCCAGGTGACGCAATGGAGTGGTAATGAGATGAAGGCACTGATGCATGTGATTGTTCCAGTTTTCGTGGCGACTCTGTTAAACACTTTTGTGAGCCGAAGGATTCCCTTCACAGCAGCCATGTTGTGTGTCAAGAACTTTGTGTATTTTCACCTTATGGCACTGTACCAGTACCATACTGAGGCCATGATCGAGTACATGGAGAATAATCTGGAGGAGTTTCATCGTCAGAAGGTTGTTTTCAGTCGATTCCGCGCCAGTAAATCTACCAAGAAGATCTTGGAAACCTTCAAAAAGCACCTTACTCTGGGCAAACAGGAGGAATGGGAGAGTGACCCCACATGGGATAATCTTTCTGCGGCTGCAATGCATCATCAGGTGGATGATGATACAATGCAGATCGAGTCAGAAATTGCACAACATCCTGTCAATGAATTGGATTTCGACTTTGTGAAGAGGCATCTCCTGAACCACTTCTCTGACCATATCCGCCAGCTTGGCAACTTCTTAAATGTAAGCTCTGAACACCCAGAAAAAGTGATGAAGGATCTTAAACAACCATACACACAATGGAATTGTCAGGAGGCCGGTTTCCAGATTTTGCGAATGAAAGCCCGGAAGGAGGTGTTTCAGTATTGAGAGCTGAATCGAAACGCTGCAGAACAACGGCGCGACAATGATCTGCCTATGACCAATGTGCCTATCAACCGAATGATGAAAAACCCGCGACCAGAAATCAAGACCCTTGATGACTTGGCCGAGTGGTGTGCAATGCCAAAAGGGGAGATACAGAATCACATTGCTTGGTGTTTCAAGAGATTTGCCAACTTCACAGTCTACGTTGATTGCAACCAGTTTTTCAGTCATCTCAACGATGCAAAATACATTCGGTACGACTCGGTAGCAATTCCGGTGACATCTTCCCAATGCGATGAGCCAGCAGTTCATATGGTTCGTTGCACTGGGTCCACACGGTGGAGAAAGCATAAGCCACCAAGAAATGATACAGTGCTTCTCTGGATGGGGACGAGTCCAGATAGCCACATGAAGTCGGCTGCTGGATGCATTCCCGCACGGCGGAAATGTGTTTTCGTCGCCAAGGATGCTGAATCGACAGTTAAAGGTCTTCTTGTCTCGATTCAGAAGTTTACAACAGGGCCGATACGTCAGGCTGCTAGTATGATCATTGTTGACGAAAGGCATCAACCTCCGATGCAACCTTTGCATGATGGAAGCTACTGTCGAAAGCCTCTGTTCGGCGTCAGCACCACTTATATTTTCCCATTAATCGCGACCCAAGGAGCTGTAAACCTTCTTCTGCTGACACTGTAGCCAGATAGCTTGCGGTGGTACTTGGGCAACACAATTGACGTGGATGCTTTCAATTTGTTCTACATGTAGATTATTCGACTCTATGTTTAAAGTAATCGTTCCAGTGATATATAGAAATCCGATGATTATTTACTTTGGGTGTCTTAATCTGTGTAATGGGAGTTGTGCAAGCTTGTGTATAATTGATGACTCAAGGGATTAAATAGTTACCAGTATTCTTGAAAACAATGGAACAGCTCAAAAAACTGTCGAAAGGTTTACAATCTAGAGGACCAACGTGACCGAAACAAGTGCAATAAATCACTTTAAATGACTAAACACATTTTTGAGATGTCGTGATGATGCGATCACATCATTAAACACTTTGAAGCATGGTGGAAGATTGCAAATAAGTCGCTCGGATCATTTGTGGAGGATGTGGAGAAGGATCTGTGTATGGGGTCCATTTTCGGAATCTAATTTCACCTTTGCCTGATGAAATTCTCTTGAATATAGCCTCCAAGTGCATCTCTAAGTTCACTTGAACATGTTGTATAATGCACTTCTAAACTTACTCTATCCAGGCCTGAATGTGCATCTTCAATGTTATTTAATTACAGATTCCAAGTACCTCTCTATGTTCCCTTAACAATACTCTCCAATGTACATCGCCTAATGCACTCAAATATAGCCTTCATGAGTTTCTCCGAGACAGCTTAATCCACTTATTATAGGTAGATGATTACACTTTTACAATTTTAGCCCAAAGTAATCTTGCCGAATTCACCTGATCACAATTTTCAGAATACTATTCAGCACCTTTTGAGTTTAATCTCCGGTTAAATCATGAAGTTAATATAATCATGGCCACCTCTAGCATATAGATGTTCACTCAATCATACTCTGCAACATACTGCTCAATCCTAACTCAATTATACCATCCAAATCAATCTTCACCATTACTTCACCATCATGATCATGAACACCTCCCAGTACATGGGTGCCATCTTCAACAAGTCCAGATAGAGCATTGGAACATGAATCCATGTATGCATATATATACATATGTACATACATTCATACATCTATACATACATATATTTGTATATGCATACAGATACACATATGTATATACATTCATGGAAATACAAACTGTCTTTATGACTTTTGGTTGTTTTCAACACTTAGTAGTGACTGTTATATTCTGTTGCACTGGCCATCTTCCCAAACACTATGTTAGTTTTCCCACCCTGCACCACTACAATTTAGGATTCTTCTAAATATCCTCTAGATTTCCAGAAACTGACTCCATTGTTGCCTGTCTTCTTATAATCTGATTGTTATGCTACCACCACTTCCAGATATATCCAAACACTACTGTATTGTTCTGCTGAACTTCAAAATTTGGCAAATTTATGAATACAGTGTGACAACTCTTACAAACTACTCAAGGCTTTTTGCAACAATGAAATATTTTGCTGATACTGATTCTGTATAGTAACTGCAACAACCATCCATTCTACTCTTTGCAATACTACCAGCTATTCCCTGGACTACTGAATATCTGATAGGCTTCTGCTACTATTACTTGTAAAATACACACTATACTACTGCACAGTAAGCTTTTTTTTTTCTTCAGTCACATCTGGCTAAAATTTGTTTTACTTCCAAAGCATAATTTTTAATGTCTATGGTATACTCCTTCACACAATTCTGCTATATAAATGAGCAATTTCTTACAGCCATGATAAATTTGGTTTTGAAGTAAATTTCAGTCTGAATTACCATTTACATTATATAGAATTTAGTCATTAAGATAAGTGTATACAGGTAACTTCAGTATCTTGTGCCTCAGTAATTATATAACATTTACTGTATCTTTCAAGAATTCTATATCAAAGTACTGTATACTATTGTGATTCTTGTTAAATCTACTACTATCCATATTCGACAGATTACTGGGTTAAGACCTGTTTTATTCTATCTCAGCTGCTTTGACCATATTACCAATCATGAAATTAGTCTATTCATGAACTTTTCCCTCGTTGGTACACCTGTAAGTATCATAGTAAGACATCTCAACTTGAATACATACACTGACCAAATCATTATCAGTACTGAAAAATGTACTAATTCTTATTGCCATCAGTTATCAGCACTGTAGTAATGAAATTGCACTAATAGATATTATTAACAAGTTACAATCAAAATATAAGTTAGAAGAAATAGGATGTAGATTATAGTAAATTCTATGCTCTAGATATACTTATTGACTACCATAGAGTCAGATATAGCATTGAAGCTATACTAATATATATCGTAGATAAATGTAATATAAATAATCAGATCTATTGAAGGAGGGAATTTGAAGTATACATATTCAACAATACTTATCTAACATGATATTAAAATAATATATAGATATTATTATTCATTACAGGACATACCATTGGTGTCTATTTACAAACAACTACTACAATAAGTATAGTATTTCCACTCAATACATATAAGACATCAAATATTGTGCATTTCTAGATGAATAATTTGAAAAGAATTTCATTTAAGAAACACAATTACAGACTAATAAATTGATATATATACTAATTTTGTATAATAAGATATTCTATTATATAAATCTATTTTCATAAGATTGTTACAATATAATTATTAAAATGTTTTTAATACAATGAATTTTGAGAACTAAATTTAACATTAATTAAAAAGAAAATACGTCAATATCAATCCAGTTTAGTGAATATACCCTGTGGAACAGTATCAAATATATATTGTAACATATTATACTTTAAGATTTTACATTAAATTAGAAACTATTAAGTTATTGATAATAGTATACAATTATAAAATTATTTCCGAAATGTACTGAATGATTTAATGTTTTCAACAGATAAAAGTTGAATTATCTGAATCTAATTTTAATATTAAAGAACTTATATCCAAATTTTTATAATTTTGTTGATTTCATTGATAGTATAACAATGATATTACTTTTTTAAAACATTTCCAGATATTGTTCTTTTGTGCAAATCAGTACCTATCGAAGCATTTTGAATACATTATAAACGATGAATATTTATTGAAAACAGATGTATAATAGATAACTAAAGAAGTAGTTGTTATATAATTAGACCTTTTTTAACTTTTCCATTCACAAAACAATATTATGCTACTACACATCAGATTAGTGGAGATGAATTTGCAAATAATGAATTTATTATCTATAAACTAGAAATATCTACTACACAAGAAAAATTATATTTACATGGATCAATAAAATTGGTTATCCCTTGATAGATATTTGCCATTTATTACAAGCTCTAATTATATCTTTGTGAATTCATTGGAGATATGTACTAGTTCTATCTTGATTATATTTGAATAATTTTACCATATTATATATAATTTTCATATACAATATATATTGTAATATATAGTTGCCATATGTCAAATGTTATTTGTATATAGATTCCTTTCTGATACTCTTATACGCAGCAAAGATATAATTATTTTATATATTTATTTATATAGGTAATGAATGTAAACTCTATGTCAATATCTAACTACAATACAGTCAGGAATATTTTATTTCACAACTAAAATGAGGATATCCCAAGTACAACAAATGTCAAAATTTCATTAGTTGAAACAAGCTACTATTTATGCTTTAAGATGCTATTTTGCGGTCTAATTTGATGCTGCGCTATGTGTTAGCTTCCCCCTGCAAGTTTGATTTCATTCATGAGGTAGCTGGCGTGAAAGTGGTGACAAGGTATGAGTGATTGCCACGTGTCCTGTCGGAGCGCTGTATACGGCTTCTGCAAGATAAAACAGTGTACTAGATATTTGGTAAACGAAGCATAATAAATGGGTGAATTGAATTAAACTTCTGTGCTCATTGATTTTCTACATTACACATATTGCACGTGACTTATTTACCTAACTTTTTAATGGTATTCTTGCCTCTTTTCAGACATTGCAAACTGAAACGGAACTTATTTCAACAGTACAACGCACTCAAACGAAGTCATTCAAACGTTAGAATAAAGCCTTTACCACCCTGCCGACCCAAAATTTGTCACCTAGTACATCACTGTATCTTCCCCACCCTCCTCCACGACATCCACATCGACTATATCGGGGACTGTTCGACAATTCCCGTCTGTTACGCTGCTATGGCGTTGATGGTTACAGTCTGTGGGAGTAGATAATTGGTGACTTTTTTGCTCTGCATCATTGCTGTTATCAATGGACTCAGAGATACCATCGTGTTGAGGACAATCAACCATGGTATCTTCTTCATGTCCTAGATTGGTATAGTCACCAGTCGTGCCATTACCATCATCGCGTTCGTCGCCGCCGCTTGGAGATACCAGCTTATCGTTACGTCTGGCAAGGTTCCGGAAAGCGGTCTCCGCACTACAGACGGTCTCCTCTGCAGTGACTATTTGCCCCCTAATGGTGTCTTCTTCTATAGGTAAAAGTTTCCAAGGGAGGTAAAACTGAGAAGGTTAATTTGTTTTCTTCACAAACTGATATTCGGATAAACAAACCAATTTGGGTGCTGTGGACGTTGCAAGCATGTTCGCTCGCGCGGAAAGACTACAATGACGTATTTGCATCTACAGAATATATTAGTATTCGATGACTTTGCTATGATACGGTCGAATTCAATAGTTATACCGCTCGTTCCTCAAACTCTCTAGTTTCCTCCCTTCGCCGTAGATTGAAATCATTATCTTCCTTTTTCTGCCGTTCATTTAGCTCCTCAGTTTGTGCTTTGAGCTTCTCCTGAAGCTTCGCCTCCACTTCCTTGCGCTTGACAGCATTTGACCTTGCTCTCTGGCTTGTGGAGTCTTGTTGGAATTTACCGATGGTTCCTAACAGTGCTCCAAACAGCCGCTTTCCTCGTCTCTTTTCCTCTTCAAGTCCACTTCGCCTCCGGTCTATCTGAGGGGGTGTCGGAACTTCCTTTGATTTACCGGTTATAGCTGCCATCATCACTCCAGCATCGTTAGATATCGGCGTCATGGGTGGCGTGTCGATAGATGTGCAGACACCTCGGTCATCAAGGCGTGGTCGTTTGGAAGCATGAAGGGTTGAGGATAGTTGCGAACGCTTCAATTGCTCAGTGATGTTACAAGGTACCACCACCGCGGATGCGACAGTTCTATAAGGCAATTGGATATTAGCGTTCAGCTACTGAGGACGGTAGGAGGTATTGCTAAGTAGAAATACATTGCTTCACTGTCATCCATTTCCAATATATTCCCACAAGCTTTTTACAGGTTGCCTACTGTGGATCCGTTATGGCAGAAGTAGTAGCCAGCAAGAGTAGGATGAAAGTACTACAGATAGTACGGGTGCTAATGGTGGTCACCTGGTGGTAGTGGCGGTAGTGGCGGTGGTGGTGGTGGTGGTGGGGGTGGTTGTAGCGGTGGTGGCATTGGCTGATCAGAGAGAGACGGAACAACTGGTCAACTACGTGGTCTCAGTTCACGCTCTCTTTTGATTTCGGGGCGGCTAAGAATTATTGTAAAGAATATCATGTGATGTACATGTAAATTTTTAAGATTATCAAAGACCAAGGAAAAAATCCTAAGGGCATATAAAATAAATTTCAAGTTTTTTACCAACCCCTATTGGTACACAGAGACTCCAGTTTTTGGCTTCTAAATGGTATTCTTCTTACTGTGGAACTCATTATATTATCCCTGGCTTGTGCACTAATATAGAAGGAGCCATTAGTTATATACATAGAATACTATATTTTGAGTATTGAAATCTAAACAGTTGTACCTCTGAGTAAACTGCTCCACCCCATAGAGACAGTACAGTATGTACTTAAAGTATTCTGGCATGATATTTTTTAAATAAGTAGTAATATTAAACTGTTTACTCTAAAATGGAATATTGATGTTTATATTCTATCTGATACTTAAATCTAGTATAGTAACTGGAATATTTTATGTAAATATATAAGTATAGTTATATAGAAAAAGTTCTGGTAATGGCCGCTATCTAATTATTCTATTATATTATAAAATAGTATTTGCGAAATATATACATAATGAGGAACTAACAATTACCTAATTGGATGTTTAGATAATATCAAGAGAAATAGTATACAAGTTAAAAGAAGACTGTGACATTCTGTCTTGCCTTATAAATATCTTCACCAAGAAAATTACCCTGATGCAATACGCAACTCATAGAAAAGCTGCTTTTAGAATGGTATTCCACAATATATTTAACATGTAGTACATTAAAGTTCTATAGACATGCATGCTGAGACAAATAGTATAATATCAATTGTACATGATAACTAGTAATGGTACAAAATTCCTTGAGATGTGAAAGTACCAGAGACCTGATATCAAGTGTCAGTTATGCTTGACATATAATGCTCTAGAATATAGAAGAACTAGAGAAATGATGTCTTTAGTCAAGAATTGTTGACTTGTCAAGCTATGGATTACAGGAAAGCTGAAGAATCAATACCTCTGGGTTATGATTATCTATATATTGAGCTATAGATTATGATAGAGTTCAAGGGCTGTTAACTCTGCCAGGTTGTTCTACACATGAAGTAGCAGAGGGGAGTTAGGTCAGAGCTATAGGAGATCTGATATCCTATAGAGACAATACCTTCACCTACATTTTATTTTCCTCCTTCTTGTCACAGTCAGCCTTTACCTTCTTACCCTGCTGCTCATCCTCGTGCTTCTTCTCCCTCTGCACCTCAATGCCTTCAGTGTTAGTCACTATCATAATACGTATTCACTCTCTGCAATATTTTTCTGGCCAATCCTCATCATCATTTGTCTCCTTGTCTCTCTTCACTTGGTGTGATTTGCATCAGAAATGATTTATTATGGTTACAGTTGGAATGTTATTAACATTGTAGTATCTGGTACGAGCGATGAGAATTTGGTATGTCGTTACCCATATACAGGTGATATTAACTGCAATATGATTAGGCTGGCTATAACAGAAAACATTTTCTGAAACTCTAAGTAGCCCATTAAATGGTTAATACATGTCTTGATTTTTAAGATTTAGCTGTTACGAATAAACAATGCATCTCTTACACAGGCTAAGCTATACCTTTAGAATTCATATACATTGTGCCAGTCAACAGTTGTCTATACTATCTGACAGATATGCCTCTGTTCAAAACTACTGAAAGTTATCTCTAGACTCAGCATTGCTTAAGCATTGATCATCCAGACTGCACAACTGTTGAGTAGTGGAATTAGAATTGCTGAAAGACTAACAGTTGGCAAACTGAAATTCAAGTAGGTTGAATTGCAAGGTGTATATCATATGGATACTCCTTACATTAGACGTGGGTAGATTGGGGACTTAACTCTACCCTGAACATATATATTCTTCATAGGGAGATGAAACAAAAGAACTGAAAGTTCCCTCAGAATTACACCGAGTTCCAAGGTATTGCAGCCACACTGTATTTAAATCCCTTGGCTCTTCCAAATCCTCTGACAATGGCATTGTTGGAAGAAATAAAGGATTCTTTCAAATGTGCTTATCATCCTAATGAACTTCTTTCACTGACTGAGCTTTGTCCAAAATGGAATAATCTGACTTGATAACAACTGATTGAGAAGACCACAGTACAGGGAGATCAACAGGTTTCACTTATTTTCTCAAATCTCTCTCCATATTGAAGGACCCTTTAACAGCCGCAGCTGGTACACATGAGGAATATAATGGACCCACTGCAATATATTGAAGAGCAGGGAGAAAACTAAGATCAGTAGAGGTGAGTGAAATGAAGATTAGAGGATGTAAGATACTTGTGCTGTAGTTGGTTTGACTGCATGGTACTGGGATATAAGGATAGAAAACAGTTTCAATATTTAGGACTATCGGAGCAGATGTGGAGACCAGAGAGACAGGTGAGACTGCTGACATATTGAGCAAAGTATAGGTAAATCACTGAACAATGGTACTTCGGTTGACTGAATATATTTGGTCATAAATATTTCGCAATATTTTGGAATGATCTTTAGAAGAGAGACATTTAGTTTTAACCAGCACATTGACCTTAAAAAACCAACTGATAAAGACAGATGTGTTCATAGATTGTGGAGCAACCGACATTTCAATTGATGGAACAGGATTGTACTGACTATTATATGTTTTCCCTAGATAAGTTGAAGAACAAAGAATAGATTGAAGTTATCAATGGAAGACTTATCTATTCAGGAGATATTACAAACCATCCCAAGGTACAAATGATAATCTTAAATGTGAATGAGTAGCATGAAATGTTAACCCAAAAACTCAGACATCATTCAATATTGTTGAAATACCCTTTTTGTGCATTCATACTACTGCCATTTGTGTTTCATCAAATATGGTCATGTTTGGATTATAGCATTACACTATCCATTTTGAGGAGAAACCTGTTGAGGGTTAGAAAGTTATCAATTAACCCTCTGACCTAGTTTATGACCCATCTGAGGAATTCTGTGAACCAGAGATTTGATCATCCTGACACGTGTGAGTTAGCATTAGTATTCTTAATTGATTCTCTTTCCTAAAGACAGTCCAGAAGGAATAATTGAAAATTTTCACAGTCTCACTCCAGGATAGTATTAAGAGCATTGTAGCTAAAGTTGTGAAAAAACAATTTTTGGACAATGTAATCAGAAAACAGTATTATGAATTTCTACATCTAATAGAAAATGTTCATGATATATATTTCAATAGAACAGAGACTTCTACCAAGGAACAAGTATACTCAATTTCAAGGACTGGGTTGGTGGTTCCAAAGAAATGGCTGCAAGAAACCATGTTGAGAGAGTGTATTCAGTAGTTATTATCACTGATTGCAGCACCATTACTATTTCCAAAGTCCACTGATTTAGGTATAAAGTTTAACATCAGTGATAGGGACATCAATAGCAATACCTGAAGCCATTATTACCCTCTTTACCTGATCAGAGCTTGATTAGTCCTCCTACAAGAATCACATATATATGTGAGACATGATGCTTACAAGGCCTTCAACTTGTTTTGGGTGACAGAATGGGATGAACAGGTGTTGGCCATCTATACAAGCTATGGTCTGTTCAAACCAACTGGTATGTGATTTGGAATGATGAACTGGCTGGATCAATGACAAAGGTGTATCAATAATTCAATTTGTGAGGTATCTGATGAATGTGTCTACATGTATCTGGGTGGAGCTTTCATATTCAACGAATCACAGACGGAATATGCAGAGCACATCAAATTGATTAAGAAACATCTTTGGGAAGCTGCGATGGACTTGAAGTCCAAATAGCACACGTTACATATGGATACAATTCACTATCAGAAACTTATTATATCAACAAATGGTATAGTAATGGATCAGAAGAAGGTGGATACTGTTTGGAACTGGATTATGGAAAAGAAGACAGTGAATGGATACCCCAATACGCTCTGTGGAAATACACCATTCCTTGTATTCCGTAACTATTTTTAACAATCGATTCTCGGGGATTCAGACAAGGCAGAACAATTAGCTAGACTTATGCGAAAAAATTAACAATTTAGCAGAGATCTGGAGGAACTGTATTCATTTGAAGAGATGGTTGCTGCATTAACAATAGTTTCTGTCATTTGACATTGTGAATATGAATTTAAAGAAATCGATGAAATGGTCACTGCCTATCATGTCTGCATTGGAGTTTTATTTCAGTATGATAATTCCAGGTGTTTAAAAGATGTAGCCTATTATTTGATAATACATTGTCTAGCATAATATAGATATGACATTTACAATATGGAATATTTCGCAATTATTGAAGTGATTGAAGAATGGAGACCTGAATGTAAAGGGGTATTACTGCATCTCCAGGTACTTTCAGATTACAAAAACTAGGTGTATTCGATTATACAAAAACATCTTAATTCATATGAAGCCTGCTGGTGGGGTTTTGTTGTATTAGGCTTTGGATTTAAAATAGTTTGATGCTCTGGAAAGGCAGATGGTAAACTAGGCAGATTGACATGAAGGCCTGGAGAACCCCCCAAAAAGGGGGATACAGGATTGATAAATATGGAACAGGTGATTCATAAGCTGTAGAACATACCGGAACAGTTGCATTTTTCGGCCGAGGGTCAACCTCTGCATGATATCCATACAGTATCAAATCCCATTATGATATGCATATCTGACCATCCCATATCTACATATCATTCTCCGTCTTGGTTTAGGTAGTGGAAGCCTTTGGGAAATAATCGCATTACAGTATACAGAAGTGCAAGGGGTACTTGGGATTACAGCAAGCTAATACTACATTGTCAAGCATGCTCAGTTAATGCTGCAATTAATCCAGTAACTCCAAAATACAGCTCTTGCGAGAGATTCAGAATTAGCAGAATTATTAATCTCGTGGCGAGTGTGGTGAAACGATGGAGCTAGAAGGCTGTGAGCCCATCATCTGCACTCCGCTGCACCTCTCGCGGCATCCAGAGAGAATGCATGAGAAAGAGCAGTTCTGGCTGGAGGAGCATAGAATGAGGGTGAGACAATACAAGAGGGTAACTGGTAACGAGAAACCGAGCAATTGTGTGAATCTACGACAGCTCACAAGCAGCGAGCCAGACCAGACGCTATGAAAGATAAGTGTGTATTTTATTCTATGATGATTAGATGGGATGAGATGGTGTCTATCTACCCTGGGGTCTCCCAAATATATATTCCCCATCTCTTAGTCCATTTCAGTTACTTCTGTATCACAGTACACCACCATCCCTCATTCCATCTCCATTATCCCTGTATCCCCATATGCTCCCCACTGGCTTCCCTCTGTCAAGCTGAGTGGTGGTGGAGTTGAGAAATGGATTTTCCCTCTCCAACAGACAATACTGCTGGGTTGAAATGTAAAAGCATACCAAGTATTATTTTGGGAACGTCCATGCCTGACAAAGGTCATGGAGCTTTATACATTCAAAGTTCCGAGTACTACAATATTCACCAGTACTTGATATCTCGTTGAAAAATATGTTAATGGAATTTTGAACTGGGTTACTGCAGTCCAAGAAGTATTGTTTCATTTAATTTTTGTTGATTGACTTTCAAAGATGAATTACTTTGTCCATCAGCATACAATGGTGGATTCACAGAAACTGGCGTATATAATTCTTTAAGACATTACTTGACTTCATGGATTATGCCAGACAGATATTTGAAATATTGAGTGCCAATTTACACTGACATACTGGCCTTAATTGTGTGAAAGACTAGTGAGGAAAGTAAGTTATCCATGGCATTCCAACACCAAATGAATGGTGAGACTGAATGAATCACTCCCTGTCTGGAATAGTATCCTGGGGTGTTAGTAAATTACTACCAGGAAGATTAGGTTCAGGGCTTGCTGCTTGAGGAGATAGCTACCAAAAAGTAGTCACCAGAAATGATGAAGTTCATCATGTTCATTGAGGTCCAATGCAGGGCTCTTTAGATGAGCTGAACCGAGGTGGAGCATCCAAGGCAGAAATGCCAAAGAATTGATCGTGATTTGCCACAATACACAATGCAATATATTTATGAACACCTTTTGGTTGAATTGAGGTACAGCCAAGCAATCTCTGAGAAACAAAAAATCATTCCTGAACTCCTGGGTATAATATTCGTGTAGATACAAAATTCTGACTGGGTGGTAAACATTGTCAACCAACTCAACCCTCATGAAAGCTTGGCAAGAAATGCTGTGGACACAATATTGTTTGGCTATATAGTGAACCACATACTTACAAGTTGGAGCATCCAGTGGCTACCAAGATTCTGAAATTCAAACCAATAGCTTTACTGTATCCTGTTTTACATTATTCACTTCTTGGGTAGCATATGCCATCTGGTCCACTGGTAGAGGTTGGCAGAAAGGGAGAGTACTAGGTAGAGGGTGTTGAGGATACCTGAAGACATGGATGCAAGCTGTAGTGCATCATTTATTGGACTGGCTATGAAGAATAGACAGGGTTACCCACAATGTCTATCAATGGCCTATGAGCAATTGAACAATTTCCATAACAGTACCCACTAGAGCCAGAAATGTTAGAAAACATTCTCGGAGGATCTCAAATCCAACCTGGGCATACTCTGAATATACAACATTATCACTAATCACTGTGTTAGATGATGGTGAGTGATGATGGAATTAGAAAATATCTATTGACTTTACAGGATGTAAAGAATGGCATGACAGTATCAGAAAGTCGAGGCAGAATTTTCTAGTATGATTATGAATTGGTTGAACATATTGCAGAATCAGATGTTGTGTTTTGATGATTTTGATAAAAGTGCAGCTACTGTTGATTATGATGATGGTTGAACACTCGGATGGCACAACAAAGTATGAATGATTGCATAGGGGTGACAGCCAGATTGAATATAAAGAGAGAGTTGTTAGCATTGGAAGATTTAGTTTTCTTCTATCTATATATGTGCTCTTGGGAATGAAAGCAATTGATGACATTGGAAGTAACTTCAACCATCATATCTTGTCTTCATATATAACTTTTGAGTTTGAGTTTAATTCTGGCCATATTTTGTCACTTATATTGTGTAAGTCTGACATCATACATGATAGTTTGAGGTGTGTAAGCCATATTTGGTCAAAAAGATAGTGTGGAGTTAACAATATCAGGGGTACAAGCTGAGTTTTGGTTATCTAAATCAGAATTCAAATCTTAATCTAGTAATAATAACATTGTGGAGACATTTGTACTGAGTAATCAGAATGTAGGTTATCATTATCAGAATTAAAGTCATTTTCCTACAAGATTAAGCTCATAGAGATTGGAGTATTTGCACAGACCAATTCATGCAACAGATCTAGATGATATTTGCAGGCCAGTGAAGCTTAGGTTATGGAGAAATATTGATACATGTAGAAGATTCAGACTTGAACTAGATATACATACTGTTATAAGCAGACTCTACACTACCTGTCCCCATTCTGTTTGTATCACTGTGATTAGTCTTTGAATTTACCTTATGCACTATCTTTGTCATGGTGATAACGTACACTTGGAGACTCAGGAGTAATCAGGTTACAAACTCAAAGCTAGAAGCTGAGTGACAAGACTGTGGAAGGGAAAGGGTAATATGGAGAAAGAATGAGAAATGTTATTATCTGAAACTAAAGATTAGTAGTGGAAAACCATATGCCATTGTGACAAGTTGTAATCATGTCGAAGTGAAACCTTATACCCTGTCATCTCAGTCAGATGGAGTTATGGTATTCAATCCACCAGATGTTGGAATCACAGATGATGAACTCTGAAAGAGACAGAAATATTTTTAAAATACACATAATGAATATCTCAAGGACTCAGTCACTCCTACTTATATACCACCAAAGTTGAATATAGACACCAGATGTTTTCCAACTGCCATACAAAAATTAATAAAGCAGATATTACTGACAAAAGTCAATGGACACCTGTCAGCCTCTTTGTTATTATTACTATCAGTGGATAATTTACACCCAGCCCCAGCATCAAGTTCTGTGAGTTCTCCATAAAGCAACTATTCTAGTAACACACTTTGATCCAGGTGATCTTCCATTGAAGCCCTTGCCGTTCCCCCCCGAAACAGCCTGTGGCATAATCCAATGCTGAATCTCTGCTGGACAAAATGAATATATAGTAACTGGGATTGAACTGTTTTGGCCAGCTCATGAATCCACAGGTTTCAAAAGTTGCTGAACAGTTAGTCATAATCATCAGGCCAAAAGCATTGTATACTAACTCCTTTCCGCAACATGTGGATGAGATGGCTGCTGCTGACTGGAAAAAGTCCTGTGGATTGCACAAATTGAATGACACTGTCCCCTAAAAACTGGTGCTTAAACATGTTGCCTATACAAGTCCCCAAGAATATCTTTGGTACAAATGTTAACAACCAGGTATTAATCAGATAATATTACTGTTTAATAGACAGCACCACAGTGCTATACATTGATATGCAACTGGAAGAAATATGCATACTCCTGGATGTAATGGTGAAGACCAAGCCTGTTGGTAGAGAGCATCTTGTGCACAAGGCAGAATAATAATGTATCATATAGTCAGCACCAATATAATGGTATTTCGATCTGTATCGAACATTTTACCATTTATTTCTCCACACATTCTTACATGCCCTTGTGAGCAACCATTCCACTAATACAATACATCTACAGCCAATTATAGAGGTAGGTAGGCGACTCAACAGAATATTGAATTTTTCAGTTGTCAGATATATTTTGCTTGCAAGATTGAAGGAGTGTATTGCTAACTGCAAAACCTGGTCATAAATGACACAACCAACTGAAAGGAAAAGTCTACTCTGCAATATACCATCAATCATCCCACTACGCTATCTAAGAATGCCGCTAGATGTGAACAGCTTTTGGCCAGTACTTACTTCAGTACCGAAAACCATGTATCTTCTCATTACTGAGTCACACTGCTTCTCATCTGATGATTGTTCATACTTCTGGAAAAGGAAATGTATGATGTGAAATTACACAGTAATGAAGAAATGAATCCTGGTATTGGCAATGGCCTTAGTGATGGTATGGGCAACAATGTTGCAGAGATACTCAAATCCCAATAAGTACAGCCACCTATTTGAAACCTGTCAACTATTTTCCTCTCATCTGATCCCAAGACTCAACCTCCAGAAATCAATTCCAGTAGCATACTAAAAACTATATATGTCAGGAGAGCAATAATATTCCAAAACTCCTTGAGATAGTACTTGCTCAGCAATAGACCAGTCTGTAAGTACCCACAGAGAAGATATTTGTCTTTGGTGATACTTCCATGATGCAGTATCTGATTGGTATTGGAGATGTGGCCACGTTCATCATAATGTTGATGCAGTGACAGAAAAACCGAGATGATGTGATGGTGGGCTATCTTGTTAATTTTCGATTTAGGAATTGATTGAAAAGGTATTGTTTTTGGACAAATAATTCAAGGTGGGGAACAGGGGTCATATTGATGTTGGTAATCATGAATTGGATTCTTAGAAATGATTTAATGCATTCTTCGCTGGTAATGTCTCATTGGGAATGCTTCTAGAGCTTGGTTCTTCTCATGGAGGAAACAATGTGAGCTTGTTAGAGACCAATCCTCAGCACACCACTCTCCAAGAGAGTCTCAGTACGGCACAATAATTCTCTAATACAGTCTTGAGGATGAGAATTGCTGTTTCCACAAATTTCATATTGAAGCAGCCTTAATTCGCTTAGGTTATTCCGTTTATGCACTGGTGGTTTTACAGCATTATGCTCCTAACTCAGGCCATCCTCTGCAAGGTATCAAACATACAACCATATCATCTGATAACTTCAACTTTGTTGTAATTACTGTTGGCAACAGTTCCAAATCTGCAGTTTGGTTCCAGGTCAGGGTTGGAACCAAACGGGCACCAGTGCAATGGGTTCAAACCAATCAAAAGACCGAACAGCACCGAACCTGCAGTTTTCTGGCCGGTTTCACAATTTCGTCAACTCAGAACTTTGGCTCCAATTCAGTATTTCAGTTCTGATTGTATTACAATATGATATATACGTAAAACATGCAGTTTTGCATGCTCTTCCACGTCTAATCCTCCACTTTGCGATCTAATCAATATTCGTTGAGTTGCTGTGAAATAATGCCAAAAATTGGAAATTTTTCGCAGTAACACAACGAATATTGATTTGATCGCAAAGTGGAGAACAGGAGGTGAAAGAACATGAAAAACGGCATCTTTTACATGTATATCATATTCGGATAAGATCAGAACTCAAATACTTAATTGGAGCCAAAGTTCTGAGTCCATGCAAATGGGGCTGTGCTGTAAATACAACCTGGCCAAAAATCCCCAGGTTTATGTCCGGTCCAGGTAACAACCCCGCCAAGACAAACCAGGTCGGGTTTTTGGACGGTTCTGGCACTGAACCGAACCATTTTTCCAGTCGAAACCCGGACTGCTGGCGGGTTACCCAGACCTGTTTCTAACACTAGTTGTAATGCATTTTATTTGTTCAGCAGTTGGAACATTTGCTGACGCATAATGTAATAATGCTTGATCACAATTATATTAATACATCATCTGTAACTAGATTAATCTGGAATTGAATCCAACATGTTAATCTGTGACCAACTGATGCTCTGCCAATGCAGACTACAACATTCACGATGTAGACTTGCTCAATGCAAGGAATGTGATCCCATCAGGGCTTTGACAATCAGTGAAAGTTGGGAATCCGTCACACACAGCATGCTTATATTTCGACTGCTCGATGACCAGTAGTTGCCAGGAGATTGTAATGCCCCTGGCAAGACTCAGCACAGGACTCTGTGTACTTACATATTGCTTATTATCTGCTGTACTTGTAATTATATATAATTGCATCTTAACTGTTTGTTGTCCTGCCAGCTCATGTATAGCAGGTGTGGTTTGATATTTATATGCACTGCTAATGTCCCTCACTTAACATCACAGTGATGGCAACATAATTGCATTGTCATATTTGATTCTGCCTGCAGCCACATCAGTTGACACTAATCAATCAACATGTGGCTCATGTGTAATACTGCTAAAGATTACTTGACTGGCATACGTATTGGTTGCACAAATAGATATTATACATTGATAGCCATGTTGCGATCTCAATGTATTTGACATGCAATCCCCATAAGTTGCACCAGCACAATTGGGAGAGAACCCATAACAAATCACTCTAGTAAATATAAGTGTGAGCCTGAGCCCCAGTCCCAGCATATGAAACAATCAAAGATTGTGCCCATGCAACATATTATTGAGAAATGGGGAGAGTTGCTCAGCAATGCCATCCAACAGAATACACAACTATGTGTGCAGAATGCCAAACTGATTGAAGTGAACTGGTAATACTGCTGTGGGTATACCCGAACTGAAACAATGAATACAAAAATTATTGATTGACCCCTACCAGAATGGTACATTGGTGGAGCAAACGAGCTAGATGATTTCCTCGACATGGCACTGGGAAATTTCAACTTCCAGATGCAGACATTCAGACGCCAACAATCTGACAAAGATTGATACATGTTGCGTCTTCTCAGCAGTTGAAATAATAATCTAAACCTGGTACTGAAATAGAGATAGATGACTGATCCAGTGGAGTGGCTTAAAGATCTATGGTAAGACTTAGTTCCCTCTATGAACAACTTCCAGGTCTTAATGGAAAAAATGCAAAAGATACAGTGAGATGAGTACCAAAATCTCAAAGGAGGAATAATGTGTATGATCAACTTCCTGTAAAGACCAAATTTTCTGGTGAGTGTCTACGCTGATCAAATCAAAGAAAATCAATACGCAGCAGAATCGCTATGACAGGACAATATGAATGACCAGAAAATCACTAAGAGTGGACTACAACCAGAATTGAAGCCAAAGTTCAAGCAGGAAATCTCAAAGAATAGAAAATTCAACATTATTGCACAGCGGTTGAATCATGTTACAGATTCTGCTTTGAAGTCAGAGGGCATACAGCCATGGCAGCCATAGCTACATTGCAATCAAAATTGGTCAACATAATAATTTTAATTTGGTGGGGATGAATGCAATATGCTATGACAGATATCTACTTCAGCCAGAGCACTGAAGCCTTACAATTCAAGGTTGGAGAAGGATGATAAATATTCTCCTGCTTCTTGTGTCTTGCTGGAGCTTATTGAAAGGCAGAAGTTGGAAGGAAAATGCATTAGCTGAGGATCACTCAAACATAAACCATTCTGATACCTGAGTTATCCACATTCGAACCTTGCTGACAACCTCACTCCTCAAAAAGAAGATTAGTAAATTCAAAGGTGGTGTTCCTTTGACAATCAATAAACAAAAATGTTGCTAACCTCACCAGGTATCTGGTTTTGTAACAGAAATTGGATAAATAGGAGGTGTAGTTGTACTTTTGGGGTATGACAGGGTTGATGGCAACATTGGATAACATTCAACCATATCTGAATTAACCAATGCTGAGGGTTGTCTCAGAGATCCCAATTGCTCTGATGACGAGTTGTTATTTATATAAATCGGTAGAACTGTTGTGATTACACAGATTCCACAGAGTGCAGATATGAGATTAACATGGATAGTCGCAGTGAGCATGAGCACTTATTGAGTGTGATGATAGAGGCATATTTATTGCTCTGGAACTTCTTAATTGACTCAAACTACCCTATGAACCTGTACACATCATGACTTACAGGTTTCCCAGCCAAGTAATTGTGCATGCAAGTGCAAGCCATCAGAGAGTGATAATTGCCCAACATGCAGATTACTGTGCCCCAGTCCACATACTGGAGGTGCTGGCCATTGCAAGATGGGCATACAATCTTGCACAGGGACAACCAAGGTGGAGGAGAAGCAAGGTGGAGATTGATTAGGCAACTACTTGATTATCATTTCTAAGAACCCCTAGTGGCCATGGGGAGATATCTAGATGTGGAATGATAGTGCAGTGGAACATGGGTCAGGTTAACAAAACCTCTAGTGCACAACTGCCATGCATTTCCGGATGTAAACTAGAAATCAACTCAATATCATATAGTGCGGTCGATCCAGATGGAACACTAATGGTGAGCAGTGAGGGCTGTTCTACTCCAGACATTGAAATACTGGGAGCAACAAGATTCAATGAGCTCTCAGCCAGTGTTCTGACCATTTTGTGATTTGCCCACCTCGTCAATGAATGTAGAGAACAGCTTGGAGTGACTATGATTGACACCACAATGATATATCCTGGTCGAATTGAGGGTATCAACCCAAGCACTAGATGAGTGAGCAGAGAACAGTGGCAGAAGTTGAAGTAGAAGAGCATCTTCAGATCATCCAATAATGGCTACCAGCTCACCTAGTCGCAATGCAAGGCTGTGGCACATGTGGGCTTGCATTTATCCTGGGTGAACTGCTCGATTTTCAATTTCCTCTGTTCTTTTCCACTTTATTTTCTCCAATCCCAAGTAGTTGGCAGCGGCTGATAGACAGTTGACAGAGAGGATACCTCACCTACCGATGTTGAAGGTCGTATCCCAATGGGATACAAGTATGTGGTGGATATCTTCAGCAAAGATATCACACAGACCCTCGCACTGCACTAGCCAAATGACCACACAATTGATCAACAGCCAGGCCTTAATGTACAATATAGCAACATGTGCAACCTTTTACATGTTAAGTTGAATAAGCTCAAAGCCTATATCTGAAGCTATATTTGCAATAGATTGGTCCAGTGATGATGATTGCCTGTACCAGCACCAATCTTATTTGACAAGCAGTAGGATGGTGGCCTGCAGCTGTTAGTGGACTCCTGAGCTCTCAGTAAAGTCACTGTGAACAACTGGTAGCCACTCCAATGGATTACTGTTAGGCTTGCCAGGGTGTACAGTAATCAGATCCTCACGATGCGACATCTCTGTGGTGAATATCACCTCATGTAAATTATGGAAGGTGTCATGTACAAGTCAGTGTTTTGCGCTGGATATGGCAAGTTCAAATACCATGTTATGCCATTTGGCTTGATCAGTAAACCAGCTACCATACAATCATAGATCAATAAATGCTTTTTGCCTTATATTGACAACATTGCAGTGTACTCTATTCTTGATATACTGGTGTAGTTGACCAATAAGGAGGAAAATAAAGAGCAGGTACAAAAAGTGCTGGATCCACTGTGAGAATTTGGTCTCTACAGCAAGCCCAAACATGCCATGATGGAGGCTTGGAGGTCAGATTTTTTCAATGTATCAAAATCCTTGATGTGATTAGTGTGAAGTTTGAGTGCATATAGACAAAATACTCCGGTCAACCCTGGACTCAGTTTGGGATGTGCAGATGTTTCTGAGTATCAGATACATCTACTGGCTGTTTATCTAGAAATCTGTAAAGATAGAAACAATAATATCAGACCTGCTAAAGCAAGCAAAGATTACCAGGACATCCAAACAGTGCAAATGGCAATGGACTCAGGATTCCAAACTTGCATTTCAGATGTTAAATAGAACCTTCACAGATACAGTCATTCTCACACAGTTTGACCCTGCAATGATGATTATTCTGTACACTGATACAAGTGGCTTTACATTCAATGGCATTGTTAAACAGTATGATTGAATTGTGATTCTCAGACTGGTCAATAACTACTCTCACAAATACTCCACTGTGAAACAAAAGTGAAACAAAGACACTCAGAAGGTCTTTGGCACTGAGGTGGTGGTGTGAAGGATGGAGATGTGGCACTACAACAATGGAGCCAATCCTTTGATCGTCTTACAATGTGATTACAGGAATCTTGAACACTTCCAAAGCTCATAAGTACTCTCCCAGTGGCTGGCTAGGTGGGTTGAGATTTGCACTTTGCACAACTGTGTGATTAAACCACTGGAAGGCATAAAGCACACAGTCAACGGACCATGAAGAGAACTTGACTACAAGTTCAGCAATGAAGACTGACAGTACCGAATCTGGACACCTGGGTGGTAATCACTATCTATGAATCATATAGTCACCTTGTAATTGATATACAGGCTGTCTAGGATAATATCTTCATTGCCTCAACAATGTGACCAACTTTGGTCAGGAGTCAAATTGTAGATAAGAGGCCATCAAGATCAATTGATGGAGCTCTGATCTATGAGAGGACGATTTTAGGTGTATTGGGCTCTCTGCAGTAGAGTAACTAGCCTAGTCCATAAGAATCCAGCATCTGGTCATGTTAGAACTCTATTGACTGCCGAGGTTGAATCATGTGGTGGTTCAGGGCCTGTGATGGTTTCAGAGATATGGCAGTATGTCACCAGCTTCATGTCATGCTACCAAAGCATGGCAGCACATCGTGCATGCTAAGAACTGAACATGCAACTGATACAGCTGTCGCAGTCTTGGAAGAAACTGACAATGAAATCAGTATCAGAATTGCCAGAATCAATGGTGGCTGGCCAGTTCACAATGTGGGCAATCGTTGACTGTTTCACTCAACTTGAAACCTAGCACTCCCGCAGAAATAATATTGACTCCCCAAAGCAGGCACAAATGTATTTTCAGTGTATGACACCCCCATGGATATCACCAGAAAATCATATAACAAATGAATGCAAGGACTTCAGGAGCCAATAGTGGGAGATAGTTTGCACTGACTGAAGTATCAATCGCTGACTCTCGACCGCCTTCCACCAGCAGACAAATGGTCAGACCCAGCTGCAGAACCAAATCAAGGAGCAGTACCTCGGCATATTTTGCAACTCTGAACAAGACAAGTGGGTGGAACTACTACCACTTCTGAAAATGTGTTCAATAACTGCATTCACCAATCAATACTGATAACACTCTGCTGGGTGAACTGCAACTACTTTCCTATTATGTAATTCAAGTTGCCCCTGACTCCAAGTTTCAAATCACAGGTGCAGGCAGCCTGGTAGATGGCAGGTATGAATGAAACTTAGCAAAGTCAGTAGGAAAACATACTCGAACTTGACGTGCGGCAGTTAGAGTACATTAGTCATAGAGTGATATCAATCAAAAGTTGAGACAATGTATGGCTTTCAATCTGGATGTTGTGAACAACCTGGCATTCAGACAACCTCAATTACAAGCATAAATCGTAGGTAAGCTTCTTTGAAAGAATACTCACACATTAGACTTACAATGCACATTGCGATATCAACATAGTGTCCAGGTGGCAACAATCAATAGGTATACACTGTCGGTTATGGGCATACCATCCGGCAAATCACACACGATGATACCCAGTATAATGGAGTAATGGGAAGTTGTACTTATACTCAATGGAAGGTGGCAGTAATGGAAATTATATTATGTCACCCAATGGGCCTTGTCAAATCACATATGTATGTGTAGGGAGTGTGGTGTAAATTGAAAATACTGGAGATCAAGATAACGAGTTATACAGAAAGCAACCTAATTGGCCACTGATGCATATGTATGGAGTGTGGGAGTGGAGATATGGAGGACACAGCAGCCATTTGGACATTTCATCTGTACTATCATTTCCTTATTCTGCTCTGTTCTGATTGGATTGCAGCCCTGTATAAATGGAGTTGGCAGGGGTTCTACCACCTCCAGTTTACCGCCAATTAGATGTGGGGATTCCCAGTGTTCTGGAACTGGGTATATAACATCAGCAAATTGTAATTTTGTCTCTCAGAGCCGCTGGGAGTATTCAAGAGTTGTTGGACCAGGATCCCAGGCTGGTCAATTGCCAGAGTTGACTGGACTAATGCTGTTGCCGTCAGGTGCACCTGGGAGCGCCCGGGAGCACTGGTGACAAGCCTGCGTGCACCGACCACATGCATGAGAGCACCGACCACAAGCATGGGAGCATTGGTGACAAGCCTGGGGGCACCTCGAATCACAGTAGAGCGATCTGGGATAGACAACATCTTCTTTGGGAACGCCGCTGGTGTGCCTGGATATCATAGCTGCTACTTATCGTGCAACGATTCTTAAACCACATGTATTCAGTTTGTATTCTCATCTATGTATGTATGTATGTATGGATGTATGTATGGATGTATGTATGTATGTATGTATGTATGTATGTATGTATGTATGTATGTATGTATGTATGTATGTATGTATGTATGTATGTATGTATGTATCTATGTATCTACGTTGTATCTATGGATCTATGTATCTATATAGCTATTCATCTACACACAGTATGTCTGAACTGGCTCCAGGTGGTGTTTGAGAGCAATTCGAGGTGAGCCGGAAGATCATGATTCAGGAATTAGAGAGATGCATTTGGAGGCCTCAACTGTATGAACTTGGAGGCTGTAATCGAGCAAGTTGGGAGATTCACTTTGGGGCCGTGATTGAGTGAACTTGGAGACGCACCCAGACGCCATGATCGAGCGGGATTGTAGATACACTTAAGGGCCATGATCTAGCGAGATTGGAGGAAAATCAGGAGGCGGTCGATGGGCGGCATGCAAGGTGGTGATCAGACTCTATTCATCAGTTAGTTAATTCACAACCATGGGAATGTGACAAGCTGACTTCACCTTTGAGCAGTCATTGAGAGCTGGCTGGTAGCAGTCGATCTTGTAGGGAGGCACACAGGAAGCTGAAGTTACATTCAGGGGTCAACTCGTAATCGTAATAAAGAAGAGATGTCGGACAATCTTGGGTATATGCTGTAGTATTCGGGGTATGCTATCCTCAGAGTATGCTTTACTTGGTGTATGCTGTACTTGGTGTATGCTGTACGAGGTGTATGCTGTACTTGGTGGATGCTGTACTTGGTGTATGCTGTACTTGGTGTATGCTGTACTTGGTGTATGCTGCACTTGGTGTATGGTGTACTGGGTGGATGCTGTACTCAGTGTATGCTGTACTTGGTGTATGGTGTACTGGGTGGATGCTGTACTCGGTGTATGCTGTACTCGGTGTATGCTGTACTCGGTGTATGCTGTACTCGGTGTATGCTGTACTCGGTGTATGCAGTGGTCGGTGGATGCGGTACGCGGTGGATGCTGTACTCAGTGTATGCTGTACTCGGTGTATGCAGTACTCGGTGGATGCGGTACTCGGTGGATGCTGTACTTGGTGTATGCTGTACTTGGTGTATGCTGGACTCGGTGTATGCTGTACTTGGTGTTAACTCATGACCATGCCATGGAGACATTGAGAGGGATGGCTTCACTTTGTGTGCTGCAATAATGCTAGAGTTGTGGATGACAATGAGAGATGGGGGTTGAAGATGGGAATGATATGGAGGATATGAGCGGATCTGAGAAATCAGGGGTACATCCTGCCTGGTTGGGTTTAGAAGACCTCATATCAGTGTCTGAACTCGTTTGATTGGGAGACATAACTGCCACATCGGGAATGGTATAATGATTTGCACACGAAATTCCGTAAGTTCGAATTTCTCATGATGATTTCCCATCCCCTCTCATTTCACTCTTTCTAGTCTTCAACTCTACTGTTACCTAAGACCACAATGTTAAGCCACCCCTCGCTATCTCTTCAGGCCATGATCATGAGGTAATGCCGAACACCACCGACAGCAACCCCTGCATTCACTGCGTACTGCCTATACTGGGTACCGCATACACTGAGTGCTGCATCATCCAAATATCAACAGATTTCCCCTACCAGCCAGTCTCTCATCTCTCACCTGTTGGCAGACCTCATTGTACTTAATTTCCTACATTGCCACAATTGCAAGCTGAACAATGAATAGAGTCTCAGCCCTTGTTGCGCCACTCTCCGAAACTATCAACTCCAGCTCGACTTCCTTCAGATTGACCGGCTCCAGATCAACTGCCTCCAGATCAACCGCCGGCAAGTACACCTCCAATCTCAATGGATCATTTCGTGCAAGTGCATCTCCAAACTCGCTCAATCCCGGCCTCAATGTGCATTTGTTAACTAGCTCAATCATGGCCTCCCAGTACATCTCGAAGTCCACACTGTCCCGGTGTGGTGAAATGACAGAGCCCTCACCGCATTTGAAGGGTAGTGGTGAGAAACAGCAGTTCTGGCGCAAGGAGCACAGGAACAGGGTAACAGGATGTGAAGCGGTACCCGGCCATGAGGAACCGCACAACGAGCGAGGGTCTCTGAAGGCTCAGCAAGAGTCGGGGAGGATCCACACATATGGCATGGAACTATGAAAGCTAATCCAGAGTGTCTGGGACCAACAGCTGGGAAAGATAGACTGCGTATTTCATATAATGAGATGATGTCTATATAATGTCTGCAACTCAGTCCGTCTCAATTGTCCCTGCATCGCCGGATGCCCACTTGTGGCTTCCACCTGCCAAACGGAATGGCAGAGGTGGTGAAAATAGAATTTTCTCGTCACAATTGCCTCCCAGTGCATCTCTAAGTTCTTTGGATTGCGGTCTTCAAGTGCTCCTCAGATTACCTTCGAGTACCATCTGCAGCCAGATTGACCATATATCTATAAGGAGAGAGACTTAGATAGAGAATACATACCATATATTCATGTGGCGAATCTTGTGACTTTAACAAAGACAAATATGATACATGAAATGCCTTGTGGTTATGGAACCCTTAGAACCACCGCTGTGAGAATGTGGCACCAAGTCTCCTGCAGAGCTGCACAGAGATCTCAGCTGCTCTCGAAGTCTCCTGCAGACTCGCACAGTGGTCTCAGCCACTCCAAAATTTGGCTATCCTACAAGTTAGATATCAGAGCATCCTGAACGCACCTCGCCAATTGCAGGGGCTTCGAGGAGCACCTGAGAATGCTGTCACACAGTCTGAGAGCACTTTGGTTATCTCCAGGGGGGCCTCGAAGCATCCGGAAGTATTCAGATGCACTGGTGAGGTTGACGGTGTCTGGGAGGTTCGCATGTAGCTTCCAGACCAATTTACATTTTGCTGATAAAAGCACTATAGTTCGTTATATACATATCGAAAATGTAACCATGGAACATGATATACTCAAAATCACACAAGAGTCGATGTATTTCTTGGTATATACTAAACATGTGTATACACTATAGTTGAGAGTTGGTGTATGCTTTTACCAATATGTAGGAATATATAATAGAATTTAATTGACTTCTGCCAGTGGTAGATAGCTCGATAGGCTAAAATACAGCTGTCTAGATTAGCGTAATGTTCAACAGTTTGGAAGTCATGACTGAACAACACAACCACTCTAAACAACTATACTAAATCTTTCAGATAATTCCAGATGCTCCCAGACTGGCTGAATGCAAAGCAAAGAACTTTCAGGTAGTCTGAGAGATACTTTCAGATGCTCCTCAATTGTTGTGATGTTGTGGAGCTGAATACCAGAATATCCTGATGAATGCATTGTTGTCTTCAAAATGTTACAAAATCAAGCCATTAGGTAGTTCAAATTTCAGAGCTATTTGGTGAAGTAGCTGTGTCCCCAATGCTATTCTAGTACACCTCAAGCCTGGAGCTATACTGTCAAAAAGTAATCATTATAATATCCATATCCAAATGCTTCAATTTGTTAAACTATCTTACTGCTACATATTATAATTCGGACATTCTAATCAACATCCAGTATAACAGATATTCAAGTCAACATGATTGTTTACAATCAATAAACTGTGCATTTTGTCTGTTTAGGCATTCTCTCACACCATATGTGCCAGTCAAGCTATTGCTCCAACTGATTCAATACGCATTGTGTTACTCTATTTGACAATCCAGATGAAACTGTCAATACAATGAGTTCAATCATGTGAATCTTGGCCCTTTGATGAAATCAACATGTGACATTCTTCAGTGAAATGACATAATATGCATTGTTCAGGCTTCATACACCTGATAGAACAGGTAGATTTCAATTTTCTGCTTGCAGAAACCTCTGATACTGGAGCATCTTACCCAGTGGAGTCCAGCCAAAAGATTCTACTGAAAATGAAACAATTTATCCTTCAAAGGTGTTATAGAGGTTATTCTCTTCACTTTCGATACAGTGGACCCGGATGTTATTATAGTCAGGCATGATACTTTAGTCAGCATTGGGGTAGTTGTCATTGCAATCAAATCCCAGACACTGAACAGAAGTACGGCTGTCAAGTGGGCAATGATAGTATATTAGCCCATTTTGAACTTTATTTATCATGCAGTCTAGAAGTACATTTTAATTATTGCTAAGAACCAATTCACTATCATTGCATCCCCAGTTATCTTTAATTTTCACATGAATTAGCAATTCAAAGATTGAGATTCCAAAATCTACTGATGTATTCTGGAGTGATATCTGTTTGAGAAATCTGGCCACTCCACTGACATGCAGTTGACTCAAGTAATGAACCTGATAGATTACGCGGCAGAGAAAGGGCTCTGTGTGGCAATGTCATTGACATGAGAGATGGGCTGCACATGCATTCTGCTATTTGTCAGTAGCAGACAGTAGGTTGACAATGTTTACAGAGTCAATATTATACCAGCCTTCATAGGTGAGATAGAACAGTGTTTGCTCCATATGGTCATGACTAGGTATCCAGCGATTCAGCTTCAGTATCTGTAGAATGTACTTGACTCTACTAGTACCGTGATATGTGACTGTCCTGATGGTGATATGTCACCGTGCAGCAATACCAGTGGTTCAACCGTTCCCAGATTCTACTCACTGAATTGTCTGTGATATGTAGCTCACAGGATGAATTACCCAATATCGCAAATGCATCAAATATTTTTGAATGTTTTTAAAAAGCAGCCGAAGGGCAACAGCCTCCCACTGGCCTTCAAATTCAACAATGGTGATGCATGAATCCTTGTTGAACTGGTTCTTCTCATTCGGGATGATTTAAGATATGTCTTACTTGACATGATCAGTGACATTCTCTGTATCAGTACTACTCCAGGTGGTGCCACACTTTCGTCTGATTATCAGATAGAGAGACCTGAAATTCCATTTACATGTCAGGGGTTATGTTTGCCGCCCAGTACCCCTCTGCTTCAGCAGCATCTTGTAGTTGGGGACATGTTTTGGCGAGAAATCTTCTATAACCAGTTATCTTAGTCAATTATTCCTGCAACTGTTGTCACTTGTAACGTTGGAGTAGTTTATGAAAAAGGCTCCATTTAAGTTGTGCCACCAACAAGATTTCATACAACAATCATTTATGGGCCTTCTGCCAATCAGCATTGGCACATTTGATTGCCAATTATCATGCTCAATTCAAATGCTCCTGAAATATCCTTAGAGTTGATTTTAGATCATAGTCATCCACAGACATAGAGATCTCCATTGCAGTACACTACTTATCAATATGTTTTCCATGTCACTGATGCTATTATGTTGGCAACTGTTCATCCACTTTGGACATTGCCATGTAATACACCTCTGTTTATGAAAAACACTATACTTGTGGTACAATCATTTTAGCACATCATATAATCATTTGAGAGATAGATCAGAGCCATTTTTTGGATAACAAGCCCAGAGAATTCATATAATGTCTGCACTGTGCTGATTGCAGTTTCATTACAAGCTGTGTACACTGTTTGATTCCCGTCATTGTTGAAGTGGACAAGAATTGGAGTACAATTCTCTGCCAGTGTGGTAATCATTCCACAGATTGTATTTCCATACCAGGAGCTGCCTCTCAAAGAATCATATGGTTGAGACAACCTCTGAAGGCCTGGATATTCCAGTACCAATGTGACCTGATTGTCAAATTGATTCTTGATATTTCTAGCATTCAGTAATCGTGTAATGGCGACACATAATCCGAGGTTGTGTATGTGCCAGTGTATATACATTGCAACTACAGCACAGATATCTGTATCACATATTGTACCATACAATTATACATATATACTTACTCACTATTGTGAGCAATCATATCACTATATAACTTGTCTGCGGTCAATTCTAGGAATACATTTATTTACCATATATTCAAATGAAAATCAGATAAGCTTCACTCATGAGAATACACGAGTTCTACCCCTACTGTACAAACATGACAAAACGAACTGAAAATGAAGCAGCGTACAGGTCAATCTACCCGTCAATCATCTACTACGCCTTCTAAGATTGCTGCGGGATGCTATTTGTACTTGGCAAGTGCACGTTTGAGCACAGAAAACCTACGATCCCCTCTTGGCCAAGTAACGCCAAGCCTCACCAAAAAAGCCTCCGCACTTTGCGCGGATGAAATATATCCGGAGAGGGATCAAGATGAAGTAGAAAAAAATACCAAGCAGGAAGTTAACCTCAATGCCAGTCACGGGAACAACCCAAGCAAACCCGAGGCTACCACGCAATCCGAGATCGCATCCATGCAAAAGATGATAAAGACACAGCAACTACTGCTCCACCGTTCCATCGAACTGAATCCTCTACGATGGGCGGAGAATGCTGAACAGATGGAAGCAAACTGGGAACACTGCAGCATGTCTATTCAACCAGAAGCAATGAAAATGAAAATCTCGAATATGACCCATCCAGAATGGTACTGCGGCAGAGCAAAGGAGTTTGATGACTTTCTCCATACTTTACAGTCTAACTTTGAATCCTGATGTGCACTTATTCCCGCATGCAGATGCTGACAATGTTTAGTATGCAGCAAGCCTTCTCAGCACATGGATCGACTATCCAGACCTGGCACCGAGACATACACAGATGACTGACCCTATCGTATGGCTTCGAGGTCTACAGAGAGACTCAGATACCAGTTTCGACAACATTGAGCCCTTGTTTCATGAAATGCAGATGGTCTACAGCAATAATTATGGAAAACACAAAGTGATAATGAAGTGAATGACTGACTTCCTCCAAGGAGCGAATGAAATTGTGAGAGTCTACACCAATTGAATCAAAGTAAGTTTGGGACTAGTGGGATGGCTTCCAGAGATTGACAAGAACCTGTATGAAGTCACTTGGTGCAGACTACGACCAGGACTCAAGTCCAACATCATGCCAGTGTCCCCAAAGAAGGGAAAAATTGACATCAGGAAAGAGCTTTTCAACTGTGCCACAGATTCAGAAGTCAAGCTGGAAGCCAAGAAGCCTGACTAGCAACATTCAGATCCACTGCAAAAGTTGTCAGGAGATTCATGTCAACATGGCGGCAAGGAATGCAACTTTGGACCATCCGTATCTGAGGCAGCCGAAACACCAAAACCCAATAGATTTAAGTCACACAAATATAATAACCACACTCCCACACCTTGGGTCTCACCAGAGCTCAATGAAAGTTGAAAGCCAGCAGGATAATAAATATGCTCCAGGTCACTCAAGCATAAAAGATTCCAGTGTATGAAATATATTCATGCCAACTTCCCCGATAACCTTGCTCCTCCAGGATACTGAAAACAAATTAATAGCCAGCACTGCTGTCACAATGACCACACAAACGGCTAGCTTACCTCGAAGGGTATCTAGCTCGACAACAGCGGATGGACAAATCAGCGATTGTATTACAGTCATTGGGTACAAGGGTAATGATAGCAATATTAGAGAGTATTCAACTGCATTGGATTTGATTAAGGCTGAGGGTGTTCTGAAAGTGCCCAAAAGCTCTAATGTAGAGTTAACATTTGATCAGAATGGCAAGACCGGATTTATTGCGCATTGTGCCTGAAGTCCAAATAAGAGATCAACATGGACAATTGCAATGTATATGAGCACTTATCAACTGTGGCGCTAGAAGTATTATCATGGCTCCACAACTTCTCAGTAGACTTGGACCATCCCACAAAGTTGTTTATGTCACAACTCACAGCCTGGACAGTCACATGATCATGCATGCGAGTGAGAGCCGCAAGATGGCGACAATATTCCAATATATGGATCACTTTGCACTGGTCTGCGAACCTTAGGCGCTGGTCATTCCAATTAGAGCGTACGATCTGGTAGAGAGAATACCATGATTCGAAATCTACATGCCGGAGATCTATTGGGCTACTGGTCACTTAAGTTCATTCCGAGCCCCTAGTGGCCATGGAGAGGCACTCAGCTCATATATGATAGTGAAGTTGTATGAAGGTCGCTATGGCGAAAGTACTAATGTACGGCTGCCAAACATTGACAGGAGTATGCTGACATTCAACATGTTGTTGGAGATCGCTGTGGAGCGAGATGCAAAATCCAGGGGGAGCAGTAAGGAAAGTCCTACTCCAGACATTGAAATAGTGAGAGCAACTGCATTCCACAATCTGTTAGCTAGCAATGTGACGTTTGAGATATTTGCCCTACGGCTCTGGCCATGCAGTGAACAGCTGGGAGTGACTGTCGAGGTCACCACGTTGAATCATCCGGGTGAGATGGAGACTATCGACCGAAGAACTGGATGAGCGAGCACAGAGCAGTGGAGGTAGTTGCGGCAGACGAGGAACCCCACTTGGGTATACTGGAATGACTGCTATCGGCTGGCTGAGTCACAATGGGAGGTTATTGAATCAGGAGGGTGTGCCTCGCTCCTGGGCAAACCAATCGATCCGCAGGTACCTGGTTTATATCCCAATCATTGTCCCAAATTCCAAGTAGGAGATTGAGGCTAATGCACAGATGCTGGAACCGATAATGTACCTACAGATGATGAAGGTCATATCCCCCTGAGATACAAAGATTTTGTGAACATGTTCAGCAAAGATATGGCTGAAACTCTCACCCTGCACCGCGCAATTAACCATGCAATCAATCTGGAAATAGGTTAAAATTTACCATATTGCCATGTTTACAATCTTTTGAAAGTCAAGTTGGAACCTCTCATTGTCTCCATCAAAAGCAACATAGCCGTTGAATTCAGAGAGCAATTATAATCACCGGTGGCAGCACAGGTGAAACGTGCAGAGAACAAGGATTGCAGACTGCAGCAATGTTTCCACTACAGAGCTCTCAATAAATCCACAGTGAAGAACCGGTACCCTATCCCACAGAACTGGGTGGTGCTCGACAGGTTGGGTGGAGCCCAGATGTTCACAATACTGGACCTCTGGAACGTCTATCACCTCTTCAGATCCAAGGGAGGTGCTGAGTACAAAACCATGGTTCGGACCAAGTAGTAGCATATCAAATACAGTGGCATGCCATGCATTCTGACCTACGTACCAGCTCCTTTCGAAGGTTATATTGATGACTGCTCATGGGCTTGCATTGGCACCTTCGCTGTGTCACCTTGAAGATACACTCATCTGCTCCACCTTTGAGGAGAAGCATACAGTGCAGGTACAAAAAGTGCTGGAACAACCACAAGGATTAGATTTCAACAGCAATGCCAAAAATGCCATTTTGGAGTCTCTGAGGTTGGCATTTTCGGATCTGTCATTACTCTCGATGGAATAGCCATGGTATCAGAACATATATCACTGCAACAGCAAAATGTAAAATGGTCCGGCAGCCACATACAAGCCTCCCAGATACTCTTGTTGACCCCAACAGTGCTCCTACTTGAATCCAGACGGTCCCAGGCCCGCTGGGAGCCAAGCAATCTCCTCCCCAATGGTGCAAGTGCTTTCTCAGGTGCGCTGAACAGAACTGAGAGCTGTGGATGTGCATTCAAAATGCCACGGTACTTGACTGCTAGGATAGTCAAGTTTTGGAGAGGCTGGGATGTCTGCACAGGTCTGTGGGAGTCTTCCAGAGCAGCTGAGATGTTCTGTGCAGGCTGCAGAAGACATCGGGAGCAGCTGACGAGAACTCTGCACAGCTCAGCGGGAGGCTCGAAACTTCGTGAGGGATCATCACAGCAGTAGTTTGTAGGCTTTCATAACCGCAAGCTGTTTTATGTATCATCTTCATCTTTGTTCCAATTACAAGATTTGGTACATCATAATGGTGCATGTATTATCCATCCTAGTCTATCTATATAGATACATACGCTCAATCAGACTGCAGACAGGACTTGAATGCATTTGGAGGAACACTGTGAGACACCAATTGAGTGAACTGCGAGATGCACTTGGATGCTATGATCGAGCAAGTTTGGAGATGCACTTAGATGGCGCCCTCGATTCAATAAACTCATGGAAACACTTGCAGGTGGCGATCGAGTCCACTTACAGATGTACGTGTAGCTTGTGACCAAGTGAGTGTGCAGATGCACTTGATGGCTGTGATCGAGCATGTTTGGAGATGTGCTTGGAGGCCATGATCGATCCAGTTTGAAGATGAACTTGGAGGCCATAATCGAGTGAGTTTTGTGATTCACTTGGAGGCCATGATTGTATGACCTTGAAGGAGGTGATTGAGCCAGATAGGAGTTGCACATGGAGGCCTTAATCGGGTGAAGTTGAAGGAATACTTGGAGGCGATCGATCTAGAGGCAGTTGATCTGGAGATGGTTGATCTAGAAGCAGCTGATCCGCAGGCACTTGACCCGGAGGCAGTTGATTGGGAAATGCAACGGGAGCTGAGATTCTATTCATTGGGTAACTCATACTGGTGGGAATGTAGAGTATAGAGTCCAAACAAGGTCTGCCAAGAGATGAGAGATGCGAGACTGGCTGCGAGTGAGAGACAGTTGATTGTGAGATGATGCTGTACTTGGCATATGCTGTACTTGGTCGTCACTCATGATGATGGCAGGAGGAGATACCGAAAGATGACCAAATTTGGTGTTCTCAGGCGATGTTCGAGTTGAAGACTAGAAAGTGAGAGATCACATGTGGATGTGGGACATCATCATTAGATACTACAACTTGAGAGTATTTTATGTGCAGGTCAATTTACCATTCCCAATACAGCAGGTCCAACTCCCAACCCAGCAGGTCAGCACACCAATACACGGAATTCTAACCACAATCTCACAAGTTATTCACTTCATTTGCCGCATCCCCCCATAACATCCATATCATGTCCATCTGTATCCCTCATTTCTTTTTGTCGTCCACAGTTCCACCATCATCACAGAACCCAAAGTGATGTCATCCCTCTCCATCTCTCCATGCGATGATCACAAGTTAGCTCTGAGTACAGCATACACCGAGTACAGCATCCATCAAGTACAGCATACACCCAGTATAGCATCCACCAAGTATAGCATCCACCAAGTACAGCATCCACCAAGTACAGCATCCACTGAATACAACATCCACCGAGTATAGCATCCACCAAGATCAGCATTCACTAATTCCGGCATCCTCCAAGTGCAGCATCCACTAAAGATTGACTATTGTCTCTTCATTCTCACCATTACGAGGTGACAACAGAATGTAGCTTCCGGTTCTGGTGTGCCTCCCCGACAATTTCGCTGCTACCAGTCTTCCCCATGAGATCTCAATGGTGAAGTCAACTCATCAGATTCGCATGGTTGCGAGATAATAACCTGATGAATAGAGTCTCATCACCTGGCATACCTCCTAATCGACCGCTTCCAGATCAAGCATCTCCAAGTACTGCTCCCATTTCACTCAATGGTGGTCTCCTGGTGCATCTCAAAACCAGCTCAATCACACCCTCCAGGTTTCCACGACCATGGCCTCCAATTGCATCCCCAAACTCTCTCCATTGTGGCCTGCCAGTTCCCAAGATCATAGCCTCCAATTGCATCTCCAAACTCACATGATCTTAGCCTCCAAGCGCATCTCCAACCTTACACAATCATGGTCTCCCAGTGCATATCAAAACTTGCTCAATCATGGCCTCCAACTTCACGAGATCGTGACCTCAACAACTGCTTCTCCGACCTTGCTTGATCGGCATCTTCAGGCACACCTTGGATTGATATTCAGCACAACCTGCAGCCAGTCGGGACATATCGTGTGTAGATAGATTGCTATATAGAAACATCGATACGTAGTTTAGAATTCAAACCGAATACATGAATTAGAAAAATTGTTACACAAGAAGTAGTAACTACAATTTCCTGGCTCTCCAGCAGTGTTCCCATAGAAGACGATATTTTGTTCCAGACTGCTCAACATTGATTCGAGGTGCTCCCAGGCTTGTCGCTGGCGCTCCCAGCTACTCCGCTGGTTGTCACCAGCCCTTCCAGCTCCTTGCAGATGGTTTGCCAGTCTGTCCTGGTGCTCCTGCAGGCCACTGCATCGGTGCAGTCAACTCTGGTAATTGATCACCCTTGGATTCTCCTCCAACAACTCCTAAACACTCACAGAATCACAGTGATACCATTCATTTTACAGATGTGATCGAGGACAGGCCAACCCTGGAGTCCATTAGGGATGTGCAGGTGCCTCTTGGGTTCACAATCATATACCACTGGTTCACAAGGAAATATGTGATGGTATCAATGCCGATGTCTGAACAAATAAAGTAATCAGAGAAATTGGGGCGGTTGCAACTGGTTATATTAGAATGGACTCGGAATGCGAAACCTTTTTTCCATAAGTTGAACATCGCCACCACCCAGGTACCAATCCTTATGCATTTCGCACAGGCTGTGCTGAGTATCCTGCAAACTGATGCAAGGAGCTTTGTGAGCGCTGGTATTCTCAACCAGTAAGATGGTTTCATGATTCTCAGACCAGTCAACTTTCTACATTAAGACATGCTCAGGTGCCAAGCAGAACTACGGAACATACGATCAAATACTCTTGGCAATTCTGCAATCTAGGAACCAATGGCGTTACTATGCTGAGGGAGCGAATCATAAGATCCTCATAGAATGGGACCATGAGATCCTCGAATGCTTCCTATACGCAGAATCACTCTCCCAGTGGCAGGCAAGCTGTGCGGATATTCTGAGATCATAAGGCTTTGTTATTGAATAACTCGAACGGAGGTAGAATCCGGTGCAGGGACCATCGAGAAGACCCAAGTATGACATCTGCTATGAGAGCATGATGGCAAGGCTCCTGGCTACCTTAGCAGTGACCACAATCAACAAATTATATGGTCACCATCTACCAGATATCAAAGCAGCCTAGGTGACCAACATTTTAGCCACATCAATATGACCAACCTTGACCGATGTTTCAATCACAGATGAGTAACAATGGAGATTGATTGCCAGAGCTCTGACCTATGAGAGGCAGATATATGTGCCTGCAGCGCTCTACAGTACAGTGACTAGCATTTCCCACAGCAACCCCATATCTGGTCACTTCAGAGCGCTGAAGACTGCGAAGCTTAAACCTACAGAAGATTATCGGCCTGTGATGGAGTCCGAGGTGCGGAAGTATGTTGCCAGCTGTGAGTGATGCAACCAAATCAGAGCACTGCAGCACATATGCTATGGACTCAACAGGCCACTGTCACCACTGTCTCATCCCTGGGAGGGACATATGCTGGATTTCGTCACTGAATGGCCATAGTCAACAGCATCAGGATATAGCGGAATCTTTAGCATTGTCGACCGTTTAACTACAATAGCAAACTATGTCCCATGCAGACAGGATAGTGATTCCCATGAGCCAGCATGAATGCGTTTCTTACACAAAATCGGCAAATGTTGTGTACCAGACAATCTCACCACGAATTGTGACAAAGAGTTGAGCAGCTGAGTGTGTGACAGAGTTTCCTCCCACCTCAGTATCAATCACTGATTCTTGACCACTTTCCACATGCAGACAGAGGGTCACACTGGGCAGCAGAAGCACCCAATGAAGCTGTATGTCTGAGAATTTGGTAACTCCCAGTAAAACAACAGGGTCAAACTGTTACTGCTGGCGGAATTTGCGTTTCATAACTCCATCCCCCATCCCACACTGTTGACACCCATCTGGACAAACTACAATTTCCATTCTAAGATGCAATTCAAGCCACCCAAGAATCGCAGTTTCAAATCGCAGCTGCAGGCAAACTCATCGATGGCAGGTATGGAAGAGAGTGACCGAATTGTCTGGGAAAACATAATCAAGGCTGAGACAGGGCAAACCAAGTACAGAGGTAGGAAAGAGTTGACGTTGGTGGTTAGAGACAAAGTATAGCTATCGACCACGAACATGCGAACATCTAGGCCTTGAAAGAAGATTGATTACCAGCACACGGGACCATATATGGTAAGTAAGACCATTAATCAGAATGCTTAAAATCTCGACTTGCCGAGTACAATCCAGAACCTAATCATTTTTCATATGTCACAACTCTCCTCTTATACACTGCCAATCAGAGGTCAATCATTTTCAGAACCACACCTTGAGGTAGTCGAAAAAACAGATGAATGGGAAGTTGACCGCATACTTGACTGTAGGCGGTGCTAGTGGAAACTGCATTATCTCATCCAATGGCTGTGTACAACCACATACACATCAGCTGGGAACAGGCAGAGCACCTTGAAAACACCCAAGATCTGGTTGACGAGGTTGAACAAGAGCACACCAATTAGGCACAGCAGTAGAGGAATAGAGTTCGGGGGTGGAGGTATGGATGACCCCCAAGCAGTTTAGATGCTTCATTTGTGCTCTAGTATCTCCAGTCTGTTCTCTGCTGATCGGATCTCAGCGCAGTATAAATGGCATAGAAATTGGTTTTAACACATACCAAAGGATGTGGAGTTTCCCTGTCCACCAGATGCACTGAAAAGACACCATTAACCAGCACTGATTGGAAGTGGGATTGTTAAGTTCATATGATTGCATACGTAGGTTGATTGTTACATTCCTTGTTTTCCTCTTGTTCTGGGATAGTGGTTTTGGCATTCCAGAGGATCTGCACCTAAGGAGTGGGATACTGTAATGATGACATGTAACCTGAGGAAGGGTAAGCACCACTGAATGTTGGTCACTGCAATGGCACTTCAATCTGTATTAAATACTTTACTACTCAATTCTCCATATATATACTCTCACTCTCATGTGCAACCATATCACTATATTACACAACCGAGGTCATGCATAGATGTAGGTGCCTTTACATATCGTAGCAACCGGTTCAATCAGTTATTTACTTATTCCATGAGCAGCAGTTGCAATTCACCAAGCAGCCGAAGCAGACAGTCATTGCTGCGAGGATATTACCAGTACTGATTGCAGATTGGGTTGACATCTAGAGTGTGCAGTGCATCAATATGGGTCTTCTCCAGAAGCTCCAAGTAGAGGTGCCGATTGTTTGACTTATTGGGTCATTGTAATATTGCTTGCCCCATTGGCCCTGCTATAAAAATTATACCAATCAGGAATGCACAATATGAGCCATCAGCAACGGTGACTTATTCGGAATAATTCATGCCTGATGGACCAAATGCAGTGTTATGTTGTGACCAGAATGTATCACCACTGCCCCATATCAAACTGGGACCAGTTAAGATCAACTTTCTGAATGGGGTCAGTACAGTTGAAACAAAAATATTCAATACTTCCCCAGGTTTATTAACTCCTTTTGGGGGACCTGGGATCAGGATAATGAGAATTCTGGTATGATTTTTAGTGGTCAGGCCGATATCTTTTGGAATCTTACCAATTGCACAGTATAGTGGCCAGGAATGCTGATTAACCGAAAAATTGGCCAGGTGAATCTTGTCAGATACAAGCCTAACAGGTACAATTGTTGCCCCAGCAGGAAGTTGATCAGGCATATCCCACAACCAGTCGCCCATTTCCATTTGACTACAGATTTGATGACTCTCAGTGTGGGCAAGACACACTTGCTCAAAATCAATGTCAGCCAGACGTTGGAAATGCTGTAAAAGGAACTGTACACATTTGAAAATGTCCCTATAGTATAATAGACTGAAGACATATGCATGATCTTCAATACCACTATTATTGCTGAGTCCAAATTTGAGTTCTGAGTGGAGATTTTTGAGACCATCTTCTGATTCGTATTATTCAACTTTGTAGTGGTCATGTCCACACCTCAATTGCTGCTCTATCCAGGTGTGCATTTGTTTGGTACATGATTGACCTTGTTGAAAGTTGTATGCTGTCCAAGATTAATGGCATAGATTCCACCCTTTTGATTACTTGCAATACCTGTTGTATAATCCAGCTGCTTTGCTGTACTTATTCCCCACTAAAATTTCCACCCCTAGTACCTCCCAATGAGCTCTGTTTTTGATTGATCAGGGGTAAAGGTCAGATACGGTTCGTGGGAGTCTATGGTTTCAATGGTGGGAACATTTTCTACTGGTGGTGCACTGAGTACATTGTCTAGGGGTAGAACATCAGTTGACCAGCATATCAATAGCCATTCAGGTGCTACTACTGATGTCTCACCATCATGAGTTGCATCGATCCCTGCCTGCAGGTGGTAATATTTGGTTACATAATAGCCAGTCACTCACCAATATTGAGAGATATTGGTGATTGTGAGTCTTCAGTTCATTCTCATGAAATAGTTTCTGTTTGTAGACAAATTATTAAATATTTTTTGCCAAGTGTTGACCACATTTATGAAGTGGTCAGTCAATGTAGTCATACAAATTGCGATGAAGCTGTAAGGGGTGATTGGTCATTGCTCAATCAGACCCATATGGGCATGAGGTTGAATATGCGCCAACTCTTGTTAGCAAATAAGTTTCACAGCCACATTGCACTCTCCCAAATACATGAGAGGGGTAAAACATATTCACCTCATGATCAGATTTCTTCCTGAACTGGCATATTGATGTCATATCTTGCACATCTTCTGCTGACAATCGTGAGCAGAGAAGAGAAGATTCAATTTGTCATCACTATGATAAACTTCAACATACAACACATCCGATACTGCTGCAATTACCATCAACAAGCCTTATTATGGACTTCATCATTGTGACATTGTAATGTATAACCTTCACACAAATATCTACACAGCTGAAAATATTGTAGACTGTCTCAATACATTCAAATGGTATGATTCCAAGCTAGCTGTAAGCCTGCTCAATAATCATTGTGAGCTGATTTGGTTGTAGGATATTTGCTTCAGTAACATTACCTCACCAATGGGTAGATCCTATTGAAAAAAAAAAAAGTTGCCACTAAGAGTTTGATAGGAAGCATTCACCGTTGCAGCTCAACACAAAGGACTCTGAATGGATGCAGTTTCAAGGTCGTACATACATAGTGTACATTTAGGATCCCAAGTTATGTCTACAGTGAAACTGGATAGAGTTCTAGTTGGGTTTCTGCGGATATTATATGACATAACTTCTATAAACACTACAGTTATGAACCATACTATGGTGAGCATCTACCCAAGATTCTAGTTCAGCAATTCAAGCATATCACAGCAAAAGGCAGGTTCTATGTGGCAAAATTTTCCATTTCTCAACCCAGAGTTAAGGAGGAAAAATCTAGTGATACACCGTAGTGTGTGACACCAAAATGGGATACCAACGGCCTGTATTCTGTGCATAGTCAATGCTACTTTCAATATAACCCAGCGATACTCCAATTTATTCTTGATCACAATAGCACCATCTTGGATGTACAAAGCATGTGAATGAAAGGATCCCCACCATAGACAGCCAACATGGTACCACTGGGTGTCATATTTGGCTCACAACAATGTGCTGACTACAATTTGGTATTATGAGATAGTACATCTCTACATGCTCCAAGGGAGGACAATCAATTTCCAATATACACCAATCAATTCCATCCGCCACATGGGTGTGGTTACCCTCCTACACAGGAAAATTTTCCAGATAGTCGCCAGTTCAACCACCATTCTCCATTCAATATGACACCAAGATCAAAACAAAGTACCCATGTAACAGAAGGAAATAAAAGTAATTACCACCATGGCAAGTATATGGATTTCTGCAAGGTGTTTTTGGTGGACTTCGAAACTCCTGCCCTCAGCAGATCACAACATATGCACTATCACCTAACAATGCAACTTGAGTGCATCCGGCACTGCCTTGCAGCAACCCAGTCATTCAGCAGACATCTTCCAGCTTTTCTCCATTCTGACCACCTGTTGGCATATCTCGAAGACTGTCCATAGTTCTCAAATCAAATCGGTTCCAGTCCACAGTAAAATGACAGAAAACTGATGTCACGCGGATTCAGGACTTGAATCCATTCACTGAGGTCTTCTATGATAAATACAATACAGACAATGTGATCAGTAATTCCTTAGCCTTTGGTGGTGTGGAAGTCACAATACCACTCCGTCTGAATCAAACTGACTTCTCCTTGAAGCAATTTGCCAAAAGAATGGAGCAGCCCAACTATAGCACATTCAACAAGTGGAAGAAAGTGTGGGTGGCTAGGTGTCTGGAGAAAAAGCATTGCATCATTATCAAGCAGTACAACTGGTTTACACTTGCTCGAGATCGACCCCTGAACTGAGAGATGGGTATCAGCAACAACTCAAGTTTCGGTCAGAAACACACAGGTGTTCCGGTCGGCTCTGTTGGCTCTGACGGAACCTGGTACCTGCTGATGGAGAATTAAATGCTTCCCGTCGCCCAGGCGACAGGTCGTGTTGCATACGTACCTCCTTCTGTTTGCACCCAGACTGTGGTGATGTATATGCACCATCAGAACGACAGGTGTGTGACACTCTTCCCAGGGGCTGCAGTTATACTGTAGCCATTAACACAAGGCCTGGCAATGTTTATGCTTTTCTCTGGCCAAGTGCATCATTTCTTCTCACTGCTATTGCTCTATATCCGATGCCGCAGTCTCCCCATATATGTTTAGCTTTGGGATGATGTGACATAATACAATACAGTCTTCGCATCGGAAAGATTGCTTGCCGCTGCATTTGCTCACCATTAGCGTATATTACAGGTCTGAAATATACTGTCCAATCTTCACACTCTCTATTGCTATGCCCACAGTTCTCCAAATTCTGTGTTGATCCATCATCGGCTGGCGATGTTTCACCCCTCCCATCCGCATCTGCATCGTCACCATCCTGGCCCTCGTACCCATTGTAATCACTGGTTCCCAGGTGCAACCGACTATGCCCTCAGTCCTCCACATTCTGCGTCGATCGATCACCTGCTTGCGATGCATCTCCCTTGTCATGTGCATCCGCATCTTCGCCACCCTCGCCGTCATACCCATCAACATAACTGGTTCACTGGTCAAACCGCTCGGGTTCAGTCGTGGCCCGTCATCCCCTGCTGGCAGTGGGGATGTCATTGCGCACATCACCTTCGGGAGCTTTATCTTCATGATCCCCACTGCCCCCTGGCATACCGGAAGGCAGTTTGTCATCCGTGCAATTGTTGTCTATCGGGATGTTTGGGTCAGTCTTTCCGATCTTAGGTTCCTGAAGCGCCACTTTGGAAGTCAAATAGTCAAGAAGAATTGCATTGTCAACACGCGCTGGTTCCATGCTGATGACCATGGCAGGCGTTGTGTTCTCTGCCTGTTGGATCTGACGCTTGACTGTAGCAGGAGTGTGTTTATACACCCTCTGTTGGTAGCTCTCCGGTAGTGTGTTCCAGGAATTCATCAAGAATGTGTAGGTTTCCGCAATGCCTGGTGAGGGAAACAACTTGCGACCCGTTGCAGCGCAGCAGGATACATTCCTACCACCGTCATTCTTGTAGTTGAAGTAGCTCGAGCGATCAGGTCTGTCAGCTTTCAGCTTTGACTTGGAAGCTTTCATATGAACACCTTTGTTCTTTTGCCACTCCAGGAGCACATGGCGCAACGCTGTGCAGGTAAACATGTTCAGTGGCGAGGGTACATGACCATCCATGTCGTCAAGTATGGAATTATAGAATCCATGGGCATACTTACAGTGGATATTCGCCTGCTGATAAAATTTGATGTAGATAAACTGCACGATTGTTTCCACCAGGAAGTAAAGTGGACATTAGCCATTCGTGAGCAGCTTTCGACTCTCTCTGAATTGGATTAGGACTGCATACACCACCTTCCACATGCTCTGCTACAGCAGAACGATGCTCATTGTCTGCCACAAGGGAATCAATTTATTCCAATTCTCTGCGTCGGAACCAAAGCGGTGGAGATCAAAATGATCTGCTATGTTGTCCCTTGTTGATTGAGAACAACGGGATTTGACTTTATCGACTTGTGCTCAAACCTGGCACCGGCTTGAGCGTGAAATATCCAACGTGGGCCGTTGCTTCAGCATACCTCTTGCAAGATCTCCGTTGTGCGTGCCTCAAATGCTACGGACGAAATGTTGTTTTGCTGCAAAGCGGTGTTCCAGTACGTCTCTATAATTGGCCAGTGTGAGGCTTCAGCGAATGCTTTCGCAACGCGTCGCGCTGCATAACTTACTATCTCCCAGTCACTTGCACTCATATATGGCCGCCTGTTGCACATGTAGAGCTCGCGGAGTCTGCCTGTTGCAAATACAAGACAAGTCATGTCTGAGTGACCACATCGATGGAGGCTGCGACTGCCGTAGACCACTCATCGAGGTGTAGACACCGCCTGCGGTTGAAGCTGCCACGGCCTCTGTCCCTGATTCTTTTCTATAGCTTGCGTTCGCAGTGGATTTGTAATGATCACCCGGGCTTCTGGATTAGTGATGGGGGTAGGCAGGTTTTCAAGACTCCTGAGAGAAGTGGGAGTGATAGTATTGCCAGATGCGGGGCTGATTACAATGCGACTCATTGAGTCTGTCTGTGAGGTCCCTCCGGATCCTGGTGTACTATGACTTCTTGTACCGGGCATGGAGGTTGACACTTGCTGTGTAGCAGACGGGGTGGAACTAGCGCGTTGAGTGATATCTGTGACGCGAGAATTGTTCAGCGAAGATGAGGGGGTGGAGTTCTCACTTAGGATTGTAGTGGCTACAGATCTCTCACTGTGAGAAGAATCCCTCTCGCCAGCTGCTACGGAAACACGTCTCTTAGTTGGCGGAAGTAGAGAATTCCCCCAAGGCCCATGCTATTGTTGATTATGACGATTAGCAAGACTTTGATCATTTCGTACGACTGGAGTCATGTCAGGGTGAGGGCTTGGGGAAGGTATAGTCCGATATTGATGGTTGACGTTAGAAATGTAGGAATGATTACCTTTGCATGCATATGCAATGGCAGGCAGAGTAGACTCATATTTGAGCGACCAGGGAGGGATTCGACAAAAAGAGGAGGCGCAGTGTAGACCGCGCTAGACTCTGAACCCTGATAATACTCGGGGACGAGATCCCTTGAAAAGCATTCAATTATGGGGTTAACTGCCATCAAATTAAACTCAGCATTGATATTCACTGTTACGGCAACATCTGAAGGCCTATTTGCACTGCTTGAGGGGTGTTTATGCCTTCTTGGCAGGGTTATGATGGTATTGCATTTGTTCTTGGCACAATACTTCGAACCATCGATTGTGCATATCTTCAGATTCCCAGTGGACATCCCGCGTTGGCAGAGCTAAAAGCATTGCAAAGTGAACAATGACGTATTCTCTATCCTATGACATCAGTTGTGTGTGCTTTTTCCACCGCTAGGCGTGTTGGGAGCCGTGTTGGATGGTTGCCCAGTTGGAACAATCTGAGAACGGCTCAGTGAGCTCCGAGATGCACGAGGTCTGAGTGGCAAAAGTGGTGTGTGATGCAAACCCAACGCCCGGCGTTGTAAACTTTCCTCACCGCCAGGAATTTATCTCGTCTCAAGGCGTCTCATTCATGAGGTGCCTGGTTGTTGTGCACGCTGAAGGTCGGGCCGTTTTGTATTCATTAACCAACAAAACAAGTTGAACCAGAAAATCGCAGGAACTCCAGTATATATATCCCGCCTTCCCACCTACACCTCCATTCTCATTTCCTCCCATAGGTGACACACTGCCGGGATCCTGAACTCTCTTGACATCACCTGACTTGCACAAAACAATGCCTCGCATTCCAAAACACATCTGATAACCTACACAACTTTGAACATTCCCTCTTGGCTTGCATCCACTACATGGAAATGTATCATAATGCTAATGCCTCGGATGTAGATTCATTCTCAACTCACAGCGATGGCACCAAGGGGCAGCTGCAGAGGAAAGGGGAAGGCAACTGCTAGGGCGAAAATGCCAACATCGGTTATAAATCGATGCCTGTCATTGGATCGGGACCGTATGAAGCGATTCATCTCGGAACACATCCGTCGACACATACGGATATACAATGCTCGCAGTCTCAAGGACGAGAGGGCATGGGACCCCTTTTATGGTATAATCTTTCTTGATCCAGTGACGACTTGCCACTTTTCACCATTCCAGCTAATGTAGCCACACCGCAGGTGTACGTGGTTGCCTTTTCGGGAGCGGTGAGCAGCATTCGGCTCATGTATGGGGCAAATGTTTGACAAATCCCACAACGAAATGAACAACATCAGCAACGACCCTAATTTCCGTCTGAAACACCCGGGTGTTCCGGACGGCTCTGACGCCTCTGACGGAACCTCGTACGCTCTGACTGAGAATTACACGCTACCCATTGCCCAGGCGACAGGTCGCGTTGCATAAGTACCTCCTTTACTTTGTGGTGACGTATACGCATCATCAGAACGACACGTGTGTTACACTCTTCGCAGGGGATGCAGTTATGCTGAAGCCGTTTACACAACGCCTGGCGATCGACGACAAGCCTGGGAGCACCTGGGAGCGCCGGCGACAAACCTGGGAGCGCCGGCGACATGTCTGGGAGCACCTCGAATCACAGTCATGTATTCAGTTTGTATTCT
>Ga0307512_10000247_pt1 | contig 76859 bp, 90 predicted proteins | sample 14_EM_MG_FD_200267 | JGI IMG/M metagenome (GOLD analysis project Ga0307512, IMG submission 200267) | Populus trichocarpa ectomycorrhiza microbial communities from riparian zone in the Pacific Northwest, United States - 14_EM | ecosystem: Host-associated > Plants > Roots > Unclassified | place... | reverse complement strand
TCCTATTTTCCTTTTTTCGTTGTTCTTATTTATTTATTTTCTCCGAATTGTAGTTGGTATTCAACAAACTGAGATCGTTTTACTCCGATGTACTGTCATCATTTTTCTGTTCTATCTTGGTTTTACTAATGGCCATTTAGCCCCGTCTTTGTATATCTATCAGTGACAGAAGCCACACTATGATCGGTACATTTCCACTGTCTGCATCTGTGCCTTCTAACTTCCAAAATAGCCTCAATTCTCATTCTGGAGTATACCTGCATTCTTTTTGCCTCGCCATCTCATCCGACTCGTGAGGAGGTTATAGATGAAGCTTGTTCCCAATTCACATCTTCCGATACTCACAATGTGCTCAATCGACTGTTTCTGCTATCCCCCAAACTATATTCTCCTCAGCAATTTACAGAATTCATCCTTAGGCATCGTCTTCGTTAATTTCTCTCTCCTTCCCCCTAGTCAAGTTTTTTGCCTCTTGTACGTTACGTCTGTGAATGAGCTTGAATGGTCCCTAAAACAAACATCGATGCAGTGACTCCCAAAATTGGTTTACCTTTGGCGATGTAGTCGCAATGCCTTCCTGATACGCGCCTGTGGCTGCGATGACGCTAAGGGTCTGTGAGTTGATCTTCTGGCGACGATACAGACCACCACTTTCTTCCAACCATGTTTACCCCAGGTCTTGCTGCGATCGCGCTTGCATAAATAAGCAATTTTCTTCACGACGCCATGCACCCTCGCCAATAGGCCATCATCCTTGTTGCACATGACCATGACGATGAATAGCCCGGTTTGACGCGGCGGGTCATAATTCACCTGACGGGGGGGTAAAGCCATTATCTTTGAAGTCGTTCGGGTCACGGGAACTCGCGCTCATCTTTATGGACGCAGAGATTAAGCAGCTTTGTTGGGACTGCCGAATCGAGCACAGGGTTGCCGTGTAAGAGTGTGATCAAGCGCGTGGGTGCAGAAGTGATCAGCCAGTCTCATGGGAAGACAAGTTGGATAGTAGACGCACTCTACGCGCTTCAGAGCTTTGCATGTGCGTGGTGGTAGTGTTCAAGATGCCGCGTAGTCGTCCGAGGGCGTTCCTTGCCAGTCGGGTAAGCGGACCGTGGGTGCCGGTACGGATGGCGATGTGTAGCGCGAGTGATTGTGACTCCGAGTGAGACTAGAGCGATGGACAAGTGAAGCTTAGTGAAGCCTTGAGCTTGAAGCTTGAAGCTCTCTGAGTGGACACACGAGATGAGAGGGATGGCAACAGGGACAACTGGATAATAATTCGAGAGATACTACTAGGGTTTTTATACATGTTATCTACATTGTAAAGTAAAGCAACACGTTGCGGGATACGACCGGAGTACTGTTGGCTGCCTCATCTTCTGGGGGAGCGTTATACTGACCGCAGAGACTCCTGGGAATGGGGAGACGGGGCTCGCAGGAGGGGTAGGTCTCCTTCATCTGCAGGGTCCTGACCCTGATCCTCATACGGTCGAAACGCAGTTGTAGAAGTTCCATTGCTCAAAGAAAGTGGGGGAGGGACGTTGAAGTTGGAAGTACTGTCAGACGGGCGAGGGGTAAAAGCAATGCGTTGCTGCTGAAAGGGAGCCGGTGGCGGGGAGTAGTGGAGACAGCACGTGAGGAGGGTGATGATAAGAGGTCGTGGGGTATGTTTCGTGGTGATTTGGTGAGGGAGATTGCTCGTATAGCGCTGCGTAAGGATCGTGGCCCACGCCAGGTGGATAACTCCGAGTCGATCGGTATTTTTGATTCTTGGCCATGTGGTGGGTCTCCGGTCGAAAGAGGACGTGGTTGGTCATCTTGGGATGTGAGAAAGGATCTTGGGTGTACTATTGGTGCAGGTACAAACAGTGAGACCCGTCAATGGTCAGGGTGACATGTTTCATTCTCCGCTATTCCGAGTGGCTGAGGAGGTCGGCAGCGGACCGGTGGGGCCCTTGGGGGCGTCATACCCGCGGGACCGCGGGATGTCCACATATTCATGATTCGCATCCTCCAAGAGAGACTGTGGCACGAAGGCGAGCATCATGACCTCACCGACTGGTGAGTGAGTTCATATCAACCCGAAGTAAAGCATCGGAAGGGCGCGGCACCGTAGTGGCTCCGGTAATAATCGCTGACTATGGATGACCGGGGCCAAATACTACTGGGATTCACCTGCTAGAGTAGTCCCTACCTAAGCTTGTAATCGTTTTGCCAAGCCAAGAGCTTTCCAGAACCAGTCGACCCGCCAATCCTTCGAAACGAGCCAGTTAGGGATCCATTTATTTGTGCTACTGATCTTCCTCACCAAATCACCACGAAACACGCTACGCCCTTATATCCTCCACATGCCCCTCACGTTTGCTCTCTACCACCGCCGCCGCCGCCCTTTTAGCCTCAACAACAGCCACACGCACTGGCAGCACGGCATTGCCCCAATTCGCCCGACCCGTCCTACAGTACGCTGCTACTGATCTCTGATCTAGACATCCTTCTTAACCCTATTTAACAATCAAACCTCCACAAACTTTATTCCAACCGTATAAGGATCATGGCCATGGCCTCAGAGATGAGAGCCACTTATCCCTCCAGTGAGCCCCATCCGCATGTTCCCAGGAGTCCTTGCACATGCCAGGTCAGTACGACGTCCCCAAAAAGAAGAGGCAGGCGGCGATATCTTCTACGGTTGCATACCACAACGCGTCTCCCACAGGCACAAGACCCTAGAGTTTGTCTACCATTTAGCTCGTCCCCACATAAAACTGGCTGATCTCTTCTGCTCCCACTCGCTTATCCAGGTTCTTCCATGGCAGTTTTGTGCGGTCCCAACAAAGTTGTTCAACCTCTGCGTCCATGAAGACGAGCGCGAATTAACCCACATGCTCTATTCCGCCGCGACTGGTGGCCCGAACGGGTTGTCAGGTCAGACCGATCCGTGAAATGAAACGCCAAGCTCCCGTTCATACTTGTCAACTCGGGATCGGACATTGCGTCGGCGATCTCTGTTCTGCTCCACAATGTAGGCCGTGTGTGGGTGACGAGCGGAGCACATCGAGCCCGCCAAGCGGCTCACCGCAGAGGGCTTCATCAGTTGAGCTTTACTTCATATTACCATCACAACCACCCTCTCCCTCTCCCGCTTTCACTCACCGGTTATCGCTCGCTGCGGCCAGACGCTGCTCGAGCGCGTCGGGGTAGTCCTGTGCCATATGATCAAGGTTTGTTTTGTGGGGGGCTGTATTGGGTGCCATGCTTGGCTTGTTTGTCCCTGGGTGAAAAAAGTTGGTATAGTCGTCATGGCTCGAGGAAGAGGATGGTGGTGATGCAAGCTTCGGGCTTCCTCCCTCCGGAGATTAACCTTGCTTCGGTTGCAAGTGAACTGTGAAACATTTACATCATTACCGTGTCTGGCACTACGTCTTCAGAAACGAAGCTTGATTGGTCATGGTCACAGAGTGTTGACAGTTGTACAGAATCAGCATTTGCTCTAATCCACGCGCTCCCCGCTTCCAGAAAGAGGCCCCTTTCGCCACTTTAAACAGAGAGTGGCTACCCTTTCGGATTGCTGGGCACAGCGGCCACGTGCTCCTTTGCCCACCTCGCCGTCTCGTGTGTCGCGTTAAGAAGTGGGTCGAGGGGCTGCAGCCCCCACGCAGGGTCCGGCGAGACGACAGCCGCAGCTGCGATCGACAAATACGTGTGATAAGGATCTACATCGCCACAGCGAGCGAGCAAGCCGTATTAGATGTCGCGGTGGAGGGAAGGGCAGCACCGAGGAAGGGAAAAGCCGGCTCACCAGGATGCTCGCCCGGTGCTTTGCTAATCCCACCAAACTTGTACTGGCATTGCGCGAGATACGCGCCGAGCGCCCGCCCATCGAGCAAGTCTCCCGCGCCAAGGATCTAATCTACAAAGAAGCGTGGGGCCACGTTGGGCGCCCCATGGGAGCAGCTAATGAGTTCTCACTACACGCAAACACAGCGGGAGAGAGCGGTAGAAAGATGGTTCGTACGGCGAGAGCGGCACCACACCAGAATCCGTAACACGCGTCCGCGAGCTTGTTCGTGCGCCCGGCAAAGCCGCCGCAGGACTCCGCCTGTGTGTGCAGCAGCCAGCGCACGGTCGCGTGCCATTCGGCGCGTCGTAGGCGCGCCTGGATCGCACATGCGTGGTCCGCTGGGACGAGGTGCAGCGCCGCGAGCGCGCAGTACGTCGGCCCGCCGAGCGATTCGCCCTCTGGCGTCTGTCCGTAACCACCTTCGTACGTCTGATACGCGTCGCGCGTTTCGTATCAGTGTTTTTTGGTCGAAGGGAAAGGGAAGGATGAAGGGATAGACACACGCACCCGACAGAGTTGGATGTAAGACAGAGCGCGCGGAAGGTCAATGCAGGACCAATCTCCGAGCAGCGCGCAAACGACAAAAGCGCAATATGTCATGCGCAGATCGGCATCACCCGCCCCAGGAATCGTCGAAAATCTGCGCGCACGGCCGAGTCAATGTCTGGCTCGTCGCCGTACAAGGGGAAATGGAGGAATAGGAGGAAAGGAAGTGCGTACGCACCCTCCATCGGCGTCCTGGCACGCGCCAACCAGACGCGCGAGCGCGGCGCGGTCTAGCTGCGCATAGTCGTCCCGGAGGACCGCGAGAGCGAGAAGCGCGCAGTAGGTCATGATCAGATGGGGCGCGGCTAACCGCGACGACTGCTACTTTCCCGCGGAAGAACGCCGCACCGTCGAGCGTACGGGATATGTCGTGTATTGAGGGGACGGAATGAGAGTTTTTTTATCAACACGATGGTCTTGGGAATCGAGAGCACGAGAAACGGGCGCGCGAGGGAGAGGTGAAGGGAAAGTGGGCAGTGGGAGGAAGCATACCTTGGCTATGTCACCCTCCTTCCCGCTCACAAACGGACCAGGGAGAAACCCACCCTCTAATGACGCACAAGCGAACCGAAGGGGAAAAAAAAGAAATAAGCAATCGACCAAACGTCCCGCGGAACGGAAATCGTCGACGTAGTGCAAAAGTGGTGCCCAGGGTTTACTCACCGACGTATTGATCCCATATCCACTCCTTCCAGCTCTGGCGATCCGTTGGTGATATTTTTTGCTCCGTCAAACCGGTGATGTCCAGCGTGCCCAGACAATAAAATGCAATCGCCATTCTGGAGAGAAAAGAGAAACCGGGGGGGTTGAAGAGATAAGTGAAGAGCGAGATTGAGATACACACCTGGAAGCGTCCATCTCGACGAGGCTCGCTGGTAGCCCATCCAGGCATCTCACACAATGCGCGACGTGGCCCGCTCTGTTGAGAGCGGGTAATTGTGGGTCATCGGACACTGGCGCGCCCGTAACCACCACCGGTGTCGATTCAAGCGTTGGGGGCGACATAAAATGACCTTCTGCCCTGAACGAGTCGTGATCGTCGACACAGAAATTTGTTCACGAAAGGGAAAGGGTGTGTTCTTGTTACACAATAAGCTGGTAGTAATGCCAAGGATAGCTGTGAGTTTGATGCAGTGTTGGCAGCCACGGGACCAAGACAAATAAAGATTATCGTGTCGGTGCAATAAGGGAGTTGAGGACAATTACTAGTGATACAGCGCCCAGCAAGCGGTCAAAGTGGGAGGGAAAAGGTAAGAAACAAAAATAGAACAAAGAGGGAGAGAGGACGTTCGTTCCATCTCAAAAAAGTGTGCGTGTGCGTGGATACGCCTCCCCTCGGATTGGGGAGGAACCGATATAAAAAAGCAGACGACCACCAACAAACGTACGCGATCTCCATCATCGAATATTCCCGTCAAATATCGTCGCGGTCTCACATCGCCGCCATGCTTACGCCCTGAAACGCCCCGCGCACCTGCGGCTGCACCTGGCCGATCTGACCCATCTGACCCATTTGTCCCATCTGTATCTGCTGGAGCTGCGGCGGCGCCTGCTGCTGCACGCTCCCAGGCGTGAAAGTCGTCGCGGGCGGGGCCGTCAGGGTCTTCTCCTCCAGGTCCGCGTATAGCACTACCATCTCTTTGCGCTCCTTGCCCCAGTTGTCCGGATCCCAGAACGTGTACGTGCCCTGCTCCCCACCGGGCACTTTCTGTGACGGCGCCGTACCCGATTCCTTCGTGAGCCAGACGCGTGACTCTTTGTGGTATCTCCAGTTCCGGTTGTACCTAATATTCCGTTTAACGCCGCACTGATCAGCAAAGATATACCAAAGCGTCAGGGCTCAAGGGGGCTTACAGCTCCTGCGCCGCGATCTCCTGTAGCGCATCTCGCGGCGACGAATAGAACATGAAAAACAGCGTCTCGTCACTAAACGCAGCGGCCTTTCCTGGCCCTGGAGGAGGGGGCTGCACGTTGTAGCACCCAGGCAGGTGGAAGTCAGGCTCGACCGTATGTGCGGCGCTCGAATCGGCCCAAGGCGTGATGAACGTTGAGAACAGATTCCTGCGAGGGAATCTTGGTACTAAGTACAAGAGGGAAAAGTAAAAAGGGGAAGGCGCACCCTCGTTGTTGCATGTCCAGCCCCATCGTACCAAGATCTGTCCCAACTGATAGTAGCGCTTGATCCGGATCGGCGTTCTTGATCATCGCCAGTAGACCGAGTAAGCCCCAGCGGTCTGCAGCTGACATGAGAACCTGCTGGGCAGGTGTCTGAGGTACGGGTGCAGGGGCAGATGTAGACTGTCCTTGGGCATCCACACCCACCCCGTTTCCACCATTACCGGTAGTTGGTGTACCATTCCCGTTCCCATTCCCGTTCCCAACGAATGGTGTGCCTTGTGCCTGCGGTTGGCTTTGGCCTTGTTGTGTTGGCTGTTGTGAGAAGGACGAGGGAGGTGGGACACCCGGTGGCGCATGTAACGATTGTTGTGACTGCTGTGTTCCATTCTGATACGACTGTGCCTGGGCTTGTGTACTTGCCGCGGTTGACTGATTCCATGCCGCCTGTGCCGCCGCATTCAGCTTCATATTGTGCTGATGTACCCATAGAACGGTTTATGCGGATAAGCTAAGCCACGTCACGCGTGGTAATAACTGGTCACGCACCCGCTGCTTTTCTGATTCTGATTGGAGACTCTGGAGCGCTCGGGGCCCAAGATTCAACAAACCGGGTTGTTGTGGCTGGTTCCCGGGAAGACTACTCAACCCAGGCGGGTGACCGTCATGGGATGATGTCTGTCCCTGGGAGGACGGTTGTGGCTGTTGTGACGATTGTTGTTGTTGTTGTGAAGACGCAGGCCCACCACCTAGCGCGGGAAAGTCGTCTGCCGTAAAATCGCGAGTCAGGGAAGACCCCCCTGATGCCGCACCGTTGCTTCCAGAGGGAGGCAGGCCGGTCCCTGCTTGTGACGCATAGCTTGTCGCAGGGGTAGGATTACCCGTAGATGTCGTGGTCGAGGGGTTGGCTCCCAACGCCGGAAAGTCGTTTGGGTCAAGTCCGAGTTCACTGGTAGAAGATACGGATGGTGCAGTGCCACCTCCACCACCTGTACTCCCACCACCTATACTCGGTGTCGTGCTCTGTAGATGGGATAGACTTGGATGCGCGCTTGAGGGAGGTTGCTGTTGCTGATGGGGTGGGAGAGGTAACTGAGGGTGAGATTGCTGTGATGGTTGTTGTGGTTGCTGGGGATTCGGTCCACCGAAGGGGAAACCTGGTGTACGCGGCTGGACAAAACTGGTTGGGGTGGGTTGTGGGACCAAATTTTGTGTCGTGCGGTGGTTCTGGAGGCCTGGTGCGGGATAACCTGGTACGATATTTCTTGGAGGGAGGGGATATGTTGTATATGGACCTCTGAAAGGGCCGCCAATACCAGGAGCAGGAGCCAGACTTGGTGGTCGTTGGGGTGGTTGACCTGTGATTAATGATAAGACCAGAGAGGTTCGAAGGGAAGAAGAAAGTACCTGGTCGATTCATTCGGACGAGGAATGATTCTGTCGAGACGAGTTTGGTTTTGATACGGTGGAACGAAAAAAAAAGCGAGATTGAGGCGAGAGTTGTTAAAGAGAGATGATGGCTGTGTTCTCTTCCCCCTTTAGTCGCGCTCCCAATTTGCCTTTTTCGGTCACCAACTCATGGAGGTCGGCCTTCCTCTCCTCGCACTCAACGTGCTATTTCTTCTCACCTTTCACAGGTCTTGAACCCAAGAGCAGCATTGCTTTCAAATTATGAGGTCCTACAACTTCTCAAGGAGCTCGAGGCTGACCACATAGCCCGCACACGTACTGCTCACCGTCTCAAAAAGGAGGAAGACGACAACGCGGCTGCGACTGGCCATCCTGCTCCTCCAAGTCCCGATCCACCCCTCACTGTCTCGGAGAACCTCCGCACAATAGAGGTTGAGGTGAGTTATGCACCTCTTACTTCGGCCATACTCTAACCGTGTCTCACACCAGGCCATCCAGTACCTCACAGCCGACTATCAACCCACGCGCTTGCAGACAGCCCAGGGCATCCAAGGCCTGACCAAAAACCTCGCCCCCTTCGGTCTCACCAAAGTCGAAAAACTCCAAATCGTCAACTTGACTCCCGTCGAGCCTGTCGAGCTCTATGTCGTGCGTGCCACACCACACCCCTCCGCCTCTTACTAGCTCGTTGACTCGCGTCTCCGTTTCCCTTGCAGATTGTCGAGGAGCTAGAAGATCGTCTGGGAAACTGCATGGAAGAAGTGCTAGGCGTCGTGCGCTCCTCACTCACCGCGCCACCGCCGGCATCGTCGCCCACCACTGCCCTTGACACTGAATTGGCGCTCCCCACCCAGCTACCCCTCGAGATCGTCGACGAGACGCCAGCCACGGCGCATGATGACATGGATCTGGATGCACCCCTGTGGGAACATGACGCCAACGAAGATGAGTACGTCGATACTGGGGAGGGAGCGGGGATCGAGGGCGATCTGGACGTCGATGACGAGTGAAACCATCATTTTGTGTGCGTAGCAGCAGCATATGTTCTTTTCGTGTCAAACTGACACGGGTCTAGAATCAACTGATGCTCGCAAAAGAAAATCTGCGCCAGAGCACCAGCGCGCATACCCTGCTTATGTCTGGATGTCGTATGGTCCTGAGATGCCCAGCGGTCTCCTCTGCATCCAATCGCTACTCTTCGCTCGTCGGTGGATAGACGATCGAGTAATTGGGTGACGTCCTTAGTATGGTGCCACCCCAACAAGCTATGGAGTTCTACGGTACTCCCAACCATCGAATAAACTTCTAGGCCACATACGATACTCATCTCCGTCGAGTGCATTGTTTGTATTTTTGGTCACACACAACTCGAGAACTCTTCTTCGATTGTAGCATCCATCTATGACACAAGTCGTCTTATGCCAATTAACATGAAAATCGCCCTTGCATAGACCGATCATGTTTCGTCTCCAAGATCGCTCCCGAGGTCGAACGCTCCCACTGTTTATTTGACGTAAATGGACACTTTTTCAACTACAGTTAACCCGAGTTCCGGTCCATGACTGACCTGGTCGCTAACAACAAACTGCCGATGTATGTTGAACCCTCGTTACACACCGACACACCTATGGTCTTCTCTTCAATTATCGCTGTATCCTCCATGACGATCCAACCATGATACAAACCGCTTTTATAGCAACCACCATCAAAACAGCTTGCGGGGACGCTGATTAGGAAATCATTTCGTCAAGAAGGTCGCCTGAGGGGCCAAATTTTCTATTGTCAATTCCACAAAATGGGCACACCGTTTAACCGTTAACCATTGCCCCGTTCCGATCCCAACTGTTTCTCCTCTGTTTCGTGCAAACTGGCTAGGCATTGCGGAGAGCAAGGAAGTGGCCTGTCTTTACGTATGCCTTCCTCAGTGACACTGCTCACCAGCATGCCACAGGGCCATGTCGTCTAAGACGGGGGTACTGTAAACACTGGCGTGAATGGCCTTGGAGGAAGTCCCTGGCCGAGTTCGAGGATGAAATTAGCTTTCACATATCCAGGGGATGTCACCGTGATTATCGTGTTCTATTGGGAAAACGAGTGAATCGCAGACGGAGAGTCCGCGTGAGAGTTCGAAGTGGAAGGAATAGAAGACGGTGTGATTACGGGGAGGCAGATTGGCGGTTGTTAATCGCGCGACCGCCGGCAGGGGAGGAGAGAGAGAGAGAGTGTGTGTGTGTGTGTGTGAGGGCTCCGCGTGAGCCGTTTGACGATGGGGCGTGAGGGTGATATTCGTAACAGGCGTAGGACTCGAGACCGAGGAGGGCACGCGAACAGAAAATAAACGAAGGTGGGCTCTATTCTTCCACACTGGCTCTAGGCCAGGCAGTGAGGGTTATATACAAACAAGTATGCTAAGTATGACGCAAGTCTAGGACAAAAGGAGAATAAAAGAGGGTCTGACACGCGTTCGCTGCCCTGTGGCGTCAGTCGGATGTGTCGGGCGAGGCGGTCGGATGTGGTCAAAAGAGGCAGATTCCGAAGGTACAGCGCGTGCTCGCTCTACACGAGCTTGGTTTAACTGATCCAGTAGCAAGGAGAGGTCGGAAAGGTGTTGCTTCGCTGCTGTGTGTCGAGTAATAGTTCATTGTAAAGATTTGACCCGGGGTGCGTGTGTATTTAAATCATGATAGTCAGTTGGACAAGTAAAATATTAGACGGACAACTCGTTGACTCCGGTGTGTGTGTGGAGAATTGAATCAGGTGTCCGATCTCAACCAGCCTGGAAACTCGAGTCCGATTATGCCTGTGGTGACGCCTGCGTGAACCAAATGGTGCTGCTTGGCCAAAACTAGAGATGATTGGGCTGTTCTTGGCCTGATGGTTCCATATCGGGTTAAATCAGTCACCCTGAGCGCCGTCCAGGCTGCGTTTGTTGGTCCCGTGCATTCACCTAAGTCTTCACACACCTGTATCTTTTTCGATCTCCCTGCCGGTGCTCTCCATATGTCTACAACAAACCGAACAGCGGGCTCTTCGCCATCGAACGACAAGTTTACAGCGATATTTCAAGCTGCCTTGGACGAGTACCAGAGCACAACAGGAAATCCTCTAGACACCCACCCCTTTGCCACCCAGCTCGACGGCTGTGACAGTCCCGAGGCCACCTTGAACGTGTTTCGAACCCAAGCTCAGGCTTTTAGCAAATTTCGCAAAAGCGACGAGAAGTTGATGAAATGGTTGGATCCGATGGTCCACATCGTATTTACCTTTTCAGAGACGCTTGGAGAAGGGATAGGGCTGGTACGTCGCTTTATTCGTCCCATTTTATCGTTCTCCAATGTCCTTCCCTCAGATATTTTCACCCGCGAAAACGATCTTCACCGGTATAGGCGTTCTTCTCGCAGTGTGTCTCTTCCCTAAGTCCTCCGTCGCACGTTTGTGTAACGTTCGAACTCATAGGCAGCGAGGGATATTACTGCGGACAATGACACGCTCACCCACCTTTTCGAGCGCATTCACTTCTTCCTTCAACGTTTAAACAAATATGTCAGGATGCCTCTCGCAAATGAATGGACGGAGTTGCTTGGGAAGATCATGGCGCAGATTCTTTCGATCCTCGCACTTTCTACAAAGGCAATGACAGAGAGGCGAATCAGTGAGTTGGTCAATCCAGGCTCTATGCTCCTTTTGGCTGATTATAACTCAGAAAAGTTTTTCAAAAAGCTGGGGGGACGGAGGCGTGTTGATGATGCGTTTTCGCGGCTCGACTCGCTTACGCGAGACGAGACTCTAATTGGTGTGGCGGAGATTTTGGACGTTGCATTTGATGTCAATGGCAACGTCCAAGGCCTCAAGGTGCTCACTGAAGACATCCATGCCCATGTTCAAGCGGTCGAAGAACGTACGTAATGATTTCTGTCCATCTTCCGCACATGCTGACCTATCACCCATTGTGTCCAAAAACAGGGATGGATGAGCATCAACGTTTGTCACCTCTTGATGGTATCGTTATTGACCATCAGAGTTGACACATACTCATAGGGACACGCTTACGAGAGAATCTTAAGTCATGGCTCTCTCCTCCAGATCCTTCGATTAACCATAATAATGCATGCAAAACCCAACATCGTGGAACTGCGAGTTGGTTTATTCGAAGTAGCACATTTCGAGAATGGAAAGAGGGTGGTTCTCTATTATGGATTGGGGGCAATCGTACGCTTTTCCTGCCCGCTCTGCCTTGATGGATATTGATACCTTTCCCGATTCCCTAGCTGGTGCCGGGAAAAGTATCATTTGGTACGCAGGTTTTCGTCTGTTAATATGATAAGAAAACTCACGTTGTCAATCAGTTCTGCCATTATCGAGGATATCAAGAATGCTCTAAAAGAGAGATCGGCGCTGGTTGCATATCATTACTTCGACTTCAAGGACGCCTCCAAGCGCCATGTCCATGGCTTGTTGGCGTCCTTTCTCTTCCAACTCTGTGACAAGTGCGATCCCTTCCAGGATGTCCTTCATGAGCTGTACAAAACTTGTCGCGACGGTTCCGAACGACCTAGCAATGCCGCCCTTCTAAATTGTCTCAAAACTATGATCAAACGCCCAGGACGACTTCCGATTTTCATCATCATCGATGCTTTAGACGAGTGTCCGAATACCACTGGCACCCCATCCGCTCGTGACGAGGTCTTGGACTTTGTGGAGGATCTTGTCGTGTCAAATCATTCAAATCTATTTCTTTGCATCACTAGTCGACCTGAGCACGACATACAAACAGTTCTCAACCCTCTTACGTCTGCAACGTGCCGCGTGGCCCTTCACGATGAATGCGGTCAAAAGGAGGATATATGTAATTATATCCGCTCTTTTGTTTCTACAGACAGAGCAATGCGGAGATGGAGAGAAGAGGACAAGAATCTTGTGATCAACACACTCTCGGAGCGAGCTGGTGGGATGTGAGATGTCTCTGCTACAGCACCCAATTATTTATTGCTCACAGCCTCGGACAGGTTTCGGTGGGTGTTTTGCCAACTGGACAACCTGCGTCGATGCTTTCCTCCAAGCATTCGCAAGACTCTGAACGAGTTACCAACGACGCTTGATGAGACATACGCAAGGACGTTAGAAGGAATCCCGAAACAGAAAAGTCAACATGCGCATCGACTCTTCCAGTGCTTGGTCGCAGCTATTCGGCCGCTTCACGTTGAAGAACTCGCGGAGATATTCGCGATCGGATTTGACCTGGGTGCAACAGGAAATCTCATGGAGGGCTGGCGGCCTGAAAATCCAGAAGAAGCCATACTTTCCGCATGCTCCACTTTGATCGCCGTCATCGAGGATGAAGAGGGATCGAAAATTGTTCAATTTTCACATTTTTCTGTGAAAGAATTCTTGGTTTCCGAACGCCTTCGGACGTTCGAGTTGGGAAACATCCGGGACTTCTACATTCGGCTGGATGTCGCTCACACAATTCTCGCGCAAGCATGCCTCACGGTGCTGTTGCAGTTGGACGAAAAAATGGACAAAAAGCGCGTTGCGACGTATCCTCTGGCGTTGTATGCTGCTCAGCACTGGTTCAATCATGCCAAGCACGAGGACGTGGCATCGCAAGTCCAAGACGCCATGGTGCAGTTATTCAATCCAGGCAAGCCATATCTTGCCGCATGGGTTTGGCTACACGATGTGGATGGGGTCCCGGTTCGCAGATCCATCGACGATCTTGAAGACCACCCGTCTCCTCCCGAGGCAACTGCGTTGTACTATGCCGCGTCATGTGGACTCAGTACGCTGATGGAGTATCTGATCTCCATGCGTGGTGAGGGTGTCAATGCCAAGTGTGGTGTTCTCGGAACTCCGTTACACGTGGCATCGATGAACGGACATCTCAATGCTGTCTCTCTATTACTCGATCATGGGGCCGACTTCAAGATGACTAACAATGATGGGAAGACGGCTCTATGTGCAGCATATGATGGTCGACATCTGGAGGTTATGCGGCTATTGCTTGACCGTGGAGCAGCTGCAGACGTCTGGTATGATCGCGCTGGACTTCTGATGCATGACGCATCGTACGAAGGACGCGTTGACGCAATACGCTTGCTTCTACAACACAATGCTGATGTACATGCCACTTCGTCCGAGAATCGTACGCCACTACACTGGGCAGCTGCATGTGGACACGCGAACGTCGCGCAGGTCCTCTTAGACCACGGGGCAGATATCAACGCCCTTTGCAACCTCGGGACTCCCTTGGGAAGAGCGTCGAACAATGGACATCTCGAGGTCGCGCGGTTCCTGCTAGAACACGGAGCTGACGTACACATCCGGGATCCAAGTGGTTGGACCCCGTTCCGGGTGGCCACACACGTGCAACACATCCAAATTGCGCAGCTGTTATTGGAGTATGGTGCGGAAAAAGAATAGGTGGTGTGTGGCAAGCTCGGACATGGATGCGAATGGACTATCGGTAATACAGTAATATCTTATTTTTTCATCATCCAGAATGTCCAATCATTGGGAAAACCCTCCGCGTTGACGAGGGGGGGGCTTATTTTTATTTACTGATAACCAAAATAATTGAAATAATGTGTAATCTCCAGGGCGATAAGCCCTAAATAACCATCCAATGTCCGCTGGCCATTGCGAGACTCAACTTGCCTTTTTCGTCGCAACTCCTTCGCAAGTGAATTTACCACCACTATCGCCCACCTTTCTTATCTCTATCTTCTACAGGGATTGAACCACAATACAGCCTTTTCTCCAAAGTATGAAATCCCTCAGCTCCTCAGATGGCGGAGACTTAGGATACCGCTTGCCCGCAAACGCTCCGCTCAGCGTCTCAACAGGGAAGAAGATGACAATGTGGCTAGTAGTGGTAGCCGCCGGCTACCACTGACCATCCCGCTCGTCCGTGCGTTGATTCCGGCGATATACTTCTCACAGTCTCGGTGAATTTGCGCACACTAAAGGCCGAGGTGCATTGAACCCCTCTTCTACGATGACGTCCTTCTTAACGCTCCCATGTGTTGCAGCCAAGGCCATCCACCCAATCGTGCGTGCCACCTCGCATCCTTCCGCCTTTAATTCATTCGGTTCTTGCGCATTTCGTTTCCCTTATAGATCGTCGACAGGCTATAATATCGTCTCAGAACTGCATGGAAGATGTGCTACGAGTCGAGCAGTCATCGCTTACCGCGCTACCACACCCATCATTTCCTGCCGCTGCCGTTGAAACCGAATTGGCGCCCCCCACCCAGCCGTCACCGAGATCGTCGATGAACTGCCCACCAGGGGACATAATGATATGGACCTAGACGCACCGCTGTGGGGAACACGGCGCTAATGAAGGAGAGTGCGTAGATGCTGGCGAGGAAGTGGGGGTGGAAGGGATCTATATGTCGGAGATGACGAGTAAAAGCATCCACGTTGTATGCATATAAACTATACTCTCTTCTCGCGTTGAACTGACCATGAAGAACTGACAGACCCACGCACGAGGGAATCTCACATCGAAGAAGGGGCGCCTATGGTGCGGTTCTGTATGGATGTTGGATGGCTCCGAGATGCTCAATATTTATCTCTGCAACCAATGGCTGCTCCTCGCGCCTCGGTAGATGGATGATCGAACAAATGTATGGCCCGAGTCTGGCGCCCTCCCAACAAACTGTATCGTACGACGGTACCTCTGATTTTCGAATTACCAGCGCGTCGCCTGTAAGGTTACCCCCGCGAGCACAAAACCCGGAGGAATTCCACGTAAGGGTTCTGAGTATATCCTATATCTTGATCTTTCAATGAACGGATTTCACGACATACTCGTGAAGACGGCCCTCTGTCCTCTCCTCATACCAGGTCCTTTCATGCCAATCGGTAACACAACTTTATTCAAGTTGTCGCTCAGTAAGTTATCCTGAATGCAATTACAGTCGACTCCCTCATAACTCATACCCCTTCGGAGAGGTCTAGGTACTTGAATTTAAACTTATGGGGTGTGTGGGTTCTGAGGGACACTAACAACAGGCCAACTAATAACAAGGCAAAGTTCCGGATTGAAATGTCCAGTGGGTTGTCGAGGAATGTAGGTTTTTTGGGGTATGGGTTATGAGGGAGTCGACCGTAGATGACACGCACATCACCTACGGCATCTTTACCTAAGAATACTACTACATAGGCGCGACAGTAATCGCCTAACCTCGTGGCTATCAGGGTCAGGGTTGTGCGCTCGTGAACAACGCCCGTCCGCCCGACCTAGAGCCTAAGTGACATTCTGACGGTTACCGGCGCCCGATAATAATCCCCTGTGTTAGTATAACCATTCTAGACAGGATCGGTACTAAGTCCCCAGCTGCGGGTGGCGTATGCACGAGCTAAGCCGGTAGTCTGCACGGCTCATGCAGCACCTATTTTTCATCTGAGTGAAGATTACGGCCCCTCTCTAGGCCCACATATACTGATCGTCAGGTGTTTCTGAGAGCAGTGAAAAATTCTGTCCATGGAGCGTTGGCAGGTGTGACGGAGACTGGTAGAAGCTCTCAACTACGGGGAATTATCCTATTCTGAGAGGGTGTAATACGATGCCTTGATAGAGGCCTACAGTACCCGTCGAACTTTGCGCCGTGGTAAAGGTGACTTTGGGCGCATATATCCTGTCAAAGATTAGCGATCGGTGGTCCACAAGGGCCGGACTGTGACATTGGGATTGATTTGTTCCAGTGTACATGTGCAAAGCAAATCAATGGGCATCAGCGTAGCTCTTGGCGCCTCGAGGTTCGGCGGTGTCCGCTGTCAGTCCAAAAGCGGAATACTGTACCGCATCCACATGTGATCCATTGCCGTTTGGAAGGTAAGAATAAAGATAAACCATAATACTGAGGAGACGGACCGGCAACCTGAGTGACACTACAGAGTCACTTCGTTGACTGGCCGTGAACGAGTTTGCATTTTTGGAAGAATTAAACGCATGTGCCAGATCGGCCCGGGACTCTGGTTGACAAGTGTGGGATCCCGCGCAAATTCCGACTCCGTCATGTTGCGCTGATCGATTCCTCGGTGGACAAAGCTTACACCGGCAGAACGCCAAACGCTGGGTCGACTCTGTCCCGACTAACGCTAGCAGACCTGTTCCTCTATATCGAGATAAATCGTCTTTATGACACCCTGAAAATGGGGTACCAACGAGGCTGGGTTGGTTGGTCGACCCAGTCCCTTTCAAAGTATCCTCATTGACTCGGGACGGCCTTCGCTTTTCCCAAATTTCCTCACGAGTGCTTTCATCATGGCTACAGGCAACCACACAGCTAGCCCTTCGAGACCGACCGATAACTTCACGGCGATATTCAACCATGCCGCGAAGGAGTATCGAAGGGTCACGGGAGAATCTCTAGAAACCCATCCCTTTGCCTCGAAGCTTCGCCCATGCAAGGATCCCGAGGCTGTTTTGACGATTTTTAAAACACAAACTGTAGCTCTCAACAGACTATGCGACGGGAATAAGAGATTGAAGACTTGGTGGGAAGGGATAGTCGATGTCCTGTTGACTTTTTCCAACACGCTCAGTGACGGGTTTGACCTGGTGAGCGATCTCTTTCGTCCCGTACCGACATTCTCGAACATTTGGTTCACAGACATTCTCGCCCGGAAAAATGGTCCTTACCGGTTTCGCTGCTCTTCTTCAGGTATGTCTCTACTCTAAGTACCCTGTCGCACGTAAATGTAACGTTCAAACTCACACCGGCAGGCAACGAGAGCTGTCACATTGAACCACGACACCCGAGCTCTCATCCGCCTCTTCGGACGCATCAACTTCTTCCTTGAACGCCTGAAAAGTTACACTCACATGCCACTTACGGGTGCATTGACGGGTCTGCTTGGGGATACCATGGCAGCGATCCTTTCTGTTCTCGCGCTTTCGACCAAGTCAATGAAAGAAGGGCGAATAAGTGAGTTGATCCATGCCCTATACTCTTCCATAGCTGACAATGGCTTAGAAAGGGTTTTAAAGAGGCTAAGGGGGAAGGTAGATGTTGAGGAGGCCCTACTAAAGCTCGACGAGCTCGCGGAAGAGGAGAAGCTAGCGGCAGTGGCGAAGAGCTTAGAGCTTGCCCACAATATCGATGAAAATGTGAAATCAGTCAAGGGGCTCGCTGAAGACATCAATGACAAGGTGCGGGGCATTGAGACAGTCACACACAACATCGACCGAATTGTGCAAGAGACTAAAGACCGTACGCAACGGTCTCTGTCCGTCTTTCTTCGTGGATGTGCTGACCCTATCTCCCATCGTATCCCAAAACAGGATCAGATCGGCTTCAACGTTTACTCCTGGAGGGCACGAAGAACTCAGAAGCTGCACCTCATGGCGACGGCAAAACCGAAGAAATCAAAGCACTCGCTAAAGACATAAACGACAGGGTGCAGGGGATTGAGAAAGACTTGCACAGCGTCGATGAAACTGTGAAAGCAGCCAAAGAACGTACGCAGCGACTCTTATCCCTCTTCGTGCATGTGCCGACCCTATTTCCCTTGTGTCATATATAGGTACTCAAAAGCTTCAACGCCTGCCGCTTGGTATGAATGGTTTGGAGTTTACACATGATATCGATAGTAACGTTAAAGAACAGCGCGTGCGATTAAGGGTGTGCCGCTCAGCCCTGACCCAAATGCGAAAGCAGCCAAAGAACGTACGCAACGATGTTTTATCCATCTTCATGCACGCCCTAACCCTATTTCCGATTGTGTCGTGAAACAGGAATGGATGAGCTTGAACGTTTGTCACTCCTCACACAATAGCGCCGTTGACCGTCAGAGCTGACACACGCACACAGGAGCTCAGATGCGAGAGGACCTTCGAACGTGGCTCACTCCTCCGGATCCTTCTATCAATCATCGTAATGCATGCAAGACCCGGAATAGTGAAACCGCAAGGTGGTTTATTCAGGGCACCACTTTCCAGGCGTGGAAAGATAGCGGGTCTCTACTGTGGATTCGTGGCAATAGTACGCTTCTACTGCCCGTTCTGCATTTATGGCTTTTAACTCCTTTCCCGATTCCGCAGCGGGTACAGGCAAAACCATTCTTTGGTACGTGATTTTTCGTTGTCCTCGTGGTAAAGAAATCAATGTTTTCGATCAGCTCCACCATTATCGAAGACGTCAAGAACTTGACAAAAGAGAAGCCTGCCTTGGTCGCCTACTACTACTTTGATTTTAACGACACCTCCAAGCGCCATGTCCGCGGCCTCTTGGTGTCCCTTCTCTTCCAACTCTGTGACGACTCTGCTCGTTGCCGGGATGTCCTTCATCAGCTGTACAAAACGTGCCGCGAAGGTTCCGCACGGCCGAGCGATGCCGACCTCGCGAAATGTCTCAAGACCATGATCGGACTCCCAGGCCAATATCCGGTTTTCATCATCATTGATGCCTTGGACGAGTGCCCTAGTACCACCGGAATCCCATCCGCACGCGAGGACGTGCTGGGCTTTGTGAACGATCTGGTCGGGTCGAAGCATTCAAATCTGTTCGTTTGCGTGACTAGTCGCCCCGAGCAAGACATACAGACAGCCCTATACCCTCTAACGTCTGCATCGCGTCGCGTGTCCCTTCAAGATGAAAGCGGTCAAAGGGATGACATTAAACGCTATGTCCACTCTGTTGTCCACGAAATGCAGAGATGGAGAGAAGAGGACAAGGAACTTGTTACCAATACGCTCACGGAACGAGTCAGCGCGACGTGAGGCGCTTCTATTACAGCACCTAGTTATTTTGCTCATAGTTTTGGACAGATTTCGCTGGGTGTCTTGCCAACTGGACACGCTACGTCGCTGTTTTCCTTCAAGCGTTCGCAAGACCCTGAACGAATTACCAGCCACTTTGGATGAGACGTACGCGCGGGCGCTAGAAGGGATCCCGAAAGAGAAACTACAGCACGCGCAACGGCTCTTTCAGTGCTTGGTTGCAGCTCTCCGGCCGCTTCGCGTTGAAGAACTGACGGAGATATTTGCGATCGAGTTCGACTTGGGCGCAGCGCCTAACCTTGTGAAGGATTTGCGCCCTGAAGATCCAGAAGAAGCCATACTTTCCGCGTGTTCCACTTTGATCGACATCATCGACGACAACGAAGGTTCAAGAATCGTCCAACTTTCTCACCTTTCAGTGAGAGAATTCTTGACTTCGGATCGCCTCCGGACCTCCAGGGTCGGAAACATCCGCCACTACTACGTTCCCCTAGATGCCGCCCACACTACTCTCACGCAAGCATGTGTCACGGTGCTGCTGCAGTTGGGTGAAAACGCGTGCAAGGAGCACCTCGCGACGCTTCCTTTGGCATTTTACGCCGCTCAGTACTGGTTCCAGCACGTTAACTACGAGAAGGTGGCATCACGGTTCCAACACGCGACGAAACAGATATTCGACCTATGCCAGCCATATCTCGCGGCATGGCTTTGGATGTACGATGTGGACCAGGATCGGGTTCGAGGATCCATTGACACTCTTGCCGATCACCCGTCGCCTCCCGAGGCAACTACGTTGTACTATGCGGTGTCATGTGGACTTACTGAGCCAGCCAAGGACCTGATTTCGACGCATGGAGAGGATGTCAATGCCAAGTGTGGCGTTCGCGGATCCCCGTTGCACGTGGCATCTCACAACGGACACCCCGATGCCGTGTCTCTATTACTCGGTCATGGCGCCGACGTGAATATGGCAAACGAAAGCGACAGAACCCCCCTGTGTGAAGCGTATGACGGTGGTCATCTGAAGGCTATGCGGCTGTTGTTGGAGCGTGGAGCATCTCCAGATACGCAGTACGACATGTTCGGACTTCTTGCCCATCAAGCTTCGATCCGGGGACAAGCCGAAGTGATAGGTTTGCTGATGCGGCACAGGGCCCATGTGAACCCCACGGCCTACTTCAACTTTACGCCGCTGCACTATGCATCGTCAGCGGGACACGTGGACGCCGTAAAGGCCCTCCTGGAAAACGGTGCTGACGTTAACGCCCTGTCCAGCTTCGGAACACCCTTGTATCGCGCGTCACACAAGGGACGTCTCGAGGTCGCACGGCTGCTGCTCGAACACAGGGCGGACGTGGATATCCGGCTACCAAGTGGCCTGACCCCGTGCCAAGTAGCTACGCTCGAGGGGCACACCCAAGTTGCGCAGCTGTTGTTGGATCATGGCGTAAAGAAAGATGGCGCAAAAAATGAAGGGGGGAGTAGGGGCCCGAGTGGCGAGCACTGACGATGCACCACGAGTACTGTACTGTACACATCGTTCGGGATGTCTCATCTTGGTTCATGCCACGTTATTCCGTGTTTTTTACGATGGATATTTGATATATATATGAAGAATGGTCACAATTGCAGAAAGCAGTGCGGACAATTGACATGACTCTCAAATGAGGACGAAAAATTGTGACGAAACAACAAAACATTACGACCCGGATGTCACTCCCTGACTTCTGGGGCATCCCTTGATGTCTGAAAAGGGAAATAGAACATTTCGTTGGCTAGGGCGAGTATATTTCAGGAAAAATTATTTCTTAATTCACCAGGGAATATTTGTTGAAGTTTCAGGCGCGGCCAGGAACAGGGATCTAATGGAATCAAACGCACAAAGGTCGCCGGAAGGTGCGTCAACGTATGATATTCTAAGAAAAAGGAGGGAAAATTGTACGATGAAGTAATGGCAGGTTCCAATTGTGCAGGAGCCGGGCGAGCACGACAAATTTACTCCGCCTGAGGACTGAGGATATCAATGGGCACTTTTGATCTGATCTGATCGTGCTCGGCTGTGCGGCTCTGCCGGGCCGGATAAGACCTTATGTCAGCTAACTTGCCGATGCGGCGTACCCACGAGCTGGGTTTGTCGTTGACCCGATGCACCATTGACGACCTGTGTTCCTCCCGATTTCCCCTGCTAGTGCTCTTCCCATGTCTACGGGCAACCAAACAGCAGGCCCTTCGAGATCTACCGATAACTTTGCAGCGATCTTTGATGGTGCTAAGAAAGAGTACAAGAGGCTCACGCGAAAAGATCTAGACACCCATCGCTTTGCCGCGCAGCTCGACAACTGCAAAAGTGCCGAGGCCTTCTCGAATATACTTCAAGGGCAAGCTGACGCTTTCAACAATTTTCGCGAGCGCGATGAGAAATTGATGAAGTGGTTGCGCCCGATAGTCCATATCCTATTCATATTTTCGGCGACGATTGCGCAAGGGGCCAACGTAAGCCATTTAATTCGTCCCACACGATTGTTTTCCAATCTCTGGCTCCCAGAAATCCTTACCCGCGAACACGGTCGTTACCGGTATCTGTGTTCTTCTCAAGGTACGTCTGTGACCTAAGTCCAAAGTTGCACACATGTATAAGGTTCAAACCCACAGACCGCGAAAGATGTCGAGGCGGACAACGACAAACTCACCGACCTCTTCGAGAGCATCTACTCCTTCCTTCGGCGTCTGGATAAATATATTAAGATGCCTTGCGAGAATGAATGGAAAAATCTGCTTGGGAAGATCATGGCGCAGGTCCTTGTAATTCTCGCGCTTTCGACAAAGGCGATGAAAGAGTGGCGAATCAGTCAGTCAATTCACGCCCAATTCTTCCTCTTGATTGACTGTGACCCAGAAAAATTTGCGAAGAAACTGATAGGAAGGAAAGATATTGAGGATGCCTTTTTACGGATGGACTCACTTACGAAAGACGAGACCATAATGGCGGTCGCGAAGATATTGGAAGTTGCGTTTGACATCAATGGCAACATTAAAGGCCTCCAGGAGGTCGTTGAAAGCGCCCATACACATCTTCAGACGATGGGCGAGAATTTGGGGGCGATGAAAGAGGGTACGCAACGCTTTCTGTCTGACCTCGTGCACATACCGACTATATCTCCCCTTTTGTCAAATAAATAGATATGGATGAACGTCAACGTTTGTCACCCCTTGACGGCACTATTATCGACAGTAAAAGGCTGACACACATTCACAGGGGACCAGTTGTCCGAGAAGCTTCAAAGATGGCTCTCTCCCCCAGATCCTTCCACCAATCACGATAAGGCCTGCAATATTCAGCTTGATGGAAGCGCAAGGTGGTTTATTGAAGGCACAACATTCCGGGAATGGAAAGAGAAAAAGATCGGCTCCTTATTGTGGATCAGTGGCAATCGTGCGCTTCTTCCGCATGTTCAACCTTTATGGCTATTGATCCCCTTCCTGGTTCTACAGCGGGGTGTGGAAAAACTATTCTTTGGTGCGAGGTTTTTCGTCTGTTCCCGTGATAGGAATTCATGTTATTGACCAGCTCGGCCATCATCGAGGACATCAGAAAGATGCGAAAAGATGCGTCGGCCTTAGTCGCCCACTACTACTTTGACTTCAACGACGGCACTAAGCGCGATATCGGTGGCTTGTTGGCGTCCCTCTTGTCCCAACTCAGTTATAGCTCTGATCATTTCCGGGAGATGCTTTATGAGTTGTACAAAACGTCCGGCGACAGGTTCGAACGACCCAAGGCTTCCGCTCTTGAAAAATGTCTCAAAACCATGGTTGAACTTCCAGGACAACCTCCAATTTTTATCATCGTGGATGCCTTAGATGAATGTCCTAGTATCACTGGACTCCCATCGGCTCGCGGCGAGGTGTTGGACTTCGTGGAGAACCTTGCCAGGTCGAACAATCCAAATCTGTTCATTTGCATCACCTGTCGCCATGAGCAAGACATACAGGCAGTTCTGAACGGTCTCACCTCTGAATCGTCTCACGTGTCCCTTCACGAGGAAAGCGGTCAAAGGGACGATATTATAAACTACGTCCGACACGTTGTTGATACAAACCGAGATATGCAGGCATGGCCAAAAGGTGACAAGGAACTTATCGTCAATACGCTCTCGAAACGAGCCGGTGGCATGTGAGACACCGCCAGCACAGCACCTAGTTATTATTGTTGATAGTCTCTGACAGGTTTCGTTGGGTGTTTTGCCAACTAGACGCCCTACGTCAATGCTTTATTCCAGACATTCGCAAGACTCTGGACGAACTACCAACCACTCTGGATGAGACCTACGAACGAACGCTAGAAAGGATTCCGAAGAAGAAGCAACAGCATGCGCATCGCCTCTTTCAATGCTTGGTCGCCGCCATTCGGCCGCTCCGTGTTGAAGAACTCTGCCAGATATTTGCAATGGGATTTGACCCGGACGTAACACCTACCGTCAAGGAAGGCTGGCGCCTCGACAACCTGGAAGAAGCCATGCTTTCCGCATGTTCCAATTTGGTAGCCATTATCGACCACGAAGGCTCAAAAGTCGTCCAATTTTCTCACTTTACAGTGAAAGAATTCTTGATTTCCGATCGCCTCCGGACGTCGGGGGTGAATGCCATACGCCAGTATCATATTCCCATAGATGTCGCCCACAAAGTGCTCGCCCAAGCATGCCTCAAGGTGCTGCTGCAATTGGACGAAAAAATAGACAAACAGCGACTCTCCATGTTTCCTTTGGCGTTCTACTCTGCCCAGCACTGGTTCGACCATGCCAAATACAAAGACGTGGCTTCGCGAGTCCAAGACGACATGGAACAGTTATTCAATCCACAGAAGCCACACCTTGCCGCATGGGTTTGGCTACACGATATGGATCGGAATTGCGATCGACAATCCATTGACAGACTCACAGATCACCCGTCGCATCCCGAGGAAACTGCATTGTACTACGCGGTGTCCTGTGGACTTAGTGGACCAACGGAATACCTCATCTCCACGCACGGTCAGGATATCAATTCCGAGTGCAGTACTCGCAGAACCCTGTTGCAAGTAGCATCAGGCAAAGGAAATCTCGATGCTGTGTCTCTATTACTTCGCAAGGGGGCCGACATAAATTTGGCAAGCGAACAACAGAGAACTCCCCTATGCGAAGCGTACGATGGTGGCCATCTAGAGGTTATGCGGCTGTTACTGGAGAACAGCGCAGCTCCGGACGTGCGATACGACCACGTTGGACTTCTAACCTATCACGCAGCGTGCGTGGGAAGGGCCAAAGCAATGCGCTTGCTGCTAGAGCACAAAGCCGATGTGAATGCCATATCCGGCTTCAACTGTACGCCACTACACTGGGCATCGACATCGGGACACGCGAACGTCGTAGAGATGCTCCTGGAACGCGGGGCAGAAATTGACGCCGTATCCGATTTCGGAACTCCTTTGTTCCTAGCGTCGTACATGGGACGCCTCAACGTTGCATGGCTCCTGATCGAGCGCAAAGCGGACATGCACATCCGTGGAATAAATAATTTGACCCCATTAGAGGCAGCCGAAGGGAGGGGAAAGGCTCAAGTTGCGCAGTTGTTGTTGGCGCACGGGGCGAAAAAAGAATAGGGTGTGTGTGTGTGCCAAACGTTGTCAATGGACTACGGATACCGTTATCATCGTTCAGGATGTCCCATTTGGTTTATGCGATTGCCATTCAGCAATATTCGGAATTCGGAAGGTACTTTTGATGAAGGGCGGGCGGTTGCAGGAACCGGTGTGTAAGTGTAGGTGCGAAGGACTTGCACTGGTCAGTTCGAGAGAGATGCGACAATACCGGACAGACAGCAGATCTAGAACAAAAGGGGAAAGTAGGAGACGTACGAAAGTGGTTACAGATACCAGATTCCGAGGCCGCAGCGCGACCATACCTTACACGACGTTGGCTCTCAAAACAGGTGAGATGACGACCCAAAGTTCATTACGGGGGGAGACGAATGCAGTGCTGATTTGAAAATACGTACAACGTGCTAAAAGATATACCAGTAAATCATAGAAAGCAAAGAGAAATCATGAGAAACGATGGTCAAGGATGAATTCTGTAAATTGTAGGATGGGATATTGATCGGGAGGTTGGGAAAACTGTTGTTTAACGACACTATGAATCTCAGAAGATTTATACTGAGAATATGCCTTGTCCAAGGCCTCATTAAGGGTAGGACTATATGAGGAGGCCAAAAACAGGCCGGCATGCTCCAGGATGAGAATTATCGCTATTCGGGGTATTAGAAAACACAGAGGCAAAGAGCAGAAATTTACCAATCATTGTGTGATGTGCATCGTTATTAGATACAGTTAGTGGTGGCTAAAAGTGCATCAATAAAAACCAAGAATGGGAGGGTGAAAATGATAACGGTACATCAGCAACAAATGATTTCAGCTTGGTGAAAAACGGCTACCATGCAGAGGGACAGGAAGTGAGGGAAAAGGCAGTACGAAAATACAAGGAGGAGCTCACTTTCTGGAATTCAAGAGAGAACAAGTGACTACATGGAAATTAAGCGAGAGAGAGGTACCCACGTTCTGGATAGAGTAGATGAAGGTTCAAGTCAGTACATTGAAAATTTGAAAGCAAGCGAAGGTGTAAGATATAGTCACGTCCTGTCGAGTGCGAAGGGAGGAGAAAGTAATGAGGAGACTCAAAAAGGCGAGTTGGGTTGGGGGAACTCACAAACTGAAGAGTAGAGAGGAAGGGACGAGTGAGGATACCAACAAAAAGCGAGAAATCGAAGGGTACTCACGTTCTGGAGAGCGTATTGGGAGGGACAAGTTAGGTCACCGGCATGAAAGAAAGCGAGAGAATGGGTGGTACTCACGTCCTGTCGAATGCAGAGGGGCAAGTTAGGACACCGAAAAAGTAAGGAAGGGGAACTCACATTCTAGAGAGCGCAGTGGAAGGGACGTGTCAGGCGCGAAAGAAGGCGGGTGAGCGAAGGGGACTCACATCCTTTTGGTGTAGAGGGGCCTGTCAGGACACTGGAAGGAAACGAGCGAGAGAGGAGAGCGCACCAACTATAGAGTGCGGATGGAGGGTCAATTCAGGAAACTGAAAGAAATCGAGGGGGCCACTCACCACCTAGTGAGTACAGAGAGAAAGACAAGTCAGGCAAATAAAACGAGAGGAGCGAGGGGCACTTACATTCTGGAGAGCACAGAGGGGAGGACAAATCAGTACCTTGAAGGAAAGTGATGGGGCACCTACGTTCTGAAGAGCGTAGAGAAAGGTATTGATGAGGGACACCGGAAGAATGGAGCGAGAAAGGGGCACTCACGAACTTAAGAGTGCAGAGGCAGGAACAAGTCAGGACACAAAAATAAGGCGAGCGAAATGTACGTACCAACTGGAGCGTATAAATGGAGGGACAAGTCAGGACACCGAAAAAAGCGACTGGCAGAGCGGAACTCACCACCTGGGGTGCAAAGGGGTAGGAGTAAGTCAAGATACGGAAAGAAAGTGACCAAGCGGCACTTACCAACTAAAGGATGCGGAAGGAATGATAAAGTCAGGTCACAGAAAGTGAGTGACTGAGGCCGACTGACCAACTGAAAAGCGAAGAGGGAAGTACAGGTGAGGACACTATAAGAAAGCAAGAGAATGAGAGACACTCACCAACTAGAGAGCACAGATAGTGATAAATCAGGACACTGAAAAAACGAGCGAGCAAGGGGCACTCACGAACTGAAGAGTGCAGAGGGACAAGTCAGGACAGTGGAAGAAAGCGAACTACAGAGAGGCACTCACATCCTGTCAAGAGCAGAGGGAAGGGAGAATTAGGACGCGGAGAAGAGAGACCGCGCGTGGGGCAATCATATTCTGAAGAGTGAGGGAAAAGTTAGGACACCGAAAGAATCTGAATGGAGGAAGAGCACTCACAAATTGGAGGGGTCAGAGTGACGATGAGGAAGCGGAAAGGAAGCGAGCGAGCGAGAAGCACTCACGTCCTGTTGAGTACGACAGGTTGACTGCTTAGGATACCGAGAAAAATCGGGCGAGTGGGGGGGACTCACCAACTGGGAGGCACGAGGGGGAGGAATGATGCTGGGAGAAGTCACGCTCTTGAGAGTCAGTGTGACGAACAAATCAGGATACCGAAAAAAAGCTGGTACAACAAGAGGAGCTCACGTTCTGTTGGGGAAATGAGGGACAAGTAATGACGTCGGAAGAGCGAGGAGTAGGCACTCACCATCTGGGGAGCATGAGGGAAGGACGAGTCAGGACACTGAAGGAAGGCCTTAGAGGCCGCCGAGAGGGACATTCACCAGCTGCCAGTGGAGAGCACGGGAGAAAGGACAAGTCAGGACACCGAAAAGGTGAGCGAGTGATTGGCACTCACGTTCTGGCGAAAACAGAGAAAGGGCCACATTAGGACACCAAAAGAAAGTGAACATATGGGTACTTACGTCCTGCCAGTACGAACAGCAGATGGTCCGATGGTAGAGCAAGTCAGAACATTGAAAAATAAAGGCGAGCTCGGGCCACCTACGAACTGAGCGCAGAAGGAGGTGAGTCAGGACATCAAAAGTAAGGGAGCGACGGGCACTCACTAACTGCAGAGCAAGGAGGGGGGAACAAGTCAAGAGATTGAAAGAAAATGAATAAGCGAGGGGAACTCACGTCCTGTCAAAGCAAAGGGTATGAGGGATAAGTTAGGACACCGTAAGAAAGGGAGCCAGAGAGTGGTACCCACCAACTGGAAAGCCCAGAGAGTAACCAATCAGGACAAGGATAGGAAGTGGGCGAGCGAGGGGTGCTTACATCCTGTGGAGCGCAGAGGGGGGAACAAAGTCAGTACACCAAAGGAGAGCGAGGGAGTAAGGGGTACTCACGCTCTTCAGGGCGCAGAGGGAAGGACAAATCAGGACACACAGAGAGCGAGATGGCGAGGTGCACCCACATTCTGGAGAGCACAAGGGAAAGACGAATCAGGTTACTGGAAGGAGGCGAACAAGCAAGGTGGACCGGACTCACATCCTTTCATGAGCAGAGGGTTAGGGTGAGTCAGTACAGTGAAAGAGAGGGGGGATGGGCACTTACTAACTGTAGAGCACAGAGGGAGTGGCGATTCAGGATACAGAAGGAAAATCGGCGAGGGAGAGTGGGACTCACTTTCTGGAGAATTTGGAGGAAAGGATAAGTGAGGACCCTGAAGAAAGCGCGCAAGTGAGGGTAACTGACCAACTAGAACGTGCAGAAGGGCAACTTAGGATACTGGATGAAAGTAGGCGAGGGGTACTCACGTCCTGTTAAGCGCAGAGGGAGGAATGAATCAGGACACTAAGAAAGCACGACAGCAAGAGGCACTCACGTCCTGGGGGTGCGCGTCAGGAGATCGAAGGAATGCGAGAAAGTGAGAAGCACTTACCAACTGGAGGGCATGGAGGGAAAGTCGAGCCATGAAATTAAAGGAAGGCGAGGTAGCGAGGTGCACTCACGAGCTGGTGGGCGTGCATAGGAGGACAAGTCAGGGCATGGGACAAAAGCAAGCGACGGCGGGGGACTCACACCCTGTAGAATAACGAGGGAGGGAAAAGTCAGGGAACCGAAAGGGATTAGGCCAGCGAGGGTACCCACCAACTGGGGAGAGCAGGAGGTGCTAGTCAGGATACGGAATGAAAGTAAGTGTGTGAGCATTCACCAACTGGAACAAGTCAGGATATCAGAAGAAATGAATGTGAGTGAGGATACTCACGTCCTGTTAGGCGCAGAGGGAGGGTCAAGTCAGAGAACCGAAAAAAAAAGTGAACCAGCGAGGGGCACTCACGTCCTGTTGACCACCAAGGGAAGGACTAGTCAAGACATCATATGTATATGGGCCAGCGAAAGGACTCACATCCTGTTGAACGCACTGTTAGTGACAAGCCAAGACACCGAAAGGTAGCGACTGAGTAAGAGGAACTCACGAGCTTGTAGGCGCAGAAACAAGTTGACACCGAAAGTGAGCAAGGGAGCGATGATGGCGTAGAATAGGAGATCAGGATCAGGGATACGAGTAACCATGGACGGACTAACCAAACGCTGGCAGCAATATCCTTTCAGCACGAGGTAATTCAGAATGCAGTACTGCACCTTACCCGGATTGACGGGAACGCCATTACACACAACTTAATTACTGTTTCTGTACTTGCAATCCCTCGTTTGAATCCGGAATATGTCCTATGATCGGATTACACCCCGATTATTCCAGCCTCATTATACATTAGAACTTAACTTACCATTTGATGGCTTGCTTGATGCTCAGCTCTAAGTTATCCTTCTGTACAGCCATGAGCATGAGCGCAACCGCGCTGCCACTGAGTACATTGGCAGTCAATTCAATAAGATCCATAACCCGTCGGCCGGGCCTGTGCATTCCTGGAGGATAGAAATAAGAATGAGGCGCCTCGGTTATGAATAAAATCCTCACTCTCCAAACGAATAAACGGCGGTTTTCCGGCTAGGCCAGCCAAATAATGGCGTTCGAATACTCTCTCTACCTCAGCGTCTAAGTCTGTTGCTGGGTCACGACCCTCATCTTCCAACCTCATCTTGATATCGCGCTTGAACTGATCAAATTTCGTGAATACCGCCATCACAGGGACTTGAAAAATCCCCCATGTCAATCCCAGTTCATAAAGCTGCATCTCAACATCTCAACTTACCGTTCTTATCCGGGCAAATGTCGTAAAAGTGCCTCAGTTCTAGCGACGGCCGATCATTGTCCATCGGAATACAGTACCTGAAACACAGCCCTGTAAAATCGCAACTGTGGATACATAAAGGAAACAAACCAGATAGCGTGTAATCTATCCTGTAATCGCTTCTCCTGAGACTTGCGGCGGACAAAATCTTGGACAACCTTGAACTCGTCTACACTGCCCCACTCGAATCCGCGAGAGTCATGGAAAACATAACCGTCGTGGCTTGGAAAGGTGAGTTCGTCCTCGATGTCATGTGTGCCACGCTGCAAGCAGGGACCATCTTGTCAGCGTCACCAACAAGAATGAGCCCGACCAACCTCTATTGTATGATCGAGTTGAATCTGGCTAGATGATAAGATCGGAAGAGCCACTGATAAGGAGAACGTACTCGGTGGCGAGTTCCCGATCGGTCATGCCGGTGGATCTCTGGACTATCTAAGGTGTCGCAGACCCTCTGCAATATGGACGTCTTTCCCGCATTTGCCCTTCCAATAATGAGGATCCTGAACTTGATATTTGGGATTCGGAGGCGATCCTGCTGTGCGTCCATAATACTTAAGTGTTGAAGGTTGTGTGGATTGTGAGCTGTGAGCTGATGGGTGAGGTGCGCTTATCCCAGTACTTCGGTCGCCGGCGTGTGAAATCTGTGAACTCCGAGTTGTACAAATACAGTACAAACACAGTACTGCTACGTTGGGTAAAATTCCGAAAACAAGGCATTTATCCACGGATCGATCCGGCATGTTAACGCGGGGTTAGTGTGGTGGAGATGGCAGGGAGGCAATGACACGGTTGATCGACGATTCGCTGAACAGTCTGAAGCTCACTCAGTAAAGCACCACCGCGGCGCTGCCGGCAATAAACCAGCGATTCAAGGAAGTGTCTTACGCCAATTCTATGGTATCATGACATACCAATACCATGCCAACCAGCATCGGTCAGCCAATGGACAGTCGCACGGGGGCGGCGAGTCGCCTCAGTGCCGCCTCCTGCCTCGTCGCCTCAGTGCCGCCTCCTGCCTCGTCGCCTCAGTGCCGCCTCCTGCCTCGTCGCCTCAGTGCCGCCTCCTGCCTCGTCGCCTCAGTGCCGCCTCCTGCCTCGTCGCCTTCACCTTCACCTTCCCATTCCCAGGACAGCTCACCATGACCGGCCTTTTCCGCTCTGACCTCCAACCTGACCTTCAACCATGATAGTGTCATGAGGAAGTCCGGGCAGGATGGTTCAACCATCCCGCCCTGACTTCCTCATGACACTACTGTAGTACTCTTAGGGCTTTCGCCAGGCATCTCCTGCTGCCAGAAACCACTATCAAACCTCTACTGTGACTTTTCGCCATGCACCCTCACCCCCTTTCCCATCCGCTTCTGCGCTTCTCCCTTCTCTACTACCTTTCCTGCTGCCGTCGACAGCCCAAAGCGACCTCTAGATACGGGGCTAGTCTCCCATGCGTACCCATGGTCCACTGATCCTTCGGCACCACTTAGCCTGCCCCGACGTCGAAGCACCCCAGCACCCGTCTTTTGAGTCACCTATCGAAGCAGTGGCCAAGGCGAGTGGCGACGGACACCGCTGGTTCCAACTCAATTGGTGCGCACCAACCTCTCTCCCGCGACAATACTTCCGCTTCCGCTTCATCTTCCCCTCACTCGCGCGAACGAGATGACGCTCTTCTACACCGCGCCAAGGCGGCAGGCTTCACAGCGCTCGTCGTCATGGTGGACAGCTTCGTTCTCAGCTGGCGCCCACACATCCCCGACGCCGCGAACCCGCCTTTCACCGGAGGCGTGGGCGTGCAAGTCAGCACGTCAGACCCCGTCTTCATGCAACGGCGGCTTCGCGCCGCGTTCCCGCTCGACATGGTCACCTTCCGCGCGGGCCGAGCAGCGGGCGACGAACAGGCACACGCGGCGTTCGCACTTGGCATCGGGTGGCTGCACGAGGCCAATCCGGACATCTTCCGCTCGTGGGAGGACCTCGCTTACCTGTGCGAGAATAGGACGGCCCCATCGTGTTCAAAGGGATCCAGTCGGTCCAGGAAGCCCACGCCACGATTGGCGCGCGCATGCACGGCATCGTCGTTTCAAAACCATGAACGTTCTGGCCCGGACGCGAGCCGTTGACTCTGTGGCTGATGTCAGTGGCTCACTCTATCTTTCATTTTTGTGGCAGGCGGTCGACAGGTAGGTGGTGCCATTGGCTCGTTCAGTGTCATCGGGGGTGCGCCGTACCCCAAAACAAGTTCAGGGTCCTCTTCGACTCGGGAATCCGGACAGGAAGCGACGTCATCAAGGCCACCACAATGGGTGCTCAGGGTGGCCTCGGTGGCCTCGGTGAGAACAGGGGTTCTCCTTTGAATCTCCAGGCGTGCGAAATAACTGACTCCGGACGCACGACCTCATTTTTCTTGGTGGTAGTGCCAGTGAGGCGCCGTAAGGTGTGCCAAGCCGTGTACTGAGTATGAAATACACCATCCGTCTATGCGAATGTGATACTGTATATTAGCATTTATATTGCCCTCCTTAGGGCACAATCACGACGATGACGATCATTCTAACCTTGCGTGCCGTTTTGACCGTGGTGTAAACACTGTAAACTTTTTACACGGGAAACGACACTCGGCTATTTCCGGTTGATAATACTCCGGTGCCGGTGCGGTCGTCTCCCACTGGCTCACCAGTCTGACTGGTGTATACTGAAGTTTCTTCTTCTTCTTTTCAACTTTTCAATCGTCAGGCGTACGGGCCTTTTAATTGTCCCAGAATCGTGTTCTATTTGTGCAAGCACGCGCATCCTTCGGTGACCCCTGCCTCGTCCCAAGGCCGTACCACGATAGTCCAGGGACAACAAACCCACACACGCCGCTCCATTCCCAAAGAGGAGGAAGACGACAATGCGACTGCCACTCACAGGCCATCCTGTTCCAATCCGATGATCTCCAACGATCTGCCCCTCACAGTCTCACAGAACCGGGGCACAGGTCGAGGTACGTCGAGCACACCTTTCCTGTTTGACCGGACAGCTCTGATGTACCACACACCAGGCCATCCAGCACCTCACGGTTGACTATCAACCGACGCTCTTGCAGACCACCCAGAACACGCAATGGCTCACGGAAAATCTTGCCGCCTTCGATCCCACTAGGCCCGAAAAGCCCCAAATTGTCGGTGTGGACCCCCTCAAGCACGTGGAGCCCTAGGTCGTGCGTGCCCTACCTCATCTTTTAGTTCGCTCATTCATTTGCGTTTTCTTCTCCCTCGTAGATTGTTGAGGAGCTAGAAGATCGTCCGAGAAACTACATGAAAGAAGTGTTGGGTGTCGTGCGGTCGTCGTTCACTGTACCACCGCCATCATCGTTGCATGGCGGCGCTGTCGACACTGGATGTGCGCTCCCCGCTTGGCCGCTCCTGTAGATCCTTGGCGAGACGCCCGCCGGGTTACGTGGTGACATGGACTCGGAAGCTCCAATTGTGAGAACACGAGGGCAGACAACGAGGTGTATGCACCACATTGATTCTGGTGAGGGAGAAGGGATTGAAGGAAGGCGATCCAGACGTTGAAAATGAGAACAATCCGTCACTTTGTATGCATATCGGCTGTGTTCTCTTCTCGTGTCAAGCTCATCATGGCTCAGAATCGACTTTCCCACGCACGAAGGAATTCTGCGCCCTTGTCCAACTGCCTGCGAAGTGCGTCTGTAGGGATGTGCATGGGTTCGAAGTGCTCCATACTCATCTCTGCACCTGATCGCTATTCCTCGCTCCTTGGTAAATGGATGACCGAGCAGATATATGACGTGCTGGGCCTGAGTCTGGTGCCCTCCCAATGAGCTATAGTACGATCGTACTTCCGATATAAGAATTGCGCCGTGTCTTCTAAAATTAAGTCGAAAGTCGAGTCTCGGTTGCCTTGGACGGGCCGGGTCCCGTTTTTCGGGCTTCTTCCGTTACCGGGGAAAAAAAATTTACGACACATGCACGCCACTCTGAGAATGTGCAGTGGCGCCCTACTATAGAGGCAGTGTTTGTTGGTTGACCAGTCTGTTCAAGACACCATTCACGACTGCCCCTTCAAATCTCCCTTTCAGTACTTTCCCCATGTCTACAAGCGACCAAACAGCAGGCCCTTCGCACGACTTTACAGCGATCTTCGAAGTTGCCAAGAGCGAGTACCAGAAGATCACGGGAAAATCTCTGGATACACATACCTTTGCTGCGAAGCTTGTCGGCTGTGACAGTCCCGAGGCCTTCTCGAACGTACTTCAAATGCAGGCTGAGGCCTTCAGCAGATTTTGCAAGGGTGACGAGAAATTGATGAAATGGCTGCGTCCGATAGTCCATGTCCTGTTCACGTTTTCGGGAACGATTGGAGAAGGGGCTGGTATTGTATGCCATCTTTTTCGTCCCGTGCGATCGTTCTCCAATGTCCGGCTCTCAGACATCCTCACCCGCAAAAACGATCGTTACCGGTATCGGTATTCTTCTCGCCGTGCGTCGCTTCCCTAAGTCCCTTGTTACACATATCTGTAACATTCAACCCGACAGGTCGCGAGAGATGTCGTCGCAGACAACGAGAAACTCATTTTCCTCTTCGAGCGCATTCACTTCTTCCTTCGACGTCTGAACAAATATACTAAGATGCCACTCGCGAATGAATGGACGGAGTTGCTTGGGAAGATCATGGCGCAGACACTTCTCATCCTTGCACTTTCGACAAAGGCTATGAAAGAGGGGCGTTTGAGTGAGTTGTCGCCTGTTCAATGTTCCTTAGTAGCTGACTATGTCTCAGAAAAATTCTTCAAGAAGTTGGCAGGCAAGACGGATGTTGAAGATGCGTTTCTACGGCTTGAGTCGCTCACGAAAGAGGAAAGCCTAATGACTGTGGCGAAGAATCTGGAGGTTACATTTGACGTCGATGGCAATGTCAAAAAAATCCAGGGACTTGCGGAAGACATCGATAACAGAGTGCATGTGATCGAAGGGGCCACGCAAAGTATTGATCAAAACGTGAAAGCTGCCCATGAACGTACGCAATACTTTCCGTCCATTTTCTGTATGTAACGACCTATTTCTCATTGTACCTCAAATACAGGAGCAGAGAAGGATCAACGTTCGTTACTCCTTGATGATACTGCGCTGACTGTTGAAGCTGACAGGCACTCACAGGGAACCAGTTACAAGAGAAAATTCAACGATGGCTCTCTCCTCCGGCTCCTTTCATAAATCATAATAACGCACGCAAATCTCAGCATCATGGAACCGCAAGGTGGTTTATCGAAGGCAACACATTCCAAGAATGGAAAGAGAACGGTTCTCTACTGTGGATTCGTGGCAATCGTACGCTTCTTCCACCCTTTCTGCTTGATGACTGTTGATCTCTTTTCATATTCCCAGCTGGAGCCGGCAAAAGCATTCTTTGGTATGCTGACTTTTGTGCATTCTTATTTTTTGAGAAATTCACGTCGTTGATCAGCTCCGCGATTATCGAGGACGTCAAGAAGATGGGAGAAGGGTCTGCCTTGCTCGCCTACCATTACTTTGACTTCAAAGACACCTCTAAGTCCCATGTCCGTGGCTTGTTGGCGTCCCTTCTCTTCCAACTCGGCAACAACTCTGATCGTTGCTGGGATGTTCTTCATGAACTGTACGACGAAAATTTTTATCGAAGATTCGAAGCACTCAGCTATGCCGATCTTTCAATGTGCCTCAAATCAATGGTCGAACTTCCAGGACAAATTCCAGTTTTCATCATTATGGACGCTTTAGACGAGTGTCCAAGTACTACTGGGACCCCATCCGCCCGTGAGGAGGTGTTGGACTTTGTGGAGGACCTTGTCGGGTCGAGCCATTCAAATCTATTTCTTTGTATCACCAGTCGCCCTGAGCAAGACATACAGACTGTTCTGAACCCTCTGACTTCCGCATCGCATCGCGTAGCCCTTCATGAAGAAAGCGGTCAAAGAGAGGATATCAACAACTATATCCGCCATTTTGTCCACACAGACAGGGATATGCGGAGGTGGAGAGAGGAGGACAGGGCCCTCGTTATCAATACGCTCTCAGAGCGTGCTGGTGGCATGTGAGATACCCCTATTACGCCACCGAGTGACTATTGCTTATGGCCATGGATAGGTTTCGCTGGGTGTATTGCCAACTAGACACACTTCGTCGATGTTTTCCTTCAAGCATTCGCAAGACTCTGAATGAACTGCCAACTACTCTAGACGAGACGTACGAACGAACGCTGGAAGGGATCCATAAAGAGAAAAGGCAACATGCGCATCGACTCTTTCAATGCTTGGTCGCAGCAGTTCGGCCGCTTCATGTGACAGAATTGGTGGAGATATTCGCGATCGAGTTTGACCCAGGCGTGGCATCTAATTTCATGGAGGACTGGCGCCCTGAAAATCCGGAAGAAGCTATACTTTCCGCATGTTCCACTTTGATCTCCGTCATCGTCGACGACGAGGATTCAAAAATCGTCCAATTTTCTCACTTTTCAGTGAAAGAATTCTTGACATCCAATCACCTCCGGACGTCCGAGTTCGGAAACACGTGCCTCTACCACATCCCTCTAGATGCCGCCCATACAACTCTCGCACATGCATGCCTCACTGTGTTGCTGCAGTTGGACGAAAAAATGGATAGAACTCGACTCTCAACGTTTCCTCTGGCACTATACGCTGCTCAGCACTGGTTCGATCACGCCAAGTACGAGGCCGTGGCATCCCAAGTCCAAGACTCCATGGAACGGTTATTCAACCCAACCAAGCCATATCTTGCGGCATGGGTTTGGATACACGATGTGGATGTGGATTGGTTTCGAGATTCCATCGACACTCTCACAGATTACCCATCGCGTCCCGAGGCAACTGCGTTGTACTATGCCGTGTCATGTGGATTTGGCGGGCTGGTCAAGTATCTCATTTATGCGCATGGAGAGGATGTCAATGCCATCTGTGGTGCTCACGGAAGTCCGTTGCACGCGGCCTCGAGCAAGGGATATCTCAATGCTGCGTCTGCATTACTTGAACATGGCGCCGACGTGAATATGACCCGCAGATACGACAGTACACCCCTAAGTAACGCATACGATGCTGGACACCTGGAACTTATGCGGCTGTTACTGGAGCATGGAGCAGATCCGGACATGGAGTACGGCAAGTTTGAACTTCTAACGCATCAGGCAGCGTACATGGGACGAGCCGATGTGATACACTTGTTACTTCAGCACAATGCTGATGTAAATAAAACTGGCCGCCATGAGAATACGCCACTGCACTGGGCATCATCAGGTGGACACGTAAATGTCGCCCAGATCCTCCTGGAACACGGGGCGGATATCAACGCCCAATCCTTCTACGGAACCCCTTTGTTTCTGGCAACAGAGTATGGATATCTCGAGGTAGCGCGGCTACTTCTCGGACGAGGAGCGGACGTACACATCCAAAGACGTGGTTTGACCCCATTACAGGTGGCTATAAGGGATGAAATTACCGAAATCGCTCAGCTGCTGTTGGAACATGGAGCCGAAAAAGAATAGGGACACTTGCGTCGTCTACAAGTACTGTACCCTACACTTCATCAAAAAGTTTCCTTTTGGTTTATGCGGTTTATATCCAGTGTTTTACGATGCATATGGAAGACATTCACGGAGACAGGCTGGCGCGAATATATGCATGTATAGGGACTCGACGATGAAAATGAACAATCTTCTTGAAGTCAAAGTGCTAGGGCAGGACAGCAAAACGCGACACCATTGTCCGTCTTACTTATTTTAACCACCACAAATTAGACTATCCGTCAGTACTATTATAAGAAGTGCGAGCATGATGCGAAAATGTTAAGTTCTGAACCATTGAACTATGTCCGAGACCCAAGCAGACTCTGTGATTCAAGTTCCGAGGGAGGGAAGACAAGAGAAACCGTTAAAAGGCGCATGAAAGGTTTCGAGAACGAACGCGATGAGCCCCAGATTTTCTTCTTCCGGAAGAAAGAGCATTGGATCTACGATTATGAACACGAGTCGGAGAGATATCGTTAAGTATGCGATAGCGAAAATCGTAGCTGACGGCGGAACCCACATCGTCGGCTCTCAGCCCGCCTGGGAAAGAAGTCGTGTTGGTATGCGATTACGTAAGTCGGTTACAAGGCCAACCCGTCCCATATCGAGGCTAAATTGCAAATTGAAAGCAGTAAGGCGGCCGAGACTGCAGCGCCTGTCTATCTTCATTCACCACTTCCACTTGTTCTCTCCGAGCTTGGAACCTCCTCCAAATTTTCCTGCCTGTGATCTCCGGATGTCTACAACCGGCCGAACAGCAAGCCCTTCGCAATCGACGGATAACTTTACAGCAATATTTCAAGCTGCCTCGAGGGAGTATCAGAGGGTGACGGGAAAACCCCTAGACACACATCCTTTTTCCAAACAGCTTGACAGCTGCAACAGTCCTGAGGCTGTGTCGAACGTACTTCGAACACAAGCTCAGGCTTTTAGCAAATTTCGCCAAGGCGATGAGAAATTGATGGCGTGGTTGGACCCGACAGTCAACATCCTGTTCACATTTTCAGCAACGCTCGGAGAAGGGATAGGACTAGTAAGCCATCGTGGTCTTCCCCTATCGTTGTCCCCTGATATCTCATTTTCAGCCGTTGTCGCCCGCGAAAGCAATCTTTACCAGTATCGGCGTTCTCCTTGCAGTGAGTCTCCGCCCCAAGTCCTCCCTCGCGCATATGCGTAATGCTCGAACCCACAGGCAGCGAGGGATGTCGTGGCGGACCATAACTCGCTCATCCACCTCTTTGAGCGCATCCACTTCTTCCTTCAACGTCTGAACCGTTATACTACGATCCTACTCACGAATGAGTTGACGGAACTGCTGGGGAAGATCATGACGCAGATCCTTTCTGTCCTCGCCCTTTCGACGAAGGCGATGACAGAGAAACGGATGAGTGAGTCGACCCTTTTTCTATTCTCCTTTGCTAACTATGGTTTAGAAAAGATTTTGAAGAGGTTCACAGGAAAGACCGATATCGAGGACGCATTTCAACGGCTCGACTCACTTACGCAAGAGGAGAGTCTAATGGTGGTGGCAAGAAGCTTGGAGGTCGCACACCACGTTGATAGCAACGTTGAGGCAATCAAGGCGCTCACTGAAAACATCGATGACACACTTCGACGTTTGTTACTCCTTGACGCTCCCATCGTTGACCACTAAGGCAGACAGACACTCACAGGGAACCAGCTCCAAGAGAAACTCCAATCGTGGCTCTCTCCACCAGATCCTTCTCTTAATTATAGCAACGCATGTAAAACTCGGCATGATGGAACCGCAAGGTGGTTTATTGAAGGCAGCACATTCCGAGAATGGATAAAAAACGGTTCTCTGTTGTGGATTCACGGCAATCGTATGCAATTCTCGCCTGAATTGCATTTATGTTTGTTAACTCCTTCACTGACTCCGCAGCGGGTGGTGGGAAAAGCATTCTTTGATGTGTGACTTTTTACCTGTTTCCACAATAAAAAATTCATCTCGTCGGTCAGCTCCGCCATTATCGGGGATGTCAGGAACATGCGAGAAGATAGGTCGGCCTTGGTCGCCTATTATTACTTTGATTTCAAGGACGTCTCTAAGCGCCATGTCCGTGGCTTGTTAACGTCTCTCCTCTTCCAACTCAGTGACGACTCTGAGCGCTGCCGGGATACCCTTTATCAATTATTCAACTCATGCCGTGATGGTTCCGAACGACCCAGTGACACCGCCCTTACAGATTGTCTCAGAACCATGGTTCAACTCCCAGAGCAACTTCCGATTTTCATCATTATGGACGCTTTGGATGAGTGTCCGAGTAACACTGGAACTCCATCTGCCCGCGATGAAGTGTTGGACTTCGTGGAGAATCTTGTCGGGTCAAACCACTCGAATCTGTTCGTTTGCATCACTAGTCGCCGTGAGCAAGATATAAAGGCTGTTCTTGAGTCTTTGACGTCTCCATCATACCGCGTGTCTGTTCACGAGGAAAGCGGTCAAAGGGAGGACATTAACAAATATGTCCGCTCTTTCGTTCACTCAGATAGAGCAATGCGACGATGGAGGGAAGAGGACAAGGAACTTGTGATCAATACACTTTCGGAACGAGCTGGTGGCATGTGATATGCATTTGTAATTATGCCTAATTATTATGGCTAATACTCTCGGACAGGTTTCGTTGGGTGTTTTGCCAACTGGACACGCTACGTCGATGTTTTCCTTCAAGCATTCGCAAGACTTTGAACGAACTACCAACCACTTTGGATGAGACGTACGAACGGACGCTAGAAGGTATTCCGAAAGAGAAAAGGCAACACGCACATCGACTCTTTCAGTGCTTGGTCGTAGCTATTAGGCCACTGCGTGTTGAAGAACTCGCCGAGATATTTGCGATCGAATTCGACCTAGACGGAGCGCATAATGAGGTTATGGAGGCCTGGCGCCCCGAAAATCCAGAGGAAGCTATACTTTCCGCATGTTCCACTTTGATCACCGTCAACGACGATGACAGGGGCTCAAAAATCGCCCAATTTTCTCACTTTTCAGTGAGAGAATTCTTGACTTCCGGTCGCCTCCGGACGTCCGAGGTTGGAGATATCCGTGACTATTACGTATCTCTAGACGCTGCGCACGTCCTTCTCGCGCAGGCGTGCCTCGCTGTGCTGCTGCAGATGGACGAAACAACGGACAAAACGCGATTCGCGAGGTTTCCCTTGGCGTTTTACGCTGCTTAGCAGTGGTTCAATCATGCCAGGCACGACGACGTGGCACCGCAGGTCCAAGACGCCATGGAGCGGTTATTCAATCCAACCAAGCCATACCTTGCGTCATGGGTTTGGATACATGATGTGGATCAGCGCAAGTTTCGAGAATCTATTGACACACTCGCGGATCACCCATCGCTTCCCAGGGCAACTGCGTTATACTATGCTGTGTCATGTGGACTTTGTCGTCCAGCCAAATACCTCATCTCTACGCATGGACAAGATGTCAACGCCAAATGTGGTACTCACAGCACTCCGTTGCATGCAGCCTCGCGTAACGGGCATGTTGGTGCTGTGACTCTATTGCTTGACCATGGGGCCGACATAAATATGACAAACCACAACGGGAAAACCCCCCTATGCGAAGCATTTGATGGTCGCCATTTGGAGGTTATGCGGTTGTTGCTGGGGCGTCGGGCGGCTCCGGACGTGCGGTACAATTTCTTTGGGCTTCTAACCCATACCGCATCTAGCTCGGGACAAGCCGAGGTGGTACGCTTGCTACCACAGCACAGTGCCGACGTGAATGCCACCTCCCTCTACAACCACATGCCACTACATTGGGCATCAACAAACGGACACGCGAACGTCGCCCAGGTCCTCCTAGACCACGGGGCCGACATCAACGCCCAATCTGACTTCGGAACTCCCTTGTACCTAGCGTCAACTAATTATCATCTCGAGGCGGTGCGCCTTCTGCTCGCGCGCGGAGCGGACGTACATATCAGGGCTCCACGTGGTCTAACCCCATTCCAGGCAAGTGACGACACCCAAATATCACAGTTGTTGTTGGAGCACGGGGCAGAGGAAGAGTAAGGGCACTGTGACATACACTTACAATGGGCCACGAGGACTATGACCTATCCATCGTTCCATTTTGGTTTATGCTATTCTTATTCAGTACTTTATGGTGGATATTTGATCGACGCGTGGTGGTCTGGGGCGGTCGGCTTCGCTGCAGGGACACCCCGAACGCAGCACATTGATCGACATACAAGGCGTTGTTCGCCACTCATGCAGTGCAACAGCGTATGGAATGTAAGTATTCCCAAGACCAGGCACGCGTCCTAAGACACCCGTTGCCACGTATTCCACTGTCTGGATAAGTTACATGACGGAGGTCGTGCCTTAGATCATGAGGCGATGGACGGCCTGGCGGCCCGGGCATCGTCGAAGTCCAAACGCAAGTCTATCGTTTATGATAGCCCAAGCCATAGCCGCTCGCCACCGATGGGTGTCTTAGCGAGTCGCGGGCTACATTAACGCCACGATTACACTCTGAGAAACTTCTTTACGAACACTGAGCATCGTGAGAGATAAACATCAAACCCCAAATAGCGAATGCTTACATGCTCATATATACGCAACAGGATACGCGAACCGTGGCGTGGCACCACTTGCAAGCCGGTTGTGGATATCACCCGGATGTGTACGCGGTACTACTGCCCCGGAACCTGCACATGCAATCCCTGGCGACGAGAAAAATTGTGGTGACTGGGCCGACGAGAATTTGTTGTTAATTGTGTTTCACTTGTTCCGCAGCATGGGCCTCTCATCCATTGCGCCAAAAGCGATAGAGCCATGGTGAGTCTCAAGCTATAACAGTCCTTACGGGTGCTCTTCATGATCCAATTATGGAAATTAACTCGGTCTGTGGCACATTTTATCTGGAGGGCCACTCTCGTCTCACGCGCCGACCCATCTGGGGCCCGCCGGGACTCGTCTCACTGTTCTATTGGCTCGCCACTGGTCTCAGATGTGGATCAATAGCGCACGTCAATGCAGTGTAGGTGATGGTGTATAAAAGTCTTTGTGAGAAAGAATAGGTGGGCATCATCCTATTCGATCGCATTTGCTTCCCTTCTGAGACCATGTCGAACAGTCAACAATACGGGTACAGCCAGAACCATCACGGTCAGGGTGGTGCATCGCACCAGCAACATCAGAGGTGAATATCTATGTCGCTTGCATGGTGTCGACGCTACTAACCTAAATGTTCGCAACAACCGTAATCAGTCCACAACAAATGAGGAAAAAAAAAGGAAATCGTTTTGGGATCATGAAGGGACTAGACTAGAGCGGCCAGTGGCTCCAGAAGGGACGACAGGATACCAGCCACAGCAGACCCTACAGGGTGGGAGGGGAGGTCTTACAGTTGCAAATGAGACCATACACCAGCCGCAACGGACACCGCAACGTGATTGTGCACTAATACTACCTTTTGCAATACTGCTGACACCATTACAGGAACCGGAGGACAATTTGGTCAGCCCGCAGCGCCACAACCGTCCACAGCCACACAGGGCAGCCACCCCGGGGGATACGGATTGCAACCCCAGGCCATGAACGTGGCTCAGCCACAGCAAGCCGTGTCCAATCCCCAGGGTCACCAACAGTACAGATTCCGCACACCAATGATGCCAAGAAACCAACAGTTCCAAGCAGGAAACACGTTGGGGAGTGTTGGTGTGGGGCACGCTACACCATCGTTTGGGTCGGGAGCAGGGGTAAGTCAATGCGCGAATTCCGTGCATAATTGGTGCTAAGAAGACCATCTAGTCCGTTAATTGGTTCCGCACAGACCCATTTCAGCAACCAGCTACTGGAAGGAGTGGGAAGCCAGGTGGCAGCAAAGGGAAACCTCAGCGCCATCGCTGAGCCGTACTTCTAAGGCCAATAACACTTCGGAGAACATTTAGACACCTATCATATGATAGTGCAACCCGTAATGAACGTTATGAACGACAGAATAGCTTAGCCTTGTGATGTACCGAGAAAACAGGACAGATTGCTCAGGCCGCAGGGTGAACACAAGTTACACAAGCAATAGTTTTCACGAATAGGTAAGATTATTGGATGAATAGGAAGAGCCTGTCCTCGGAGTGATGAAGAGAAGGCGTGGTAAGAATGTGGCCCATGTGAGAGGAAGAGCACCTGATCGGTTGACTGGCTCACTTCCACGAAACTCGCGCGGTGGTGGTGGAGGAGTCGGTAAAAATGTGGACTTGTGATAGCTATGGCATCACCTTTGCTGTTCCGGATTCCCCATAGCCAAAGGTCTCGCCAGTCTGTGCCACAGCATGCGACCACCCGGCGACGGTGGCGACAGGTGCCGCCGTTGTCCCTTGGTACTCTCTTGGTGCTTGTGTCCAGCATTGTACCCCACCATACCTACCCACCGCTTCCGTTGTCATGTTCGTCATCGTCGGAGATGAGCTGGTCTACCTCATTTTCTGCGTTATTATTTGTTTATGAGTTGTGAAAGGGTCCCTGCCATGCTGATCGTGTTGCGCAGGCGCACATGGGCGGTCAAAGCTCTCGCCACGCTGCGGAGATCGTGTTAGGTGAGTGCCACGAAATTTGTCGGCTAAAGAATTGTGGGTAGTGAGGGCCCTAGTGGAGCGGGTCAATGAGCAGCTCTTGCGCGGCAGAGGGGTGGGCATAGAAATACAGCACACCAGTCATCGGGTTCTTCCATGCTGCGAGTCTCACAGAATAGGTAAAGGCTGCTCCAGCCAGGGGACAGGGAGGGGAGAAGGGAGCGCATACTTGTACCACTGGCAACAGTGGCAAGGGTACCTCGACCTTTCCCTCTACGGCAGGATCTCACCCCCTAAAGGCGGCTCCTTGTTCTCGCTCTCGGTCGCGACGTGCTGTTCAGCCACTGGTGCCATGGTTGCAGCATGTGGCGCACCACGGAGTGAACATCAATGCTCTGGCGCTTGTGAAAAATGTCGAAATAACCGTTTTGTAGGTGGCATAGGAGGTATGCTTGAGTTGTGGCACTCGCGAGGTCCTTGCGGTTGTTGACGATAACGCTCCCAGCGGGCTGTACCTGAGGCCCACGCGACGTATGGACGAGCCAGCCCAGCCCTGGACTCCACTCTACTCCTGTTTTCAGTTCAGAGAATGCACGTGGCGGTCAACAGACACGAGTCACATGACACATGGTGCCACGACCTACGCTTGCGCAAAGTCCCGCCGGTTCTCGCATATGTTGGCATAGATGGCCCAGCATGTCTGGGATGGCCGCGAACATGTTGTCAATGGGACAAGCACTGGCGGAGTAATCTCGAGGAAAGGCAATACCAATAAGTTAGTACCAATGGCAAATCGTGGTTTCTCACCATGCACATTCAGTGGCTGCCCAGGCTGCTCCCGTCAGTCGCACTAGTACATATGGCACATAATTGACCGCAGATATATATAACGGGTTATGGAGCATAGCGAATCAGAGGCGCGGCCCGGGTGTCCGTGCGGCTTCAACTTTCGTGTCCGTGACAATATGTTTCCACTGGCGACTCGGTCGGACCTCCCTCATCATTCGTTTAGAATGTCACTACAGTAGCCTCCGTGAATCTCGTATGTCACCGTCATGAAAGGGGAAAAGGCAACTGAAGAAGTGTACAGGTATGGACCATTGAATAACTCAGCTGGTGAAAAGCCAAGCAATGGGTCACCAACATCATAAATGCATACTACCATGATCGTATCGACACTTTCTTTCCGAATGTCAGTTAAGGTACATGTTAATATGAGTCCGTCCATTTATCTTGGAGTAGAGACATGTGGCATTGAAGATTCAGAGTGTGTTGACCAATTTCCTGGTTGCTTCTCAAGCTGATGCTGAACCGGATGGTTTGCTTAAGAAGACTGGACAAGAGATACTCAAGGCTCTCACATTTATCAAGGTCTCCTCGGACACCCATTCGGAATAGTGTTGTCTGGGTGAAAATAATCGGAGCCTAGCGATCAGCGTAGCTCTTGTCTCATATTTGTGAGATGCGGATCTGCATGAGCGTTAGGAACTGCTATCCTATTGTTCTTTCACGGGCGCTTGCGACTTCACCAGTTGGAGGTACCTTGACGACCACCGCTTGTTAATATACAAAATACGGTTAACCTCGAGAACACATCATCCCTCTCGCTTTCTTGAATATACGAACGTCACGCAAGACACTAGGACCATAACGATGACCATACAAACAAATCATAGCGGAGCGACGATAGGCTGGAATAGTTGACCGAGGTATCCATTTAGGCAAGTAGTTTTGATATAGACGAGTGGCACATCACCCGACTACACGATCTAGCCTCTGCCCATCACTAGCTCACGTCCTAAAAAAGATATAATCAGCGGAACTAGAACATGGTAAAAAACCTAGGACCAGAGAGTTTTCAAATTGATCTACGTTTCAGTAATCCTACCGGGTGTTTGAGACGACGTCATGAAGGAACGGTGTTGGATTAATCGTAATGAGGGGCCCTCGGGTCGCTCTGTGGGCCATGGTGTCTTGGTGTACTTATTATAGCCCGATTACGCATGGGTTGTTTACTATCGCATTCAGAAGGCAAAATCGAAGCCCTGGCACACTCAGGCTGACGATTGATGGGGAATTGTCTTGAAACATGCAGGAGATGATTTGGTTTAGTCCCTCAGGCTCTCGAGCTGGGCGAGGAAGAAGCGGTGTGGGTCAAGACCCGGTAAGACGCTTGGCACCACCTCAACACCCGGTCAAAAATTTTCGCTTCTAGAAACGAGGTGGGCCAAAGTGACGAAGGGTTGGGGCCAATCGTGACACTAGTAGGGGTCAGCTCCAGCTTCGAACCTGATGTCTTTAAAAAGGACCTCACCTGGTCTACTGTAGTCGACGTAACTCATACAGGCTTACGGTCGGCACTCCAGCAGTACATCTCTTCATCTCACAGCCATCCCCATGTCGTCAAATACCATCGGTAAAATTTGCTAGTCAATGCGCGTTTTCGTCATAAACTAAAATAATTACAGAGAGCAATACTTCCGGAGATGATCTGTGGAGCATAGCATTCTCGAACGTTGGACGTGCCCACGGCAAGCCCCTGAGCGAGGAGGAGGTGGCCAAAGCGATACAAGTCATCAGTGGTCCAAGTATGTGGCGACGCCCCCAGTGACGTCCTGAAATTAACAAAGCATCATTCATGCAGCAGTTGGAAACGGTGCGGCAGATACCAGCCATGCAACCCAATCCCAACTGTATATGAATCCACCTTCGACTCAGCAGCAAGAAGGCCCTGGGCAGCAGTACGACTTCGTACTATGCAATCCCCAGACCGCCTATCATGGTGCTGGCGACAAGGGCAACATAACTAGGAGGACGGATGGCATGGTGGCGGGACCGCCGCCGTATCCAAGCAAGTCTTGCGGGATACCTGGGAGGCGCGGGCATCTTCTGCCTGGATCAAGCCGGCCCTGGAGAGTGAACGAACAGTCCTGAATGCCCTCCAGGCACAGCCCCAGAGAGTACCGTGGATGGCCCGAGTTCCCGGGCCGAGAGTTAGCTAGCCTTTATGGCCTTCCCGAATCTGGGACAAAGAAGACGGGCAGGTTCCTGGTCTGCAGAAGAGGCGGTTATCTCTCGCTTCGTCTTCGTATTCACATTCTCGTCAATCTAGGATACTTTAGCCATTTCAATGGATTTCATACGCGAATAACGCGACACCTACTTTGTCCACCCAGACGTCCAATGCAGTTACCGTATAATAATAGACGTTGACCCATCTGATGGAAGCGAGAGAGATTTGAGGAGAGTTGAAGGACAATAAGCCACGGATGTCGTGGGAGAGTGGTGCTGATCAAAACAGGGCATCTTGTGATTTCACCAGGGCCATGTAGGTGGTGTTTCATTGGCCAACCCGACTACAGCGGGACAAGAAAACCTAGGGTTGAGAGGAGCATCCATAGAGATAAAAATTTACTAAAAAGAAAAAAAAAAAGTGCGGGGATTGATAATATACGGAAAACCCCGTAGTCGGACTTGTGTCGACCGCTGAAGTAGTGCGTGACCCAACTCAGTGGTCAGCGATCCTCAAGAGAACCGGAGGGGTGAATTTTGTACAGAGAATACGGTCCGAATGGTGGGAAGTAGTCGTAGCCCTCGTTCCAACCAGGATATATACACCATTACCAGCGCCAGTGGATATAAGTGGTATTATCCTTAATGGTCCAGGGATTAAGTACTATTAAGTCCGCTGCCCCGTTCGCTGGCCAAGTATGACGGCAGGTGAAGAGGTTCATAGCCACGGGCTATTAATGAGGAGACACAAGACAATAAGTGTGAGTACGGTCGCAAGAAATTGTTGTACGGATACTGTATGGTTAGTCCACTACTCTAGCCTGCGTGATGAATTAGACTTGAGAGTTATGAGGACAGCACCAGCTGAAGCGCCACGCGAAAAAAGTGATTGCTGTCGTACGAGGATGATCGATGATCAACAACACAGGAGACTCACAATCATTGGGAGCCCGCTAGTCACTGGCATCCAAGCCGATGTAATTGTATCTGTCTACCACGAGGTTGTGAGAGTATAACGCCAAGGCTAGCATGTCAACCCGGTCTTTTGAGTTGTCCATACAGCATGGTATCTTCGGTATCTTCGTAGACCAACGATCAACCGTGACGATGGGTGTAGAGCCACGTGACTCGGTTGGCCCTGTGTTGTTTGCATCTGTTTTGGTTTTAGAGTGACTAATTTGAATGACCCATCTCGTCCGTTCGAATCTCGAATCTAAGTTGAGCCAGCACTCACGGCCACCTGCCGTATATCCCCTTATCCAACTCTAAACCAACTGTTGCTTGCTACAAACTCCTCATTCCCTGGTACCCTCCGTGATGTCAGCTTCTGAGGGATCAAGTACAGGGAGGTCGTAACACGTCACGAAGCGAAAAACCGGCTCCGTGGAGAGCGAGTTGAGTGTCGATGTGCAGGAACGTTCGCATGACAGCTGAGTGGTGCAACCCAGACCTATCAACGTGTAAAGATTGGGATGCCCCCGATTATTTTCTGCTAGAAATATTCTGTTGGGCTGACACCCTCGAGTTTTGGGGAAGAGGCCAGGAGCCGACAATGGCATACTCTGGTGTACACGTGCCAGAAATGGCGAGATATCTGCCACCCCTTCCTATCACCATATCAACGATATGAAAGGGCGTGGATGAGGTCGTTGCAGCACTCGAGCACAGGGAGCCTTTTCTCGCTACGTGGCTCACCGGTCACTCTATGGATGTGCGTCGCGAGGAAAAAAACGCAGTGAATGAGTACATATGGCCCGGACGGTGACGACTGATGACCGACCTCTCTATTTTACTTTCTGCCTCTCCAGTTGACAGACGCAAACCTGATCCTGATATGCCATCCCATCTCATAACAGAACTTCTAGATCGTCTGACTCGGACTGCTTTGTAGACGTCTCCGACTCCGCGACGCAATACGGCAGCGAATTCGTTTAGTTTTTCTATCTTCTAAATTACACCACATGCATAGTATGCATAGTATCGAGCGGAAGGCCACTTAGCGGGTTAACAGGAGTCAATTACAGACACTCGATGTTGACGGAGATTCGTACGTAAGTGGCACCCTGTCCCGGATTCCGATGAACAAGACTCATTCGTACCCTGTCCACCATCCGGGTGAGATTTCTCATGGACATCGGAATGGATAGCCCAGCATGTTGGGGAGGGCTGCAAGCAATGTACAGTAAGCAGAGTGACTTGGAGCTGAGGCCTTATCAAATCCTGACTCTTTGCTACCCCGATGAAATGCAAGTGATTGCTTAGGTTACTCTCGTCACAAGAGTTGACTTTGGGCAGGCAAGCCAGTACAGGAAGACATTTCGATGTATCGTGTCTGGAGGTACGAATCAGGACTTGTTAGTGAATGACATTCGAGGGTAAACAGAGACACGTTGATCGTTAGGGATTGTTTAAGAACCAACGATCCGCGAAGCATAAAGTTATCGCTCAGCATGGCCACGATGACCTGGCACGTTCGTATCCCAGAATTTTAGCAAAGAGGAACGCGACTATCATCCTGAAGGCCCCGAAGCTTGAATATTTGTAGTCGATGTGCGGTCTCATAATGGGGAAACCGTGACTCCGTGAGTGTGGGGGAAGAAAGAGAATTCACTGCCGTACCATATCTATCTCGCTGATCAAGACTCGATTTAGCTGTGATGCCTGATGTAGCGAGGCACAACCTGAAGCGCGCGGTGCTTGAATTCTGGGAGGATAATAGGGGAAGAGTTGATATGGGTGGGAATGGGTGGGAAAGAACTAGAGATTTAGGCACGCAAGAGGACTGCAAGAGGCTCCAAGGACAAGGCGCACCACGGGACTATATGGAGATGCAGGAATATTTCAAATTTATGTGGGTGTGGCATCGTCGTACTTCCGACTGTCCACGAACTTGAAACCAGGACCACATTATAACAATCGTAATTGCTTGCAGATTTGTAAATAATGCCATTTGAGATGTAACTATAAGGGATTGATGATTGCAATGCGTTCCTGATACGTACTGGGAATCTAAACCGACGATGTTCATGGGACTTGGGGGAAAGTATCAATTATATCATATAAGATGCAATATAAGATACAAGGAGTTGCCAGTGTGACTCGGAAGACTATGATGAGCTCCTGATCTTGTGATGAATAAACCCGTAAGGCGACAAAACTCATAGAGTGTTGCAACTCTGAGGATAATGGAGGGTCAAAGCCAAACAATAGAAAGGCTTTGGAAACCAAAAAGACAATAAGCCCGTAGGCCGTAGGGCCTAAGGCGCTGTGCCTGATCGAGGCCCGATCCGTCGGGTTAACTAACCTGCGCGCATTTTTAGTTACCGATTCGCGAAGATCCCTACATCATTCAATTCATCTTGTCCTATACAGTACCGTCTCACCTCGAATTGACCTTCCGTTGTTCCCATTATTGCGTTCTCCGTTGTGACCTCCCAGTTCGGAAGGGCTGCGGTTGCTTTCTCTCTCGAGCTCTCTAGATCAGATCAGCCCTTTCCTCTCCTGTCTGTCGTACGCACTCACTCGCGAGACTACTCATCTCACTTTAGTGGACTTTTTTTTGACAATATGAGTCGGACAAAGAACAGGAAAATCCAGTCTTCGTGGCGTCGACGTCGACATCTGATTGCACATCTGATTGCGTCCTCCATATTCTCACAGAGCTGCTTCGATGCCAGATATACCTGATCTCTTTTATATCCTTGATAGTATATTTGAGGATTGCAAGAATGATATGAAGACAGTAACGGACCGTGGGTCCCACACCGTGAACCTTAGGTTTTCTAATTACATCGACGACAGTGCAGCGGCGCGCGACTAGTAAGGCATGTAGGCTACAATGGCGAACGAATGTCTCATTTGGTCACTGTCTTAGGACGTCCAAAGGATCCATTGATCGAATTGAAATTGTCTGCCCGTCCATCGACTGCTGGCCAGTGCATGAACGCAGCCCGACACAAAACGTCCATCAAGAGAGTGCCTTTACTTGTATCCACAGGTGATTCATGTGAAAGACAGACCCCTCAAAGTTCAATTGTTCAACGATGCTTAGGCCATATCCGCTCTCCACCTAGACATGCTGCCGGATTGTAAGCAGTTTAGTAACGACGCCACGACGTCGGGACTTTGTTCCGCATTCATAAGGCCAATGCGCCACTCGCTGTCTAGGGTGTTCAATCGAGATGTGCCTAGGTACACGCGCAAAATGGACTTCGTTAGAGTCAAGCCGTCGCAAAAGAAACCTAGAGTTGTGGCCCATGCTTCCCCTATGAAGAGCTGTCGGCTACCCCTTCTGAAAAAAAGGCGTCGATCTGCGGCGAGCAGTATCCTACGATGCAGCACTTTCGGGATACAGCGCAATCGCGGGACAAAAGTCTGTTTGTTCTGCGGCACAACGCCGCACGAGCCATTCTTATTCTGAGCATCGATAAGTCCGACTGTCCAGTGGCGGATTGTCTCACTGTTGCTTGGGCCGGTCATCGTCCACTGCCAGGGATAGAACCGACGGAGCCCATCGCCCCAAACAAGGAACGCAGAGGGGATATAAAAGCCGTAGGTGGAGGGCATAATACCTCATCCTATCCCACCCTGACCTGGCTTCTCTAGCCTGCGAGAGGATATGTCGAACATACAACAACCCAGTGAAAGCCAGCGTCAGCAGCTCGAAAGCATAATGTCGCCTCAGCCAGTCGCACAGAGGTAAGTTATTCTTTTCTCCCGTACGTCAATGACCTGCAGTGCTAACTTGCAACTCCCAAAGTCATTTTATTCAGCCCAGGAGACAGAACATAGAGCGGATCTGGGACGATATGCTAGTCCCGCAGGTGGTGGAGCTTATCCGCGACCTCGCACGACAGCGTCCAACAACCGGAAACCACCAGCAGCAGATACCAGGGGTCATTCGGTAAGTGTCTTCTCCAATGTCAACTCCGCCGTACCACCCACACTCAGTCGGCCCCACGTCCCACTCTAGGAAGACGACCTCTGGGATCCCATGAATGCACGAGTGGGAAACCAAAGTGCGGCGCCGGTAGACCCACGCTTAGTGGTGCGGGCGCTGGCAGTGGGACCAATTCGGGGAGTCGCTCCCGCCGCGACAAGAAATCAGTCGCAGCAGCAGCATACAGCACAAGGTGAGAGAGCACTAATCCTGTCTCCCGCAGTATATTGATGAAGATCCAGGGACCAGTGGACAAATGAGACACCCTGCGGCATCACAACCACCTATGATGCAGGGAAGCGACGTCCGAATCGCAACCTCAAGCCACGAACGTTGTGCAGCCCCAGCAGCCCACGTCTAATCTGCAGAAAATCGGTAATATGGGTTTCACCCACCCATGAAGACAAGTGTCCAATAGAGCCAGGGGTGTGAGTCAATGATTAACTTTCTGAAACGTCGCAAATGCTAACAGCCAAAACCTTCTCAACTCTCAATGTCGTGCTTGGGCGGTAATTAGTAGAGACTGGTCAAATTAATATATTAAACCCATTAAGAACGTTTATTAGACGCACTTGGTAATACAATACAGCACAGTAATTAAGCGCAGATAATCTCTCAGCCTTGAAATATGTAACGGTGCAGTAGGAAGAGGGGAAGACGCGGAATTTGAAATTATCACATTTGGGTGGCTACGCCGGACAGACGACAAACGTAAGACGTAATCACAATCACTTGCGAGCACGTAATTTGATGGTTGGTCTTATCAATTACCTCTTCTCCTTTCCCGTGCTTCAGTTATATCACCAGCGTTCTAAGACGCGCTTGTAAATGGGATCTCCAAGGCCTGATATAGACATCTCTAGCATAACAACGAGCAGTTTGACTGGAAAATGGTGAGTATTTAAGCTTATATTTAAGGCCTTAAGGGGCGCATCCGAGTCGAGGCCCGCCGGCGGCTTCAAGTTTGTGCTCGTGACTCGAACAGTACAGTATCACCGTCGCCACCATCATACACTTAGAATGTTACTAAGTTACTGTAGTCTCCGCCACCCTCTTATTTCACCGTCATTGAAACGAAACTTAGCTGGGCAGGTGTACAGTCATCGGCCATCGGCCATTCGACAACTCAGCTTCGTAATCCAAGCTGACTTGTCGAAAGGTCGACGCATTGCCTGGCTTCTAGTGGCTATTAAGCAGCTAGGGAATGGGCTAACAACAGCATATAAGCTATACCATCGTAAACTGAAATGATACTCCGAGTGTCAGTAAAGATAAGTGCTGTCCAAATTTTTGGAGTGGTAGCACACAGCCGCTGGTAGTTTCTCGGCTCGGGCTGATTGGATGGCTGACTCAATTCGATGACTGAACAGAGATAGTCAAGGTGCTCACGTTTATCAGGGAGTCTCGGACACCCATTCGAGGTAGTGCTAGCCTGGTGCAGATGATCTGGGCTCGGTGATCGGTGTGGCTCTTGTCTCTTTTGTGAGATGCGGATCTGCCAAGATGTCGAGGCAGTGCCATCCCTTTTGTTCTTCATGGGCGCTTATGGGACGTAACTTGACGACTGCCACGCATCAGCATACAAACTACCCATAGACCTGTCAGAGATCTTCACGCATCTCGCTTACTTGGCTTCACGGACGTTTCACAGGAGACAAGGACTTGTAGAATCGAGCACACAAACAGATCACCGCAGCAGGATAAAAGGTTTAACTGGCCAATTGAGGTATCGCTTTAGACGAATGGTTTTAACACAAATGAGTGGCACATCACCTGATAATCCGATCTATGTTCACCGATCACCATCTTAATGTCCTATACGATACATGATCAGCGGGACTACGAGGCCTACTCGGAGCCTGAGAGCTTTCAAATTGACTTACGTTTCATCGAACCAGTGGTGTATGAGGCGATGTCATGGGCTTTAATCATAATAAGGGGTTTCCAGACGATCACGGTGTACTGATGGCGCGCGACGACGCGAGGTTTGGTCGTTATCGCAGTTCTGCACATGATAATTGTCCAAGAAACATTGGGCGAATGAACCTGTAACTAGATTAGGGTCACGAGGATGAAAATATTTGGCGCAGCACCGAATATTGATGGGAAGTGGCCATGAAACATGCAGGGGGTGATTTGTTTGACCCATCTCAGGCGGGGAAAAGAGCAGAGGGGGCCGAGCGAGCCCGGAAAGATGTAGGCAGATGAACGCTTGGGCCAGCACCAGAACCAGGAACAAAACTTGACACCTGCAGAAACATAGAGGCCAAAGCGACGAAGGGGGATGAGGCCAATCGTGATGGGGATTAGTATCAGCGTCGAGCCTTATGTCTTTAAAAAGAGCCTCACCCGGTCTACTATTGTCGACGTAGCTCATACAGGCTCCCGGTCAGCGGTCTAGCAGTACATCTCTCCATCTCACAGAGTCGCCATGTCGTCAAATACCACTAGTGAGATCTGCTAGTTGGTTCGCGTGTTCGCCATCAACTGAAGTCATTACAGAGAGCAATACGAATACCGCTGGAGAGGAACTGTGGAGCGTAGCATTCTCGAATGTTGGGCGTGCCCACGGCAAGCCTCTGAAAGAGGACGAAGTAGCCAACGCGATACAAGCCATCAGCGGCCCATGTACGTGGCAAGATCCCCCAATAGCCCCACAGTACTAACAAAGGGTCGCCCACACAGCAGTTGGAAAAGGTGCGGCGGATACCAGCCATGCAACCCAATCCCAACTGTATATGAATCCACCTCCGACGCAGCAACAAGAGGGCTCTGGGCAACAGTACGATTTCGTAATGTGCGACCCCCAGAGCGCCAATTATGGTGCTGGCGATAAGGATGTCATAACCAGTGGGACGGATGGCATGGAGGCGGGTCCGCCGCCATATCCAACCAAGTCCAGTGGGATACCTGGGAGGCGCGGGCACCTTTTGCCTGGGTCGAGCCGACCCTGGAGAGTGAACGAACAGTCTTAGATGGCCCAAGTTCCGAGAAATAGCTAGCCGTTGTGGGCTTCCTGGATCACGGAAGTAGTTGACGGAATAAATAGCAGAAATCTCAGTCCCCAAAGAGACACTTATCTTTCCTTTCTATTAGTATTCGTATTCTCATCTACCTGGGACATTTTAGTCGTTTCAATGGACAGCATACGCCGTACATACCTCGTTCCCAACGCAGTCGCTGTAGAATGCCAAATTGTCGCAGACTCGTCCAGCATGTGTGCGTGAATCTGAGGGAGAGATAAGAAACAATAAGACGCAGTGGAGATGTGGGGCTGATCGAAACAGGGCGTCTTGTGATTTCGTCAGGGCCAAGTAGGTGGTGTTTCATGACCCAACTTGGCCTGGATAAGAAACCGCCATCGCGTCTAGACCTTCGAAAATGAAAATGGTGGGGACAGGGGATGATGATAAACGGAAAAACCCGTGGTGGGCTTTGTATCAACCGAGGTCAAGTGATCAAGGATCCCAGCGGTCGGTAACTTGAACCCTCAAGAAGTATATCGAATGAGTGGGAGATTTTCGCACAGAGAAACTTTGAACCATGCGGTCGTGGGGGGGATTGCACTCGAAGCCCACCCATCTCAACCGATTATATACGCAATTGACCCAGCGCCGATGGATAAAAGTGGTGTTATCCTTAATGGTCTTAAATGACCAAGTCCGCTGCCCCGTTCGCTGGCCAAGTAGGACGCATGCTCGGGTGAAAGTGGTTGAATGGCCCACGAGCCAGCAACGGGCGGAGACACGAGACAATAGGATGTCGGTGCGGTTGCGAGAGAAGCTGTTGTACGGATACGTTTGCGTCACTACCCACACCTGTAGGCGTGATGGATGATCGATGGATATGAGACTCCCGAAAGGCCCGCTTCGATTCCGAAAATCAGCGCCAGAGGAGTTGAACCACACGACGAGCGACCCGAGGGGGAGACACGTAAAAAAAAATTTCCCCGTCTTGCGTCCTCCGAGTACTCGAAATTTCAACCATTTAGCTCGATTTTCTCCGAAGTGGCTCCCTCCCCACCCAGTTCGAAAAAAAAGTGGGTTGTGCTGCGTTTGGTTGGCACTTTCCCAGATTACTGTCAGCCCAGTCGTTGCGCCTCGGCGCGGAGCTCCCATCATCATCGCCAAGTCACCGCAGCCGCTCGCACTCGACGCATTGGCCGCAAGCGCCTGCGCATCCAATCGGAGTCCCGCACAAGAAAAAAAGAGAAAAACCGGAGACGAGGAGCACAATAGCATGAGCATGAGCGCGAGAGAGAGATATCCGGAGGTAGTCGTCGTCGAGCGGTACCGTTCCGAGTTCGTCGACAACGCATCGTGCATCATCACGCAACCGTTTCCGTATCATCTCCGAGGTGAACTTGAAGTCTAGCCCAGACGAGCGCATCAGCAAAAAGAACAAAAAGGCCTGAGATCGAGGGGCAATGCTAGTCAGCGTTTCGAGTTGCAATTTTCAATCTCGAACGCGTAAATTCGTGATCAAGTGCTTTGACCACCGAGATGAGACTGAAGGCGCAACGGCTCCGAGTCGTTTCGTAGTGCCAACTTGGAACTCCAAAAGGCAACTCGGGACCGCTCGACGCGGGCGCTTGCGCTTTCACATCATATCACATCGAACAAATAAACAAACAAAAATACACAAGTCTCTGGTTGGTTCATTACACAAGCAAAAAGCGGAAGAAAACACACAAAGTAAAAATAGGTCAAGAGCAAGAGCGAAGGGTAAAATCTCGTCGCGCGCAACGCGCTCAGAGGACCACGACAGAAACCAGACAAAAAGAACCCAATAACTTTGTAGCGTATTTATATATGTATCATCGATCAGCGAGCGATCACCAGCAGTCACCAGAAGGGGAGAAAGAAAAAGACCCATCGCCGACCCATCGTGTTCCCCACCTTGTTCAGATCCCAACCCAACAAACGTTCGAGGGCGACGTATATGCAATATATATTTTTACGTCTTTCTCCCAACCCAAACGAGAAGAAAAAAACAAAAGCGCAAAAAAACACCGGCACAACCGAGATTTGTAATGTAAAACGGGGTTTTTCTTTTTCATTCATACACAAAAAGAAGCGGAAAGACGTAGGTAGGAATCTTTTTTGGGAGGGGACAAAGGGAGGGGTGTGGTGTTGACAACAGAACACAGAACATGTGGGAAGCGAATGGAAGGAGCGGCTGCGTGGTGCGATCGGAGTCATGAGAATAGTAGCAGGGGTGAGAAATCAGGCGGGTCATCATCGCGTGAATAATACTGGTGAGAAAGGAACGAGGGGAAACAACGAGCGAGTGCGAATCGATGAGTGACGAGCATGGATGGACTTATCGAAAAGGACGAGTCAAGGCATCTGAAGTCTTTTTTTCCGAGACAAAGGAGCACACTGTAGAAGAGGGTCAAGAGAGACGATGGCGCAGAGACAACCGAGACAAAGTCCGCTTCGCTCTGAAAAAAAAAACGACAAGAGGCCCGAAAATACGTTCACGTGGATGTCCCCTGTTCTCCTGGATGGTCCGGAGTATGGGGGAGGGGGTGTTCGAGTGTTCGTCAGAGCTGTCTACGCAGAGGATGGAATTGGGATCGGGCCCGAGGTAGATACGCCCTGATAACGAATCTGTGGGTGAAGCTCGGGCTGTAGTAAGGAAAAATCTCACCTGAGTGCGACACGCAGGGCAATTATTGCGGCCCGTCTCGAACCACCGGTCCACGCAATCCTTGTGGAACACATGTCTACAAGAGAGTAACCTCAAATCCTCCTCCTGGTTATATTCCTCCAGACAAATAAGGCACTAAGAAACAACCAACCCGTTCAGAGATCTCGTCCACATCATCGAGATAAAAAAAAAAGGGGAGACATACCCGGTCCACGCACATGGGCGCGACCCGCCCAGCCTTCTCGTACTCGGTGAGCGAGCTCGAGCGCATCACCTCGAGACCAGAATTGTCAATGTCCTCCTTGGACACCGTCTGCGGCTTCGCCTGCCCAAGCAGCTCCGCGAGCTCCTCGAACGAGTCGAGCGGGTCCGTGCCGATCACGAGCTGGTGATTTGGCGGGTAATATCCTGGCGGGAACAGTTCAACATCAACCAAGCAACGGGGAATACTTCGGCTGGACGCTTACCGCCGATAACGTAAATGAAGAAGGTGGTGGAGCCGTGCCCGTCATCGTTCCCGCGTGTAGTCCCCTCAGTGCTGCCCGAACCAGAGCCCTCGCGGCGCGTGGGACCTGCTCCATGTACTGGCCGTAATCCGCGAAGTGCGTCGGCTGCACGCGATGACCACCGGCGCTCACGAGGACGAGGTGTGTCCGTTCCCTCTCCAGGAACGTCGTCTTGTTGGGGAAGATCGTTGTCCTGCGCTGCTTCCTGCTGCCATCGCTGCGACTGTTGTGGTGGTGGTGGTGGCTGTGGTGGATGCTCGTCGCGCCCGTCCGTATGTCTATGCCCATGATTGTGCCCATAGCCGTGTACAGACTGAAGCCCCACGACGATGACGGGCACCACCGTGTTCCCATCCTGCGCATTCGCTTGCGCGTCTGTAGAGGGAGGAGATGCCGACTCAGGCTCCCCCGATGGAGCGCCCAACTCTGCAGAGACAGGTGGCGCCGTCGCCGGTGGGGGCAAGGGCGATGCTGGTAACGACCCCGGGTTCGGAGTTCCGTGGGGGACGACCATCGGTGGGAAGCGGTACATACGCCACCAATTGATGCCACCACCTGGTCTGCGCTCCGAGCCCGCAAGGGTACGCCGGGTCGGAGTTTGTGGCTCAGAGGGTGGCTGGGATGGCGGTTGTTGAGAGGGAATAGGTGGGGGATCCGACACAGTCTCCTCCTCGAGCGGGCGATCGTCTCCGATGTCGGGTACATTGTCGTCAGAATGGTGATAGTAAGAAAGAAGATCGTCGTCATCGGGTGGAAGCGCCGGAAGACTCTCAATAAAGTCAAAGTCGTCATCTGTGGATTGGCGTTCGTGTGTTGACAAAGATGCCTCCTGAGGGTATATTAGAGGCGGCGAGTCCACACCAACGGGCTCGACTTCCTGCTCCTGTTCTGGCTCCGACTCAGCTTCAGGCTGCCCATCTTCCAATGTCCGCCTCAGGTCAACCTGTAGATCCATCAAGAATCGCTCAAAGCTATCCTCGGGCGGTGGGGATCGCTCTTGCGGTTGGGCCTCTTGCTGTCGCTGCTGCCCATCCCCTAGATTCACTTCTATCGCGGGAGACGATGGTGCGCTAGATCTAGATCCAGATCCGGATCCGGATCCATCTTCAAGCCCCATGCCCATCTGGAACGCCCGCGCCATATCTGCGAGGAGTTGCGTACGCGGGTCAACAGGGTTCCCCTGACTCGCGCTGGGAGCAGGCTCAGGCTCGAGAGGTGGAGACGTGGTGGATGGGGCCGCCGGAGAGGTCGTGGGGGAGGAGGGACGAAAGCCGAGGCGATCGCGTAGGCCGGCCCACGCGTTGCGCATGCGATCGCGCGAAGCGAGGCCTGCAGTGGGTGTGGGGGATAGTGGGCGTGTTTGACCCTGACTTTGACTTTGGCCTTGAGGCTGATTCTGGCTCTGATTCTGAGTCTGAGTCTGGCCCTGGACCTGAACCTGGTCAGATACGGATGGAGGGGGAGACTGTTGGGGTCCTGGAGCACTTGGAGAGTTTGGTAAGCCGAGGCCAGAGTTCAAGAGTGGTTCTGAAGAACCGGAAACAAGCGAGGCAGCGGTGGCAGCGGTGGCGACGCTTAAGAAAATTTACATACTTCTCGTCAGCTAAGACATCAATAAAATATATGAAAAGGAATACCTGAGAAGGGTGCCCAGCACATCGATGCTCGTAGGGGAGAGGGATAACGGACGAGAGGCGGGGATAGGTGGTTCATCTTGCATAGGCGACTCCTGTGAGGTTTCGCTCGTGGGGCTCGACTCGTCTTGACTATCGCTTTCCAACATTGCACCGATTTCTGATGGTTGGGATTCGGGGGCGGCATAAGAGGAGCGACGCGAACGCATGGGCCGGGCCAGGAGTTCAGAGAACCTCCGCCGTGAAGAGCGCTCTCCTGGTGGTGGAACGGATGAGGCACGGCGCGACATAGCATCGCTGGGCTCTGCAGCACCTGACGGGGAAACGTCAGAGGTGTGTACGACACCCTGCACGACGACCAGTGTGCCGGCGGCAGGAAAATTGCGCCTCGCTTCAGGGAGCGGTGGTGCTTGTGATGGGTCTGGTGGGGTAGCTGGCCTTTCCATGACGTTAAATGCCTCTGAACTGTCGCTGCTACTGCCTGGTGTATCGTCTGGTTCAAGGGAGACAGTTGGTAAGGGAGCAGGGTCGTGGCAGAGGGCAAGTGGATCACGTGGGGGTGAAGAAGATGAGGTGGACGGGGATGCAGAAGAGGAAGGAGAAGACATGTCTGTGGCGGTGCTCTGGAGGGGTACAGAGCTGGATGGAGAGACAATTAGTGTTGAAGAGCCGGAGGAAGAGCCAGAGGAGGAGGGTCCGACGAGAGCGGTACTTGGGAGGTCAGTCGCACTCGTCGCAGGGGTGTCCTCTTTTACCTTGCCCTTTTGGTCAGCCGTTGCTGTATTCGATGGGGGAGCTGAGGAACCCGATATGATGCGTGGCCGTGATGGACCACTGAGCTGGGATTCGTCCTGTTCAGGATGGTCGAGGAGTGTCCTTGGTGGCTTGCTCGACTTTCGACGTCGACGGTCAAATGTCCAGCGTTTGTGGGTATTAGAAGTACGTTCGAGGTTTGCTTCATCGGAGGGAATACGTTGAGGGTTCACGCAGTTGCGGAGGGGGGAGCGCAGGGTGCCGAGGAGGGACCTGCGCCTACTGCGCTTTGGAGGGAGGGAAGATTGATGTGGGAGATCGGAGTTGTGATTGAGTGGATGAGGGAGAGCGTCTGGGAGTGGTTGGGTGGGGGAGAGAGGTGAAACGTCGGCAATGCGGGTTACAGAGGACTGGGTTGAGGAATGGGTGGACTGTGGCGAGAGAGGATCGTCGGGACGATGACGGGAGGTTATTTGTCCCATGGTGGTTGATGTTGAAGAGCGCGCTGCGCCTTATTGAAAAGGATAGGGTGAGGAAAAGAAAAAAAGGTATTACGAAGAAGGGTGATGTGTTGGTAGAAGGAGAGAGGGAGAGATCACTTAATTAGTTGGACTGAAAGGACAAGGCAGAGTCGGTACGGTTACTCGGGTTCGGGTACGCTTATGCGAGTCCCCCACTCCAATTTGACTAATCGACCCCTCCATCACACCGCCCCAATCCCTGCATCCTTCAACTTCCCCACCAACTCTTCCACGCTCGATACCTAGACGTAAAACGTTCACATAAAAAAAAAAAAAAAGACGGTGTTGCCCCGTGAGTCGCCGCCATAGGAGGTCCATAAATAAATACACTTCGCCCACCTTACCGCCGCCAACACGTTTTGGAGGCTCCGTCACCTTGATCGTCTCGAGCACAGGGGTCAGATCAACCCCGAGATCAGCCGGCGTCAACTTTTCAATTGGTTTCTTCTTCGCCTTCATGATGTTAGGCAACGACGCATATCGCGGCTCTTGTTCACGCAATCAAAATAAAAACACTTTACACAGTGGAGGAGCAAGCACACACCGTTGAGTCTTATAGAATAAATAATGAGAAGAGAAAGCGAACAAGGAAGAACCCGCATTGACGTACCGAAGATCCGTCGTCACAACAGCCGGCAGCGTGCAGAGCAGCTCCTGCGCGCCCCCATCCACCTCCGTACGCACGCGCGCGACGCGCTTATCAACGTCAATCTCGAGCTCGCTCGCGCACGTCGCCTGCGCGGCTCCCCACAGCGCCGCGAGCATCTGGCCCGTCTGGCCTAAATCATCATCAATCGCCTGCTTGCCCATAATGACCAAATCCGTCCCCGTCCCCGCCCCGCCGTCTCCCTCCTGCTGCTGCGTACGCCGCCGCTCGATGACTGCACGCAGCGCCCGCGCGACGCCCAGCGGCTCCGGCGCTGGCGCAGACTCGGGAAGCTCGATGTGCACGCCCGCGTCGGCGCCCATCGCGAGCGCGGTGCGGAGCGTCTCGGCGGCTTTGGCCGGCCCCAGCGTGACGACCGTGATCGATTTCACTTTGTCCTTCAGTCGCTCGCGTAGGCGTACAGCCTCTTCCACCGCTAAACAACCGCGAAAAAAAAATCGTTATTGATGACGAGGTCGGGTCGGTTGGTGATGGGGTGACGCACCAATTTCGTCAAAGGGGTTCTTTGATGGGGGATGGCGGTCTCAGCAAAAAGAAGAAAAAGGAAGGACGCGCGACGTACCATCGAGTGCTTCACATTGGTGTCTATGCCCGTCTGTTGAGGGTTGACGCGGATCTTGACCGCATAGTCGACACACCTGTGATATCTCCATCAGCGATCTGCGTTCCCTTTCGTTATGTATGAGCATCGCACCTCTTGACCGGAACAAGAATATGCAAACGTCTCGCTGCTGTGGGCCGCATGGTTCGCTCTGCCTTTTTCCTTTTTTTTAAAAAAAACTTCCCTCAGATCAAAGAGGGTGGTATATGTTGATTGATGGGCAGCCGCACGAGAGCAAAGATATCAAGAATTTAACGTTGGAAACTCCTCGGACTGGGGGTGCCAAGCACAGGCTTCAAGCTCACGAGTGCCAACGGGGTTAATGAGCAAAGCAAAAGTCCGGTCACCCGGGTATTTCGGGCCGACCTGGCAAATTCGCCTCGGTAATTCGGTCTTCGGTACCTGTACGGTATACAACTGGATACACGTTGCACACGCAAAAATAGAGACGTGTAACTCATGATCCATCCGCTTCCCTCATGGTCTTGGCAACCACTCCGGCCTGTGCGCATCCAACCGCATGGGCGCTTTACCCTCCCGGATCCCAAGTCCCGTCAAAGTAGCCGCGTGTCGTACAACCGACATCGTCGTCTGTCCTTCCCCTCCCTCGCGCGCAAAGTCCCCCGGGTCCCGCTCGATCGTCGTAGACACGGCCGCGACCTCCGGGTCGAGCGGCATCGTGCGCGGAGGGAGGGGTGGGCCCTCGCCAAATGCGGTGAGCGGGTGCACGAACCCGAAGCGTCGGATCCAGAGGAGCGTCGCGCTCAGCGAGACGCGTACCTGCCACGATCCGCCCTCCTGCTCTCCTCACCCACAAGTGCGTGCATGCATTCAGTCAGTCAGTCAGTCAGTCGTGGAGGGGTGACGATGGGGGTGTTGGCGCCGTGAGAGTGTGTGAGAGATGAGAGAGCGATAGAGATGAGATACGCACAGTCACGGTCTTGCAGAGTGCGGCGGCGATTCCGAACGCGAGGAGGTATCCCGCGGCGTGGTCCAGCGCTTGCATCGGCATCGCGCGATACGGCGGCAACTCGGCAGCCGCTTCCTCACCTTCCGTCTCGCGGATATACTCCGCGTACGCCTCGGCCTCTTGCACGTTGAACCCGCCCAGAGTCTGCAAGAGCGAATCAAACTACCAAAAAACACGCGCTCATCATTCTCATTCTCTCTCTCTCTCTGTATGAAAAAATGGTGCTGTGAGAGAGACTCACGCTCTTGACGTCCTGCCACGGTCCGCCAGGTGAAAACGCCGCGAGGGACGCGTGAACGATGCCCGGGCGCATCGCCGCGCAGACTTCGGGCCCGAACCCGCGCCCTGCGAGCCCGCCCGGACGATACGACTGGACGAACACGTCGGCGTCGCGCACGAGCGTGCGGAGCTTCTCTGCGTCTGCTGGGGCGTTGAGGTCGAGCTGGGTCGTGCGCTTTCCGCGCGAGGTCTCCACGTCGAGGTAGGGGAGGGAAGGCAGGTGCGGCGAGGTCACGAGGAGGACGTCCGCGCCGTGCGCTGGGGGGGCCAAGTGCAGTGCAGCGCACGTTGGCGTTAGCATGTGAGCAGGGGCACCGAGGTCATATAACTTACCTGCGAGCGTGCGACCGCAGACGGGCCCCGCGAGCACGCGCGTCAGATCGAGCACGCGGATTCCCTCGAGGGCGTATCGGATGTCCCCAGGATCGCTGAGCACGCGCTTGGGCGCGTCGCCGATCTTGATTATGAATACCGGGTTGATGTTCGTTTGGAATATCCCGTGCGGCGTCGCGTCCATCGCTTCGAACGAGCGTAGCGCCGCGGCGCAGAGGTGCCGCTGGAACGCGACCGCCTCGAACTCTTCCGCGGACCACTCGGTGAGCGCGGCTGAGACGGCTTCCCTGGTGGGCTCGCACTGCAGAATGTCGAGCAGACCTTGTTTATGGCTGGCGATGTGTGTTTTTCATCGTAGGGATGGACATATGAGCCCAGGCTTTCGGCGATGCGAGAAAGGAGGGAAAACGAACTGGGGAAAGTTGGTGTGCAACCTCACATAGCCGTCTTTGGTCTTGAAAATGTCCGAGAGCTCGTCGAAGCCCTTGTACTGTGGGAGCTTGCCGTCGATCGTGTAGTACTTTTCGCTGTCTGGGCAACAAAAGAAAAAAAGAAAAGGGAAAGTTCCGGCGAACGTGTGCTGCGTCCCTCTGCCAGTGTGCGGGCTTACTGAACTCCAATATGGCATGCCGGGCATCGACGTGCACCTCTACTTCCTGACCGGTGCGAAGAAAGTGAAAGTGCGCAACCGCTAGCGCAGATAGCCCGATCGAAGTCTGTCGTCCACATCCATTACAAATTAACACTTCGTATAACGTCAAGTGTGAGACAACTGGGGAGGGGGAAAGCGGGCGTCGTGCCTAGCTTGTTCGAAAACACCCCAGTACACAGATCCTAATGCTAATCGTGTGGGTGCGTACCTGCGCAGCCGTCCCAAGCTTAAAGTTGGAATTCACAGACGGATCTGGTGCCTCCGTGAGCCACAAATTCTCGATATCGTCGGGTGGGAGGCCCTGTCGGACCCAGACGGCCTTTGCGGGCCCATCGACGAGGTCTCTCAGCATAGACTGGAACATGGGGCACAGTAGATAGAGGTAGGGAACCAAGACGAGGAGGGTGATGTGGGGAAACCTAATCCAGGTCCCCAGCTCCCGAACGAATTGGTATCATATCTAAGCGCTTCCAGTGACCGAGGACCAAGGTAGGCAACTCGTGAGGTCCTACTGCAATTGGATATGGCCGGTCCTATCAGTCACAGCAACGTGGCAAACAGTGCACAAGATCATGATGTAGTGTCATCGTTCCAATCAAAAAAAGTCGGCGAAATTCACGAGAAATGTAGATGATGGAGGTACAACCTTCCTACCCTCAACAAGTTGACCTGATCTCAAGGGAGGCGCCTTTTCGGGATGTGTCGGGGGAGTGTCGGGATTATGCGCATTTGAGCGGCGCCTTAACGCATTCGGCATGGACCGGGGAGCAGCCGGACTTGTTTGCGTGGTCGCACTCTCTTCGGATTTTCTTCTCAATTGCTGAATGGTTTCAAGAGCACTCTCTACGACACTCGCTCGCTCGCTGCGTGGCGCAGTGCGGAGTCCCGTACGTCGAATCTGCTCTCTTTCTTCCATTTGCTCTCCATAATGAAAATTTACCCTCGCGCGTGTGTGTGTTGGCAGGTACCTCGGCGGTCGCTGGCGACAGCAGTCTCGCAGGGCCCGTTCACGGAACTCACTACCCTCTCGAATGGACTTACGGTCGCGACAGAGGCTCATCCCCATGCTCAGACTGCGACCGTGGGTGTGTGGATAGACGCTGGTTCGCGCGCCGAGACGAACGCGACCAGCGGCACGGCTCACTTCCTTGAACATATGGCTTTCAAGGGCACAGGCCGTCGTTCCCAGCACGCCCTCGAGCTCGAGGTGGAGAATCTCGGTGCTCACCTCAATGCGTACACTTCGCGCGAGCAGACGGTCTACTATGCGAAGAGCTTCCGCAAGGACGTCCCACAAGCCGTCGACATCATCTCCGACATCCTCCAGAATTCCAAGCTCGAAAGCGGCGCCATTGAGCGCGAACGCGATGTCATCTTACGTGAGCAGCAGGAGGTCGACAAGCAGTACGAGGAGGTCGTGTTTGACCATCTTCACGCGGTCGCTTACCAAGGTACGCAAACCCCGCATCGTGAAGACTCTCCGTTTATAACACCCATTGGTCAGGTCAGCCACTTGGTCGCACAATTCTTGGCCCTAAGAAGAATATTCTTTCGATCAAGCGTGAGGACCTGGCGTCGTATATCAAGACTAACTATACTGCCGATCGCATGGTCCTCGTCGGTGCTGGTGGTGTCGACCACGGTGAGCTCGTCAAGGCTGCGGAGAAGGCGTTCGGGACGCTTCCTGTCTCACCAAACCCGATCCCTCTCGGCCGCAAAGCCCACCCCAAGCCGGACTTTGTTGGCTCGGAGGTCCGCATTCGTGACGATGATATTCCGACCGCACACATCACCGTAGCTGTCGAGGGCGTTAGCTGGTCGTCACCCGACTATTACCCCATGCTTGTCATGCAGTCCATCTTCGGCAACTGGGACCGCGCACTCGGCTCTTCGTCACTCCTCTCGTCTCGTCTCTCGGACATCATCGCAAAGAACAACCTTGCCAACTCGTACATGTCCTTCTCAACATCCTACTCTGATACTGGTCTTTGGGGAATCTACCTCGTCACGGAAAACCTCACCAACCTTGACGACGTGATGCACTTTACGCTTCGCGAGTGGACCCGGATGAGCATCGCGCCGACTGCGGGTGAGGTTGAGCGTGCGAAGAGTCAGCTCAAGGCGAGCTTGCTACTTGGCCTTGACGGTACCACAGCCATTGCAGAGGACATCGGTCGGCAACTCGTGACCAGCGGTCAACGAATGACGCCCAGGCAAATCGAGAATGCTATTGACGCCGTGACCCCTGAGGAGATCAAGCGCGTGGCGCAAAAGTACCTTTGGGATAAGGATGTGCGTCACCTGCTTGGTTCTTTCCGCCTATGTTCACGTTTACTGACTTGAGTTGGATTGTTAGATTGCCCTCGCAGCACTCGGTCCGATAGAGGGCCTACTCGACTACAATCGTATTCGTGCTGATACATCGTCCTTACTCTATTAAGCGTACCATCACGCCATCTCCCCATACCGTTCCACCTCCCCTAATAAACACAACCTTCCTTTTTCTCATAGAGATCGACAGAGAAGCCTCGGTCATTTCCTGTTGTTCCGTAGAGAATACAAAATGAAATGAACATCACCCTGCGATTGCGTGTGCCTGCGCGTGCCTTTCGTCTGTTTGTTTTAGTTGTACTCGCGATTGCAGGACGTTACAGCGTGTTGGTGTGATAAGGTTTGCCAACATTGGGTCCGAGAACGGGCCTTTCATCACTTGACTACGGACGGACAGCCTCTGACCCGCCACCTAGCTCCGATCAGCGCTGTGCTGACACACCAATTGCCAAAAGGTCCTGATATGATAACTAGATGACCCCATGGTGGCCATCCCAAGAGAAAATTTCCTTGCCATGCGCCACAGCAGTGTGCCCTGTCGACGTTTTACCGTTTTTGGTACTATCGCGTCGTGGGTTTTTGAAATGTTTTGAAAACTCACCTCGGAAATGTACTTGCCAACAAGTATGGACTTCCGGCTTTCTGTGGGAGGTAGGTATGCTTCTAACCTAGACATCTATGAAAAATAAAAGATGGATATATGAGGTTGTGTCCTGAGGAGCACCTTGCCGGAGTATTTGACTATGTGTTGGGCCAATTGACCCTCCTTTCAAAATCTCTGCGATGTATGCAACAGCCATTGCCGAGGCCTAAGATTTTGCAAAGAGTTTTGTATATACATGGTATTTGATTGTATCAAATTTATTCTGCAATTTTCCATCTTGAACATGAGCCAGACATGATTTTCTGCTGATTACTCGAAATTTTTCATGGTTTTCCTGTTGCCCAACCAAAACTTGGTGAATTTCCTTCAAAAAAACTTTACAGACAACCTTGTATGCACTATGAACACTCATCCCGAGGTATCCGAGGGTGCATGTTTGGGGAGGAAGGGCTCTATTTCGAGTTTTCAAAAACCTACGAACTCTTTCAAAACCAGCGGACACAATAGTATTAGCGCGAAAGAAGAAGCAATTTCACACACATGTCCGGATCAAAACATCGTTGGACGTCCAACGTCTTATCAGCACCGGTCACACCCCCAACATAAACTTACGAAGTTCACGCGTTCACGTATCAAATGCAGTACCGATTCCATTTTGGCGATCCCGTTTTAGGGGGATGCCAATGATGCCATCCAAGTCCCCTGGCCAATGATGATGGTCCAGAACCGCCGGTGACCCTCTTTACGTCCGCAGTGTCAGTATTTCTGCGCGCGCCGGACGGACGCAACGCCGTAAACCCTGACATTGGGGGTTCAATCACACGTACAGGAGTGCTACGGTCAGCTACGCATGAGGTGATGTGATAGAAGTGATACTGTTACCCGAAAATGGTTGGCGTTTGACGGCACGACTACAGCGCTCTGAACTGCCCATTTAGGGGTGATGTGGATTTGGTACACGGTGCGGAACGGAAGATGGATACTGCATGCGCGCGCCGATGCCAAATTAAAGATTTTCGCAGCCCGAGTCAGTCTTTTTTCCATGGTCGCCCCCACGGTCCCACGCGCGAGTTTGACCGCTCTAAGCCAAAACTGGAATGTGCTGCGAGTTCCCCGTCCGTAGCTACTACGATAGATGGCCATGGTGCTTTTTGCTGCGACTGCGATGGGGTCGTCAGCGCGTCGATCTATCATAGGTGGTGTGTCAGAGGGCCCGAGAGGGCCAGTTCGTCGATCAGGTATGTGTACATGTGTGGGAAGTTGAACCATGTATATGCACATGTGGGGCTCGCCATCGTGCTGGGACGAGCCTGAGAGACGTCGCTCGTGCGATCCCCCTCCTGCCCGGTGATTTTCTTCAATAAAGGAAAGGCCCCAACTGGAAAATGAGGGCTCATCCGAACCGCGGCTGAACCGAGTATGAGGAGCGTATGTAAGTATGCCGTTGCGTCGGTGGCTCTACGTATCTCACTTCGGGAAGGAACTCTCGGAGAGCTCCCAAACAAGAAGGTGCGATACCCTGTGAGGCTGTGTCTCACGAAGTGCCTCTACACACAATCGTGACTTGCTATATGCAAGTCAAATCAAACATATACACATGCGTACATACGCACAAATTTTCGTGTGATTCATCACAGGCACCCCCGATCGAAAGGATTGCTGCAATCGCACTAAAACTTTCTTATCTGCCGTGTGAATGCGCGGTACAGGGTTGTGGAGTTGGAGTCGAATGTCGTCCTCGAGTGCGACCAATCACGCAATGTGGAAGGGTTGCCCGCCACCCGCAGCCGCGCAGCACAGCAGCAGGCCAAAATGTGACACGGGGTCCATGGTTGCACGCGCCGCCCCGAATACCTAGAAAAGTAACAAACTGGTGTCTGGGGCCCTAAACAAACCAGTGTCTGGGGTCCTTCATGGAAATTCTACTCGTCCTCCCTGACCCGCCACTCCGACAGCGCTGGTCGATTGTCAAGCTACCACAATTATCGGGTCCAGGCATGGCGATGATGGCCAGCAGCCGTTCGATAATGTGGGTCACGCCCTGGTAGCTTCGCAAACGTTTGTGGAATATCCAGTGGAAAGGCGCTTTCCTGCCCAGCCCTTAGTCAGCGAGCGTTTCCTCCGTATCCGGACATCTGGTATGGTACCGATTGCCGGCTCCCCGGCGCAACTGAAGAAGCTCGTCATCGACTTAAAAGAATGCTACATAGCTTGCATCTAATGGCAAAGGATAGCTCAAATCGGGGCCACCGCCCAGTCAAATCGAAAAGTAGTGTAAGTGGTGCTGCCGTACGGGGGCTAAGAAATCAGCGGGCGATCACGGGTGACAGGACGGCGAGTGAACTGAAATCGTTGGACCTAGAATATTCCACAATAGCACGGTGTCGGCGCCCTTCGGACGTCTCAGCAGGGGAATGATGACCGATTGTGGATGTAGGGTTCCAATTAGAACAACAACACGGGTCATTCATTTGTCATTCGCTACGCAGCGATATAGACGGGAAGAAAAACCTGCGTGAGGAGAGGGGGCTGTGCCTACCATATTAAGAAAATCGCCTTCCAAAAAAGTAAATAAACGTGGTGAAGGCCAAGCGAGCCACGAGGCTGGCTTGAGGCGATGCCGGGCGGGCCGGATTTGATGACAGGTTCGCTTGCCTTTCACGGCACTTTGTTGACGCCGCTTGAAGCCTTGATCATCTATCACCACCTGCACTCCCTTTGTCCAACGCTTCTCTACCGCTTATTGTCTTCCCTGATGACAGGGAGAGGTACCGATCCCTCTTTCGTGGTGGCCGTAGGACCTTGTCTGGTATTCACAGGCGAAAGAGATGAACGCAATTCACAACGCGGTCAGTTTTTCTTCTTCGAAAGAAGGTTCTGGGGTGGTGTTGTTCTCTCTGTGTTTGGTCGAACCGGATTGGACCATGCAATATCAAATTCTCCGCGCTTGGCCTTTCCCCATTTGAGCTGTGGAAGAGCCGCCAAGGTCTGGGTGCATATGCGCTGACCCCGAGGACCTGGAAAGGTACCGAACGAAGACCGGGGACAGCCCCTCGAAGCCCCGATGCCCTTCACTTACTTATAACCGCCCGAATCTTTATCCTTTTCGTCCGTCCCCACATCCAGCGTTCACCCACACTCCTCAACTTTCCGGATCCATCCTCGACATGTCAACGCAAACACTTCAATCTCTATATTCTCAGATCCGTGCTAGCCCCTCAGCATCTCACGTAGGCCTTTGTGTCTTCGTGTCATTGGATGGCCAACAATTCCATTCGTATCCTCCATCGATATTCGGACTATCGCCAAACACCTTCGAGAGCGTGCTCCCGAACTTGCGGCCAAGGTTGGCCGTTCAGGCCTCCAGTCCGGGGATACAGGCCGCGATTAGAGAGGCGTAAGTTCTGTCTGAGTCGGTCCTAGTCTCTCACTGAGCTGAAATCACTCCAGGCAATGGCCTCAAGACGAGGTCCATTTAGACTATAGCTGCAGTCTGGCTATCGTCGATACTGCGGCCCATCTCACCGGGTCTACGACTGGTTACATTCGATCAGCAGCATTCGTGGTAGGTCAAGCCACCGTCTGCTGGCACCCTTCGCTCATCGCTAGTGTCTTTAGCGCAGCGATGGTTCCCTAGTCCTATGGGGGGACTCTGAGGGCCAAATCCTCTACTCATTTGAACAAATCCTATCTATCATTCACCGTCGGTATGGCACTACAGTCCCAAGCTCAGACCCCTTCGCTACCATATCTGGCGGGGTCGACCTTGACGGGTCCCTGTTCAACGATTTACCACCGCTGGTGGAATTTTCGTCCCTGGCAACGGTCCCTCCTATGGCGCCGTCGCCAACAATTGCGCCTCAAGCCTACTCCGACGCGTCCCTGTACCCGCATTGGCCTTCAGAGTCTCCGGGTCTAGGAGGCTTACAAGTAGGTCTTGGGACCCATTGAGCGTTGGGTTTCTCTGATCGTTTTCTCCTGGTAGCTTGCATTGCATGCATCCAATGCATCATCGCCCTCCACCGATGACTCGGCTTTTAGCTTTGGGGGCTCTCCCTGGATTTTTCTGGACAATTCGCTCAATCCCGCTTTTCTTACGAACCTCGGCGCAGTGGAAGAGGCAACATCCGATATATCGCTAGTTTCGACTGCATCGAGTGACGGGGGGGCATCTCCCGTCCTATCCGCGAGCTCGGATTGTACGACCCTGCAACAGCCCCCTCTTCCCGCCCCAGCGACAGCAACAGGCACAGCTTCGTTTCGCCGACACTCCGTCGGGGAAGCGAGCGCGCCGTTGGGCTATGCCGCCGCCCAGAAGGCGAAGCGCGCGGTGAGCGAGTATGGCGACTACGTCCCGAAGATCAACATCAACGGGAAATCCCTCAACGGTGATGCGAATGTCCATCAAATTTTCGTCTCTGACGTCCGCGCGCCCAAGCGCCTGCGCCCCGTCGCAACGCCGACCTCGGCCCCTGCTCTCCTAATCCCCCTCCCCACCACCCACTATGCGCCCTCAGAAACCGCCATCGAGAACGCATCTGTCGACGGGGACAACTCGGACAGGACATCCCCCGCGCCGGTACCCACCACCAGCACCAGCACTACCACCACCACCACCACCACCACCCGCCGTCCCGCCAGACGCACTTCCTCCTCTTCCTCCGGTTCCGGATCCGCGCATCGCCGTCCCCGCCGACGTACAGCCCCGGCACGTACAAAACGCACGCAATGCGAGTACTGCGCCAAGACCTTCTCGCGCGTGCAGGACGCCCAGCGGCACATGGCGACGTCCTGCGCGGCGAGCCCGGACAAGGCGGGCGTGGAGTGTCCCGAGTGCGGCTCAGTGCTGTCGAGGCTCGACGCCGCGCAGCGGCATTGGCGCGGGCACGAGAACCCGTCGTGCGAGGCCCCAGACTGGGCCCTCCCTGTGTGAGGTCCCCCCCTCCCCTCCCCCCCTGGGTCCCTTCCTCCCTTCCCCCCCATTTCGGGGACGGGTCGTCCTGGAAGAGGGGGTTCTCTGAGTGCCCCCTTGGTGCTGGTCACGTCTGGACGTCCGTCCCCGCCACCCTACGCCCTGCCACCTCTACCCCCTGTTTTTTTCTGGTTTATTGTTGATACGACTCCGATACGACGTGATGGCCGGTGATGCTTTGCCTATACCATTTCTTTTCCCACTCTCGTACTAACCCCCTTTACCCCTTCCAAACGCTGTCCATTTTTTTCCGTTTTTTTTTGTTGTTGTGATAAATCCTCAATTGTTGTCTCGCTATGCTCCATCTCGTCAAGGTTGTGTAGACCATCTGCGTCATCTGCAATTTCTTTTCTACGCATCTTCTGTTTCCATATATTTCCCTCCATTTTCCAAGTAAATATTGTAAAAAAGCACGTAGTCGTCATCCTATAAAGTATTCACTGCCATGTACCACGTACAGCCCTCGACACGTAGTGTCCTATATCACCTCCTCACCCTCTTTCTTCCCCTTCCCATCCCCTTCTACGAAAAGGTGTCTCCCATCTATCTCGTAACTTTATCCCCGCTCTGTACTGTATAATAATACCTCAGGCTCAATCCATCACCCATGTTTTTTCCCCCTTTAGTCCGTGTTGTTTTTCTTATCCGCGCTCGCTCATACCCACCGCCCCCTCTGGACCTCTTTGATCTGAATCTGCCGCGCATGTGATGCTCTAGATTTTTTTTGTGTAACGTATCATGAAAAAGGACATCAATGACGACTCCTTCCATTCTCTCCGCATGCCCCCGGCCTGCCCGCCACCACGTGTCTCGGAGGTCCGTAAGTCCGTTGCCTGTACTGTAGTGATATACATAACAATCGTCACAACCCACGGCATTGTAAAAAAAAAAAAGATTGATATTGTAAATTGTAATCGTCTCTGTTGCGCGTGCAATTTGAGAGGATGAGAGTGAGAACGAACCTTATCGCATCTATGCAGTATCATAACAACGATCTCGGTGTTTCGAGTTTCAAGCTTTCAAGTTTCTCGCTCTCGCGGGGGGACGATTCGGTTCGCTTGGTTTGGTTTATCTATTCTGGTCCGCGAACCACACGCGGCGCACGCACCAATTCCTTTTTTGCAACAATGACACCACACCACAAATGGAAATCCGGTTCCACCCTCTTCTCGCTTACAATCGGGTGGGTCGGTTTATGGCATACGTTGTTGATCCATAAATCTCTAACGGTGATTATCTTGAAAGGGACGCCGATGGAAGTCATCGACCGCAGCCACATCTTAGAAAGGGACAAATATCCGGTTCGGACCAAGATCGCCGAGGGACAAGGAGAGAAAATGACATTGCGGGCAAGAAATTTAAAACAAAATCACGTAAGTCGCTCGAACAAGCGGGCGCCACGCATGCATGCATCGCGACCCTGCGTGATAGATAGTAGATTGACGCATGTTCGAATCGGAGCTATGATACATAAATATCTCCAGTTTGAGCACGTTAGCCACTGACACTCGCAGCTCAGGTATGAGTACAACCATCAAGGGGTCTCATCGTGGAGGGGAAAAAGCAGCGTGAGAGTGAGGGTGGTGGTGGTGGTGGTGATTTCGGAACCCGACTGGACGTCGCTTTCCAGATTGCGCCGTTTCGATGGTTGTCACCAATGGTGATTCCTCTTCACCCCGGATCAAATCAACTTTGCCCGCCCGCCGTCGAGGGCGTCTTTGAGCGGTATCGCACGACCCAAGGATGACGGCGGACATCCGACAGGGGTAAACGCTTTTCGGGATCATATTGTAAGAGCTGCGACAAAGAAAAGAATTCAGTTCAATCCTTCATGTCGTAAATTGGAATTAAAGAATGATGATAGTAGAAAAGGGAAGGCCGCAAACAAAAAAATGCAGAAGAGAGGCTAGACCGGGGACGTACATTCGCAATTAGGTCTCGTGCTTCCGCAGACACCTTCGACGGAATTCGAAGGTCGACCTTTGCTATTCGCTTGTATGTTGCTGCGCAATCCGATCAAGGGACCCCCGTCAGCACTAGAGCGCCCGTGATATAAAAGGGAAAACTGGGCAAGGACGCACCGTTGTACCCGGACATCTCCTCGAATGGGGGTGAGCCGACGATGAACTCGTACGTGAGCACGCCGAGAGCCCAATAGTCGACCTTCTCGTTGTGCTCGCGGCCCTCGACCATCTCGGGCGGGAGGTAGTCGAGCGTGCCACAGAGTGTGGTGCGCCGGTTACTGGGCGCGTGCACACTCCAGCCAAAATCGCCAATCTTGAGTTCGCCGTTGATGCCTAGGAGAAGATTCTCGGGCTTGATGTCTCGATGGATGACGTGCTTGGCGTGGAGGTAGGAAAGTGCGTCGGCCATTTGGTCGATGTAGACGGCGCTGCGCCGCTCCGAGAAGGAACCGTACTTTGTGAGCTGCTTGTAGAGCTCGCCCTTGCCGGCAAATTCGAGCATGAGAAAGATGCGCTTTTCGTCGTGGAAATAGCCGTAGAGGCGGAGGACGTTCGGGTGTCGCAGGTTTTGCTGGATTTCGATCTCACGACGGATCTGCTTTTCCACTCGGGACTGGACGATCTCGGACTTGTAGAGACACTTGAGAGCAAGGATATATTTTGGCTCGATCTTGGTGCGAACCATGTAGACGCGGCCAAATTTGCCTTTGCCCAAAGGTCGGCCAATGTCAAAGTCAGTAAGATGCCACTCTCGTGTGGGGCGAGTCCTAGGAGGACGAGTAAGTATCAAGTCGCAGACAGCGAAGACAAACTAACCTTGAGACGCTAGAGTCAAGAGCGAGCTCTTGGGCCGCCTCTCCCTCAACTGCCTCGCCACGTTTTTCATTCTCAATCTCAAAACCGCCATCGTACTTGCCAATATCTAATTCACGGTCAGAGGTAGGCTTTGGTTGCGGTACAGGGGCTTTTTGAGAGGCAGGTGCAGGTTGTCTCGCCGTAGATTGGGTAGGGTTGGCAGGCTTTGGAGGACCTGTTCTTGATGAAGACTTTGATTTTTGGTCAGGAAAAAGATGGGGGGGATTGAATTTGGTGAGTAGTTTAGAGACGTTTGTTTGGCCGCTAGTCACGGTCTTCTGGGGAAGGGGGCGTGTTGGCTTTGTCGCGCCATTCTGTTTAGCTGAGATTTCGAGAGCAGCGATTTGTCGAGTGACAGCACCGATTGAAGCCATATTGCAAGGAAAGCAAAGGAAAGCGATGAGACAAGGTGTCGAGCCGGGGCACAAGTGCGTGGTGGTCAGAACTGTCACCCAAAGTTCAACTCTCACGTGACCGCGCGACATCCTTTAATTTAATTTAATTGCACGACGCGTCTCTCTGCTTTCGCTAACTTATGACATCACGTATTCCAAAGTCACACTCCCCGAAAATGTTTCACTTTCGAATTCCAACCTGGTCCCTCTGCCTATTTAAGCGCGTCGTTTCGCCCACCTTTCACCTCCCCAGTCCAGTGCGCCCTCTTCGCGCTGCGTTACCCCTTCCGTTCGTTTGTGTTTCCTAGCATACACTATGTCTATCCACGCTCGTTTCTTTCTCTTGCTCGCCCTTCTCCACCTCTCCACCATCATTACCGCCGCTCCTGTTGATGGCGTGAATGCCCGCAGTCTCCTCAAGAGAGAGCCCAGTGACGACACCGTCCTCGAGAACACCACCCCCTTGGGTATCGGAAATAGGTATCACCGCCACCAGAATCGTAAGGATCACCCGTACCATAAGCACCCTCGTCCTGGTTCCTCTAGGTCTACCCCAGACTCTGCGATCGGCGCCGCTAGTGTCAACCGGAAGCGCTCTCCTGATGGTCCTCCCCCTCCCCCTCCATCTTCATCTCCCCCGGGCCCTCCTCCCGGCCCACCACCTTCCTCTTCCCCCCCCCCTCCCCCTCCTGGTCCTCAGGGTCCTCAAAGTGGAGCCGGGCCT
>Ga0307512_10000246_pt1 | contig 76901 bp, 76 predicted proteins | sample 14_EM_MG_FD_200267 | JGI IMG/M metagenome (GOLD analysis project Ga0307512, IMG submission 200267) | Populus trichocarpa ectomycorrhiza microbial communities from riparian zone in the Pacific Northwest, United States - 14_EM | ecosystem: Host-associated > Plants > Roots > Unclassified | place... | reverse complement strand
ATTTCACTTTCACTTTTGCCTATAAAGGCAGCCAATAATCAGTTTATGGCAATGTGCAACCTGTCGCCCCCCAGATTACCCATGATACATGACCAACAATCGTTGACGCTCCGTGGACGCTCATTTTCATAATGGGGCATGGAGGGTATTGCAATCCGTTTTGCCTATAAAGGCAGCCAAAAATTCCTTTTTGACTGACTGCAGCCTATCAGAGGTGTGATTTCCCAGGACTCATGACCAAAAATCGTTGACGCTGCGTTGACGCTCATTTTCATGATAGGGCAGGGAGGGTATTGCAATCTGTTTTGCCTATAACGGCCGCCAAAAATACCTTTATGACTGACTACAACCTATCGGAGGTGTGATTTCCCAGGATGCATGACCATAAATCGTTGACGCTCTGTTGACGCTCATTTTCATGATGGGGCAGGGAGGGTATTGCAATCTGTTTTGCCTATAAAGGCAGCCAAAAATACCTTTATGAGTAACGACAACTTATCTGAGGTGTGATTTCCCAGGACGCATAACCAAAAATCGTTGACGCTCCGTTGACGCTCATTTTGCCATGGGTGTATCCACAATATGCAATCATTGAATTTGGCACAGTTTATCATTCACGTTGTTTTGGCTGTCTTTCTTGCGTTTTCATTTACATTCTGCTTGATAACTACGTTGTTCTTTAATAATACATGGATATATATAATAATAATCTCCAAAATCCCGTCTTTCGGTCAATGCTCGTCATCAATTGCAGGATCGCTCAATCCGCTGCTCTTGTCTTCAACATGAATGTTAGCTGCATTACCACACCACAGAGAGTGTACTAACCTTCATCAGTCAGCATATCAGGATCAAAATCGGTATCATGCTCGGTATCCTCATCATCTTCAAAATATTCCGCCCAGGGAAGAGCTGTATGCAAATACGTATATCCGGCCGGCAAATTGATGATTTGAGCAGGTTGCGCTCCGGACGTGTTACCGGTTGCGGCGGGTGGCGTACCTGGCGGAGGTGGAGTCGGCTCTGGAATCTCCTCTCTGCATCGGGCGGGTGGAGGTGCACCTGTTCCTTTGCGTGTCCAGCTTGTCTGCGGTTTCTTTGCAGTGCCATTTTGGCAAGGAAGGCAGCAGGACGTTTGGTTTTGACGAAGCATTGCCAGGTGTCTTTATACCGCAGCCTTCACCATGTTGTGCCCAGGACACACAACACCCCGCTTCTGTTCATCTCGGACCACAGCGGGTGGTTTCTTTATGAGATATTTGTATCCTGAATTGCCGCGTGCGAAAACCCTTCTTTGGCCATTTTGGCCATATTCAACGCCAGGCGCATGTCGGACTGTTCCAGCTGTACCCGACCTCCTTGCCTTGCCATAGTTGCAGACATGTTGAAAACCTACAAGACATTAGATGATGCTTTTAACAATGAAATTCGGCTGTTACCTCTACCATATACGCTTCTGTAGCCTCCTCTAAGGTGATTAAACCCTGTTTCGTCCACTCACGGGGACCCTTATCAGGAATTTCATCTGCGAAAATCCCCGAGCTCACAACAACAAGATGTTCGATTTCGCGGACTCTGCGGACAAATGCCTTTGTCGCCCAGGGAGGTTTCCCGTTACGGGCAGCGATGAATTCGTTACTTAGCTCTCTACGGACACCCACCATACGTTATACGGTTAATTGACCACAGATTGCATCGATATGGATAGATTCACATCCCACCGCATGCTGCTTTTCATTTCTCCTGCTGCCGGTCTTGCGGACGATGTTTAAATTTGCATCCTGGGTCATATGTTCGGTGGCTGCATCGGCAGCGTCACTGTGAACTAACTTGTGTCTGCGCTCTCGTTGTGTGCCGAGAATTTCCGTATTTGATGTAGCGCCCGCCAATCGGCCGGTATTCGATCCGCTCTCACCTGGTGGGGTTGGTCGTGTATCCATGATGTGCTGGTGTGGAATAAGAGAGGAAGATGATAACAAGAAGAAGTGGGAAGCCCTGAGGACTATATAGTTAGCATCTTGTCAGAATGGAATAAGTAGCGGCCAACATGACGGTTATGCTCACGATGAATCCTGCTGAGTATGGCTGCAACTTGCAGGGGTTTCCCACCACCCCGCAAATAGCAATAGATCGGTCTGATTTGGTTTGTTTGGTAACAATGATAAATTGCAGTGTACGACCGCCGGAATCGCCTAATCGCATGAAATAAAAAGGATGTAGTTTGAGGGAAAGAACGTCTGCCGATGTTTGTCTCAAATAATCCCCGGGATACTATATGAAAATGACGCTAACAATCAAGTCATGTTGTACGGTTAGCGTCACCATTCCTGATTTTTTGACAGTCAGGAGGAAGATTTTGCTTTGTTCAAGATGAGTAAACGTACCAACTTTGACATAGAAGATGCAGCTTGCCTCCATATTGTCCTTTACTTGCAACATCCAACATCTCGCCCAACAACACAGTCCACGCAAACTACAATGGTCAATGCTCTGAAAAAGAACTTTTCCCCACTTCCGGCTGGCAGAAATGGGAAATCAACAAAGCGCTCAACCCAACGACGTCATCAAGCGAATGAAGGAAAGAACGTCTTCGAGGCAGAGAGAGTCCGAGCCCTTGGGGCATTGCGCAGCTTGATATCCAAAAAAAGGCTTGCGGTGGAGAAACGACAAGAAACGCACTTCATAAGCTATGAAGAGAAAGAGAAATGGATTGAGGATTTGGTTGAAAGAGAGACCGCTGGGGCAAGAAAGCGAGTTGAAGACGCAGAGGCAGCGGTTCAACCAGAGCAGGACGATATGACGCACGCTGAACTCGCGGGATTGACGTCCAGATAGCCCGAAAAGCCGTTTGAGGAGTTGCTGATTGCTATCGGAGATAGTCTGAGTGATCTTGCAAGTTCCAACGATGGGGAAGATGGGGAAGATGAGGATGTTGAAGAGACTGAGAAGGGCAAGCTGAGCGAAGATGACTAACCCGGCTGGGTGATGGGCACAATCACTAAAACGGTACAGCAGCGCATGGAGAGGTTTCGGCAGAAGCAGATGAAGTTCGACGAATTGACTCAACCTGGATGGGAGGATGCAGCGGACTTCTTCTGTGAGCGAGATGAGAAGTCCGGCACAACCAAATTGAGGGTTCCGGCAGTCGTTCAGCAGCGAACGAATGACGATGATACGCCGCATCCACCAACACCATTTGCAGAGCCTATGGAGAGTCATGACATTGTCCCCGGAATATCGGAAGGGACTTCTCGACCAGGAAGTAGTCATATCAGGCTACGTTCAGTGAAGCCGCAGTCAAAATCGAGCATACCTAGTGGTGAGCCAGCTGCGGAGCCCGATTCGTCACTGATGCTGAAAGCAATGCCAGTTGAACCTGTAAGTGTTTACCCCTGCATATGGCCTCCAGCTAATTACCATATAGATATCGGATTCCGACGAAGAGATGGTGACGGCTCCTGTGTCTGCGGAAGAATAGATATTCAAAATGGAATTCTTGACGTCTGATCGCGGGGAAAAGCAAGTTGTTTTCCAATTTTGCTACATGTCAACATTTTCTTGATTTCAGTGACCAAATTGTGAGACTTGATAATTGGTCTGTGTATGTGCAAGGGTCGAACGCACCATGTGAACGTTCTGGAATCCGAATCGCGCTGTAAGACGGCCAAAACGTTCAGTTTCATTCTTCAAGTGACTGTCAAGTGACAAAGTAAAAGCAATATTAGTGACGAAATGGGCTAACAACATTTAAGTGACTGATGTCATACGTGTCATGGAAAGAGCGGTCAGTGCGCGTGACCAATCAATCTGAATAACAACCGTCATGCTGCATTCATCCATGTATCCAACTTTCTAACTCTCCGCACAGACCTGGTGCACATGATTGAGATATTTGAAATTGCTTGTGGTACGTCAAGGAAATCAAGGAGAAGGAGCTGGATAAGGAATAGTGAGGAAGTCAAGCTATATTTACTGAAAACTAGTGAAATGATCTACATGCCGTCAATTGCCGGCCGAAAGCGCGGGAATGTGATAGGGCCACATCATTTCACACTGAGATAGCGTAGATAGCAGTTGATCAGAAAGTGGGAGGTAACAAAACTCCTGGATGCAAATGATAATACATACAAAGACAATACTGGATGTCAAAAATGTGTATATGATTCTGTGCATACAATTATTGAGCGTACAAAGGCTGTTTCGATGTGATTAATGTGTGCGTCAACAGAGTGTCAACAATTTTAAATCTTACACATTCAGCAATCAATGGGCTGCATTATCACATCCTTCCAAAGTGAATCTATAGGTCAGCGTTACTGCGAAAAAAGCGAATGACTTGGTCATTGCCACATCCTAAAAATGAGCGTCAATGGAGCGTCAACGAGTTTTGGCATTGCGTCATGAAATATCCAGTAGGCTTTGTGGTTAAAGTACGTGATAATCAGACTATCGGCCGCCTTTCTATTGAACAATGGTGGTGGCAACATTTCTACTATGTCCTAAAAATGAGCGTCAACAGAGCGTCAACGATTTTTGGCCTTGCATCTTGGAAATTGCATGGGCTGTGCGGCGACGTTACGCCATAATCGTGCTATCGGCCGCATTTCTAGGCAAAACCTCTTGCAACAACATCGCTACTATGTCCTAAAAATGATCATCAATGGAGCGTCCACGACTTTGGGCCTTGTATCATGGAATATCCTCATGTTGTGCGGCGACAATAGGCCATAATCAGATTATGGGCTGCCTTTCTAGGCAGAAACAGTAGCGATGACATCGCTACTATGTCCTAAAAATGAGCCTCAACGGAGCGTCAACAACTTTCGGCCTTGTATCTTCGATAATCATAGGGCGGGGCGGCGACATCAAACTATAATCAGATTATCGGCCACCTTCCTAGGCAAAAACATTGGTGACGATATCGCTACTATGTCCTAAAAATGAGCTTCAACGGGGCGTCAACACCTTTGGGCCTTGTATCACGTAAAAAAACCTCGGGCTGAGCGGCGAAAACAAGTCATAATCAGATTATCGGCTGCCTTTCCAGGCAAACATCATTGCGACAACATCGCTACTATGTCCTAAAAATGAGCGTCAATGGAGCGTCAACGACATTTCGCGATGCATCTCTGAAAATCCGGTGGCAGTGCGGCAACATTAACACATAATCGTACCATCGGTCGTCTTTCTAGGCAAAAATGCTTTGTACGACATCGTTACTATGCCCTGAAAATGAGTGTCAACAGAACGTCAACGATTTGTGGCCATCTATCTTGGAAAATCAATCGGCCATGTGACCACGATGAACTACAATCGTACTCTCGGCTGCCTTTCTAGGCAAATATGCTAACGACAAGATCGTAACCATGTCCCAAAATGAGCATCAAAGGAGCGTCAACGATTTGTGCGCTGGCTTCTTGGATAATATAACTGGAATGGAGCGTAGATAAACCACAATGTACCTATCGGCAGCCTTTGTGTGCAAAAATGCTACTGACAATATCGCGTCCGCCTCCTACAATTGAGCGCCCATGGTGCGTCAAGGCTCCGAACGCTGCACAGCAATAAACTGCATTATGCTGTTCCTAAATGGACTTTTACGCGGTCAGTCGTTGCAATCTGTCCTTGTATTCAACTTCACAAATATGCATGCAATGTCTTACTGATCTGATTATTTTCCTTGTAGCAGTAGAGTCAATATTTAAGAACCCTCATTCTGCATTACGGTATCGTTATTTTTGGCAGTCTCTCGAGTTGAAAGACCTAGCTTTCCAATTTCTAACACCATGTCGGATACACAATCTTTGAACACCTCATTGCTCGAGGTTATGATCTCTTCCAACAATGACCGTGTCTTTATTCGTGAGTTAAGTGACCTTACATTGCAAATCATCTTCGATGGTTGGTGGGCTTCAATGAATATAGGCTCGAAGCGGCCCATTGCATGGAAAAATTCTAGACATGCGCCATCGTGGCGATTCTATTTGCACTGCGGAATTGAGGAAACTGGCAGCCCTGGTATCATATGTATTGTGTGTCATCATGTTCTTCGCCATCCATCAGAACATGGGACCAGCTCAATGGGGAAATACTTACTGGCAAAAGCTCACATCGCAAAGTTAAATGAATGAACAGAGTCAGAGGTCACTGAATCGACCAGTTCGACGGTGGATGAAACAGCTTTGGCCATCCTGAAGAGACATGGAAGTCGCGGAATCACAATAGTAAGTGTGCCGAGAAAAATGATACTTGTTATCCAATTAAATCCATACTGACCGAAATGACAGACAAAACGTTCCAAACTGGCAAATAAGGACTTTGAAACATCCGAATTTCACCAAGACACGTGGAATCGCTACCTCATGTTAGGATTTGTTTTGGCACATATTCCATGGAACGCTATATCAAATCTCGAGCTACGACGGTCATATAAGTCATTATGCGACAACCTAGTTCTACTGTCCGCTACGACCCTTAGTAACATTTGCCGGAGGGAATATGCACTGACTGTGGATGCAATTAAGAAGCAATTGCTGATACGAAATAAAGTTAGTTTAGCTTTGGACGGATGGACATCAACAATCAAACTAACCACAACGTCGGTCATTGCGTACTATATGGATCGAAATTGGGCATTGGGTGAAGTTCAACTCGCTTTCGATGAGGTTGATTGCCTGTTTGGTTCCCGTTTCGATAGCTAATTAATGATCATGGGTCAAGGGCCAACATACTGGAGCAAGGTTAGCCGTACATTTGAAAGATGTGCCTGATCGTTTTGAGCTTACCGACGGCCGCTTGCTTGCTATTACACCTGATAATGCTTCGTCAAACTACTCGATGACACGCGAGCTGCAATCAACTCTTGACACCTCTGGAATCGAGTGGCCGGCAGTGAAGAACCACATACCATGCATGGCGCACGTCATACAGCTGGCTTTAGGTGCATTCATGAGCAGTCGCAGTGTAATAGGCCGCACCAAGTCCTGGGAAGCCCATGAGCGCGATCAGCAATTTGGAGAGAATGAAAGCATAAACATTGGGAAGAGTCAAAGACTTCGAAAAGAGGACAATGCTAGAATCAACAAGGTGTCGGCCATGAAACCAGGTTTAGCAAAGATGATTGAGAAAGTACATATTTCATGATATTTTGAAAGTCCTGAAGCTGACCTTCATATAGCAGAGAATGCTTGCTGTATTAATTACGTTGACACCTGGTCGCCGAAACGAGTTCATTGATTGTCAAAACGCCAAAGTCCGCATTGCGGTACTTCCTATTATCGATATGGAGACACGTTTGAACTCTACACTGGAGTTACTCGAGCGCGCCTACCGCTTACGGGAATTCACCCGCGAGTGGCTTCAAAACCCACAATACGCTGAATATTGGCCATTATTCACAGTTCAGGATGAATGGACGATTGTCACGTATGTCATGGAAGTGTTGAGGCCATTTCACTATTGGACCCATTGGATGTCGAAGAGGCATACAGTCACATTGCATCACGTCATCACAGTGTACAACAACATGTTTGATAACATGGACGACGTGATGTGGGCTTTGGCCAAGAAGAAGACTCAATGGAAGGAAGACTTGTTCTTCGCTGTGAAGTTAGCTCGGCTGAAGCTTTCCAAATACTACGCTGAAGTGACACCAACGACAGGCATGCTCCTGATGTCCGCACAACTCCTTGATCCGTTCCGGAAGTTGCGATGGTTTTGAAAGTGGGACAAGGGAATGGATATTAATCCTGAGGACAAGACATTGTACACTACACAATAACAAGAGGCCTTTCCAAAGTATGTGGAAATTGAATACTGCGCTGAACATTGACGTGCGCCGGTCAATAAACACGAAACAATACGGAGCAGCAATCTCGTCCCCTCCGCAACGGCATCAGGGTCCTATCAATCATCCTTTGATCCATTTGATTTGTCCAGCGATGATAAGGAATACTTAACGCTTAACAATGTGCCTGAGACGACACCCGGACGAAGCGATCGCGCAGCCTGCTTATTGACCGCCGCCAGGCTCTATCTGAATTCCCCGCCTGAAGCACCAAAGAACTGGGGACAAATTCATCCAAATCTCAATGAGTACCACTCCGACCCAATGGAAATTAGCAGTACATTTTGGATACCGGACATAACGGATTGGTGGCGGCAACAGGAGGAAACGCACTCAAAGTACGTTGATCTCTCCAATGTGGCTCGCGACATATTGTCTAACATACCACATGGTGTCGGAGTGGAGGCCAGTTTTTCCCTTGGCCGAGATGTTATTGGGTGGAGGCTGTCAAAAACCACAGGCGAGACCCTTTGGGAAAAAGTTGTTGTCAGGCTGTTTGCTCGAGCCAATAACGGGATTTTGGCAGACACTGACCAAGAATTGGATACCCCACACACAGAACACGACTCGGAAATGAAGACAGAGGCGGAGGAAAGGAAATCGCGCAGAATGGCCAAGGTTCACGACTGTTTGGAGATGTGGCAGGGCAGCCAAAATCTACGTGCTACCGAAAAGGAATCTCGCGCTGAAAACAAGCAGATGACCGCCGTAGGATACATTTCGGACACTGAAGAGAGCGTTAAAACATCCTGGTCACTCTTTCAACATGATGGTGCGGCTGCATTTGAATTGTCAGAAAGATCACCTTTGCCACCAGCTTTGTCTGCAAAGGACCTCCCTGGAGGACGAACTCAGATCTTACATGTCCGCCAAAACTGGAGAATCAACCGTTATCCAGTCGAAAGCGATCACGATAGCGCACCTGAAAGCATTTCTGACACCGATGATTGGCTGCACTGGAATGGCGACTTGGATAATCCAAATGACAGCGAAGATGATTGCGCAGCAGACAATGAATCCGATATAGGCCCCAACAATGGCATTGAGGATCCGGAATGCCCAGAGCAGCAGGATGTGAGCGCTGCGCCAAATGTGCCCGGATTGGTTCGGCCGACACAAAAGTCAAACAGACAGGCTAAAAAGATGTTGGTGACGGTCAATGCAGTTGAAACGCGGAGAAACAAAGGAGGGAAGAACAAGTAGGACAGAATGCGTCAATGGTTCACCAGCTTTATGTAGCTCGACCGAGAGTTCCAGTTAGAGATATATCATGGGCGAATGGTAAGAAGTAGATCGTGAATATCGGTTCATAAAGAGATGTATAGCAGGCGCAATGAATCTTTGGGCATGATACATCATTTTTAGTCGTGTGAGAGTGAACAGTGCAAGATTATTACGCAGCTCGGCTTTGTCACAGGGCTGAGTCTCAATCAGGCAGAATAACAGCCGATCAAGTCAAATCAGGATGAAATCAATTGTCGACAGTAGCAGATGTTGAATGGACAATACATTAAAATGAGCGTCAACAGAGCGTCAACGACTTTTGGCCTTGCATCTTGGAAATTGCATGGGCTGTGCGGCGACGTTACGCCATGATCGTCCTATCGGCCGCCTTTCTAGGCAAAACCTCTTGCAAGAACATCGCTACTATGTCCTAAAAATGAGCGTCAACGGAGCGTCAATGACTTTGGGCCTTGTATCATGGAAAATCCAAGTGTTGTGCGGCGACAATAGGCCATAATCTGATTATCGGCTGCCTTTCTAGGCAAAAACACCAGCGACGACGTCGCTACTATGTCCTAAAAATGAGCGGCAATGGAGCGTCAACAATTTTTAGCTTTGCATCTTCGGTAAGTTATGTTCCAATTAGTTGTAGACATCCATTTAAGGGATATTGGCAGCCTTTACAGGCAAAATCAACAGCGAGATGCTCCCTGTGGCATCCTGAAAATGAGCCTCAACCGAGCGTCGATAGTTTCAGGATTTGCATATTTCGTAATCAAGGCATCGCGCGGATCTTCGCGTGCGTAACTGTATTATTGACCGCCTTGCTAGGCATAAATAGCATATATCAAAGGTGAAACACAGATACCAAATTAATCTATATTACACACTCCTCAACATGCAAAAGCACATTGTTGGTTGCTGACAACCCGATTTTGGTAAGATACTATTAACACACTGCAAATACAACAGCCTTATATGAATCTATAGATGGACCCACTGGGCAACCTGCTGACAACCCACCCAATTCAGATGGGTTGGGAGTTAACCATGGAACCGTACCCGAGTGGGCAGTTCGGGTTGATTGACGACCCGGATGGCAAATTTGGCAACGGTTCATTTTGGACCTGGACCCGGACCCGAAGTGACGGTCCGGAAGCGTTGCTAACACTAGTTCAAATCATGATGAACACTATTATCGATGGCAGCAGATGGTGAATGGACAATACATCAAAATGAGCGTCAACGGAGCGTCAACAATTTGTGGTTTTGTAAGTTCAATAATTAAACAATTATTTGGTTGCTGTGATGCATAACCAATATGTTGGCATCCTTTATACGCAAAAGAGACAGCGAAATGGTCCCTGCCGCATCCTGAGAATGAGCATTAATGGATCGTCAACTATGTTTAGCTTCGCCTCTTGGGTAGTTCATATTCCGATGGGTTGTAGACATCCATCTGTCAGATATTGACAGCCTTTATTGAGAAAAACTAAAGCGACATGCTCCCTGCCACATCCTGAGAATGAGCGGCGATGGAGTGTCAACAATGTTTAGCTTTGCATCTTGGGTAATTTATGTTCCAATTGGTTGTAGACATCCATTTGTCAGATATTGACAGTGTTTACTGAGAAAAACTACAGGGACATGCTCCCTGCCGCATCCTGAGAATGAGCGTCAATGGAGCATCAACCATTGTTAGCCTCGGATCTTGGGTAATTTACGTTCCGATTCGTTGTAGACATCCATTCATCAGATAATGGCAGCCTTTACTGCGAAAAACTACAGCGACATGCTCCCTGCTGCATCCTGAGAATGAGCGTCAATGGAGTGTCAATGATTTTTAGCTTCACATCTGGGGTAATTTATGTTCCGATTGGTTGTAGACATCCATTTATCAGATATTGGCTACCTTCACTGGGAAAAACTACAGCGACATGCTCGCTGCCGCATCCTAGGAATGAGCGTCAACAGAGTGTCAACAATTTTTAGCTTCGAATTATGGGCAATTTATTTTCCAATTGGTTGCAGATATCCATTTATCAAATCTTGGCAGCCTTTACTGGCAGAAATAACAGCGACATGCTCCCTAGCGCATCCTGAAAATGAGCGTCAACCGAGCATCAACAGTTTCAGTTGTTGCACATGTGTTCATCAAGGAATCACGCTGATCTGCACGTTCATAACGGAATTAATGACCACTGTGATAGACACAAATACAATGTATCAAAGTTAAAATACTGATTCCAAATTAATCGATATTGCAAGCTGCAAAGCATGTAAAAACGTATCCTTGGTTGTTGAAAACGCGATTTTTATAAGATACTATTCACATACTCCAACAGCAAGAGCCTTAATTGAATCTATTGATGGACCCACTGGGTAACCCACTGACAACCTGCCCAATTCAGACTGGTTGGGAGTTTACCATCGAACTGTACCCGGGTTGACGGTTCGGGTTTATTGACACTCTGGACCACCAATTAGGCAAGGATCAGGTTAGACCCGGACCCGGACCCGAAGTGTCAGTCCGGAACCATTGCCCACACCATTATCGAGGTTTATGTGATGTGCTTGTTCATGTCTCTCGGCAAAATACTGTTGCAAGGCTGCATATTGACCAATTTGTTCGACAAAATGAGACATCAGGTGGATCTTCGGAAAGTTGAAGTTGGCGTCTAACTCCTTTGAAACAACTATCTCGTGGCTGATATAATCCTGTCAGATGTTCATTTCACTCCATGTCTTGGACACCTTCCAAGTTTCAGCATGTGATTCCTCGTCTACCTTTTGCTTCTTCACAAGTTCCGTTCTCAGACCGTTGCCTTTGGCCTTCATCGTTCAGCTGGCTCACTCTAGTAAGAAACGATCTTTCAAGGTGTGTGACCGACCCAAGGCATCTTCAATGTAGCTCAATGTTCCTTCATCGTGAGATTTATATCAAGCATCTATATCGAATTCTTACAATGCCTGCATGCACTGAATTGAGCGATTGACTAGGGGACGCTGAGTGGGGCTTCCTCCTCGTAGAGACTGGGTTACAACTCCAAGCAGGTACCTGCTCATTTCCTTCATCTCTTTCCCATTCCTTTGAGACACTTCCTCATTTGACTTAGCTTTTGGTGTGAGGTTATGGTAAGCAGGCACGGATACCCATATTGGATTGTACTTGTCGATCCGTTTGTGCGTCTTCATGCAGTGGGAAATCGACTTCTTGGGGTGGTCAGGCAAGCCGCGCTGCATTGAATGGAGGAGGTTGGGCTTTAGGTGGTCGCTCACAATCCAGGGAATATGTTGAAACAAGTTGAATCTTCGTTGGACATGGCGCGACAAGGGTTCAGCATAGTCAGCCTTGGTGTTGGTATCGCTGAGCATTCTATATAGGTTGTGTTCGCAACTGGGGTGTTGCTTGTGAGGAGGGACAAAACCTCCAAGTTTGTTCTTTGGACACTCGCACCAAAAACAGACATGCTGCTCAAGATGATGCATGTCGCTATACTCAGGGCAATCTGCAAGCCATGCTGCTAAACCCTGTTTGCAACGCCTGAAGTTGCCATCTGTACAGAGAACGTTTTAATACCCGCTCTCAGCGCTTGGATTTTGTTTACAGGTCAGAGGCTGGAGTATCAGCCAGCGCTCCTCATTCAGCATCTCTCCATTTCTTTGCCACTGCTCATCCAGCCGCTTCTGAGGACTATTGCGGTTCTTGTTTGGAATCAGCAGGAGAGCAACCATTACGACGCTGTGCGGTGAGGGCATCTGGTGGATCGTCGAAGGTAGATTGCCAATTGTCATATATAGCGGCCTCTCATTCTTGCCTCAAAAAAAATTCGAGCGATGTGTTCTGTCGGACACGAATTTCAACAGAACCCGGGTAAACCCCACACTGAGCGTTGACTTAATGTCTGTTAGCAAGTCATCATCCTCGGGAATCTCTCCTTACCTGTGTCTCCAGCCACCAGATCACACAGTGCTTTTCGGTATAGAGGCGTTTCAGTGGTGTATTTCTGTTAAGCAATGCTGAGGGGCCTCTATATGATGCTCGAGATAGACTGGCTGCCGCATCAACCGTCTCCTGGTTTTGATGATGTCTCTACTCCAGTATTTGATAGGGCATTGGTGATTATCATTCCATTTCATATCTTTGAGAGTGTGTAGTTACCACTCCTCGAGAGCCTGATCATCTGGCATGCTAGCCATGAGCTTCTGGAAGCCATCCTGGTTTTTGGAGGTTGGGAAACGCAGTGCGGTATGTTCTTCCTTCAGCACATTGGCATAGTATGTCCTGATGCCCTTCTTCTTGATCGCATGCTGGATCTATTTGTACCCCTCATGCGTCGCAAACGGGTAGTAGGGTGTGTGTTGTAGGTTCGCCCCAAGGAAACCGTGAGCATTGCGTTCCCATGGTTCAGCAATGTAATCGCTAAGTGCAGCACGTGCGCCAGGGTATGCTTCCGTCCGTCACAGAGGAGGTGACAGTGATTGAGACTGCAAGTCTGCGATGTTTTCAAGGTGTTCAAGGTTGGGAAAGGTGTCCAGGTCCTCAACTGAAACTGTGTTAGCATTGAATTCACCATGCTGAGCGGGTTCAACAAGTGGGGGTGCACTGCAAATCATCAGATTCTTCTGGCTTGCAACATGATGGTGTTCAGTCTTGAGAGATTTATTGACCCTCAACCCTATCACAAGGAGATTCCTTACACACCTGGAGTTGCAAAAACGCTGCATGAGCGATGTCCAATAATACTAGGAATAAAATGAAGAATTAACCCAGAGCAATCCAAAAACCTTGCGACATGTGTAATAATCAATGCCTGAGATAAATAGATTGAAACAAAGCAAACAAACAAGCCCACAACCCCTAACCCAAACCAGCCGGAATATACAAACACCTTAAGCAATCAAGACACCTCCACCAGTGCCTCAATCAGTTCCTGAGATGAACAGATTCCAGCAAAGGAATCTCACAAAACAAGAACCCGACCCTAACCCGAACGCAACAACCATTGCCTCTTCTGAAACCCGAGCACTGTTCCAGTCCTCGCCTACCGAGCCATCCGGGCGCGCCTCTGGGAGAGGGACATTGGGGAGAGGGACGTCTTGGAGAGGGACATCAAGGAGTGGGACATGGAGGAGTGAGACATCTGGGAGAGGGAGATCATGGAGACTGTCGCCACCTGCCAAATCGCCAAGTAGCTACTGATCCACATCAACATCTGAGGTGTCTCTGGCGGCCTCAGGTTCTCGAAGAGTTGGCGCCACTGGGCAAGGTTTTCGCAGCGTCACAACCCCAAAACCTCCAGCCCACTGTGGGGATGAGTCTCTGTAGAGTGTGGTCGTGGGCCAGGCTTCAGGGTTTGTGGCAGTGGGGCAGGCACCGGAGGTTGTAGCTGTGGGGTATGCTCGGTCATCTCCTGGACTTGCTCAGGTAGCAGGATTGGCTGATCGTCAACCACAGTATCTGCATCATCAGCCGATGGATTTACCATCTCTCCCTGGTCAATCGTCCAATGTTCTTTGCCAACATCCTCAACCTCATCCACCTCCTCATCCTCATCCTCATCCTCTTCTTCCTCCTCCTTCTCCTGATCTTCCTCCTCTTCATCCTCCTCCTCTTCATTGTCACTGTCCCCTTCCATATCCACATCGCAGTCTAAATTAACACCATACGGTGTGTCCACATCATCCCCCATGCACATATCCACATCAGAATCATTTTCTGGGTCATATTTGCTGTCCAACTGCTCGGTAGTGTCGATGTCATCATGTGAGGAAATTGACACTCCGGGCGATGCTTCCCGCTCTAAATATACCTGCTGTAGTTAGCCCTCCGTGTCTGTTCCCATCCCTCCCTGCAGGCTTTCCGCCGCTCTGCAAGCTTACCCCCCCTGGGGTTTGTTTAACAATACCTTTCCCCTTCCTGTTCCCCTGCCCCTTCCCCTTCCCCTTCCCCTTCCCTTCCTCCATTGCCTTCCACTTCCCATTCACGTTCTCAGTCTATGTCCGTTTCCCCTTCCGATCGTTTGTTACCTTCCTTTTCCCGGTTCCTTTCTAACTGCCCTGCTTGTCTTCCTCCCCCTCAACGTCATTGTTGTCATTGCCATCGACAGGACTGCTCTTTCCACCACTCGGTGATCCGGGATCCACCCAGTTCTCATCATTAGTGTTAACAACAGTTCCAACCTGCTAGAACAGTTCCACGTTAGGGTTGGAACTGGAACCTAACCGTTGCAATGGGTCTTACCACACAACAACCCGTACCTTTCCCATTGGGCCGGTTTTACCATCAAGCACCCCACATTCCAAGTGCACAATTTGAGCTCCAAATATGAATCTGAGTTCTGATCGTATCGTGACATGATCATTACATAGATTGTGCGGTTCCAGCCGCTGTGTCGCCTCCCGCTGTCAGATTTGCCATCCGACTAACATTCGTGGTGTCACTATCGAAAAACCGGGAATTTCTCGTAATATTTGCCAATATTTCTCAGCCACTCAATGAATATTGGTCAGACCGCAAATCTGAATGCTGGAGGTGAAAGAGCTCGTAAAACTGCTCAATCTGTGTATACATCATGGCATGATACAATCAGAATTCGGAAACATAATTAGGGCCAAAGTCGCAGCATCGGTAATCAGGAACCATTGTCCAGGTCGAACCCAGCCGGGGGACCATGGGTTTATGTCCGGGCTGGGTAACAACCCGGTGCTAGTTACGTGGGTCGGGGTGATTGGTGGTTCCTGACCCGGACTGAGGCCTATGGGTCGGTTCCAACCCAGACCGAAGCCGGGTAACCCAGAACCATTGCCATCACTACTCATCACCATCATCCTCGTCGAGTATCTCATGCCAATTCAGTTGTCCAATGGCCAGGAAGTCGCCTGGTTTGTACTGCAGGCAGCATGGGGGCTCAACCAGTGCCCTGAGATCATCACTGCCGTACAAACAGAAATGCTTGCTGGTGGGTTGAACCCTCCGCGCCCAGGTTGTCTGCGAATTGGAGCGATCGACTTGATCCATGAAGGCTTGGGGGTTGTCCCACATCCAACTATTTATTTGCTCGCGGGTTTTGTCAAACATTTGCCCCATATATGAGCGGAAGGCAGCCCACCACTCCCGAAAAGGTGAACACCTGCTCCTGCGGTGCAGCCACATCAGCTGGCATTGTGACAAGTGGTGAGTTATGACTGGATCAAGAAAGATTATATCAAACAAGAGGTCCCATGCCCTCTCATCCTTGATGGCGCAAACATTGTATATCCGTATGAGTCCACAGATGTATTCCGAGACAAATCCCTTTATACTGTCCAGATCCAACCACAGGCATTGATGTATCAGTGATGTCGGCATCTTTGCCCTGGCCATCTGCTTTCCTTTGCGGCTGCAATTTGGGGCAATCGCTGTGAGTTGAAAATGAATCTGCGTCAGAAGCGTTAGCATTATGATACAGTTTCATGTAGCCGCTGAAAGCCCAGAGGGAAAGAACAAAGTTGTGCAGGTTATCGGGTGTGTTTTGGAACAAGTGGCATTATTTTGTTCAAGTCACGTGATGTGGAGATAGCGCAGGATGCTGATGGTGTGTATATCACAGGAGGAATAGAGAAAGGAGGTGTAGGCAGGAAGAAGAATATATATATTCTTGAGTTCCGGCGATTTCTTGGTTCAACTTGTGAGATATCATGATTTGGATTCATATCCTGCGTTTTGTTGCTTAACGAACACAAAATGGCCCAGCCTTCATCTTGAAAAACCGCTAGGCACCTTATGAGATTTAGTACTTGCGGTGAGGTCAGTTTACGATGCTGGGCGTTGCTTTCACAGCACACACCACTTTTACCGGTCAGACCTTGTGCATCTTGGACCAAACTGAGTAGTTCTCAGGTTGCCCCAACAGTGCAACCATCCAACATGGCAACCAACACGCCTTGCAGTGGAAAATGCAGGTGCAACTAATACCATAGGATAGAGAATATATCATAGTTCGCTTTGTGATACTTTCAGCTCTACCAAAGGGAGATTTCCACTGGGAAGCTGAAGTTGTACACAATCGATGGATCGAACTATTGTGCCCAGAACAAGTGCAACATTATGATAATCGCCCAAAGAAGGCATAATCACCCTTCAAGCGGTGCAAATACACCTTCAGACATTGCTGTAACAGTGAATATCAATGCTGAGTTTCATCTGAGTTTAATCTGATGGCAGTTAACCTCATATTTGAATGCTTTTCAAGGGATCACATCCCTGAGTATCGTTATGGGCGATAGTGATTTAGCGTCCACCACCAAATACAGTGTGCCTTCCTTTTTTTTTGAATTCCTCCCTGGTCGCTCAAATAGAAGTCTACCTCACCTGCCGTTGCATACACATGCAGAGGAAATCATTCCTACATTTTTAACATCAAACATCTGTATCGGACAATGCCTTCCCAAAGCCATCACCCTCACACGACTCTGGTCGTATGAAATGTTCAGAAACAACCAATGTGTTGGCCTTTGGGGAATTCTCAGCCTCCACCAGCCGAGAGATGTGTTTCCGCACTGGCTGGCAAGAGGGATCCCTCTGAAGAAGGTAGTTCCGTAGCCTCTGCAATGAATGGTCCGAACTCCACGCCCTCATCTTTGCTGAACAATTTTTGCCTGGCAGATATCACTCAACGCATGACTTCCGCCCTGTCCGCTACACAGTAACGCTCAATCAGTACTCTGACCACTACATTGGGTACAAGCAGTCATAGCACACTAACACCTGGAGGAACCTCACAGACAGACTCAACGTGTCGCGTTGTATCCAACCCCACATCCGGCATTGCTTGCACTCCCACTCCTTTCAGCCATGTTGAAAACCTACCTACCCCCATTCCTAATCCAGAAGCCCATGCGATCATTACAAATTCAGTGCAAACGCAGGATACTGAAACAAATCAGTGACAGAGGCAGTGGCAATTGCAACCCCAGCCAGTGTCTACACCTCAATCAGTGGTCTCCCACAGTCGCAGCATCCATCGATTTCGTCACTCAGACATGACACCTCTTGTATTCGCAACGACCAGACTCATGGAGCTCTACATGTGGAACAGACGGCCATTTATGAGTGCAAGCGACTTAGAGATGGTAAGTTATACAATGCAACAGATTGCAAAAGCATTAGCTGAAGCCCCACACTGGCAGATAATAGAGAAGTACTGGAACACCACTATGCAGCAAAACAACATTTGGTCCATAGCATTTGAGGCATGCACTAAGGAGATCTTGAAAGATGTATGCTGAAGCAATGGCCCACGTTCGGGATTACACACACAAACGGGTACCAGGTTCGAGCACAATTCGACAAAGTTAAATCCCATTCGATTCAATCAGCAAGGGACAACATATCAGAGCTGTATAATCTCCACTGCTTTGTGTCCGACGCAGAGCGTTTGGGATTCATCAATTCCCTTCTGCCAGACCATACGTATCGTTTTCCCATGGCAGAGCCTGTGGAAGGTGGTGTATGAGGTCCAAATCTATCGCAGAGAGCGACGAGAGCTGCGGACGAATGGCCCGAGTCCACTGTACTTCCTGCTGGAAACAAACCAGGGGCTGATCTAGATCAAATATCATTGTTGGGCGAATAACTGCGGTGAGTATGCTGATGGATTTTATATTCCTTGATTGACGGCAAGGATGGTCATATACCCTCACCACTGATCGTGTTGACCTGTACCGCATAGCTCCATGCTCTCCCAGAATGGCAAAAGTACACAGATATTCCTCCAAAAGCTTCCAAGTCAAAGCTGAAAGCGGGCAGATCTGATCGCTCGATCTACTTCAATTACAAGAACAACAGTCGTTAGAATGCCTCTTGCCGTGCTGCAACAGGTGGTAGGGTGTTAACCTCGCCTGGCATTACAGACACGGATACATTCTCAGTGATGAACACCTGGAACACACTTCTAGAGAGCTTTCAACAGAGGGTGTATAACAACACTCTTGCAACGGTCAAGCGTCAGATCCAAAAGGCGGAGAACCCAACGGCTGCCGAGGTCATCATCACAGAAGCGGCGCGTGTTGACAATGCTATTCTCCTTGACAATTTGTCCTCGGAGGTGGCGCTTGAGGAGCCTGAGATCGGAAGCAATGACCCAAATATTCCGATGGACAGCAATCGTACGGATGATGAACTGCACTTCGGGATGCCCGGGGGCTGCAGGGATTACAATGAACAAGGAGACGAAATCGACGAGAGCGATGGCATCCACTTTGCCAGCGGGCGAAGATGGGCCACATCTGAACTCGAGAGGTTCAACCTCGGAACCAGTGATGTTGACAGGTATGAGGGCGATGATGGTGACAATGCGGATGAAGACAAGGGGGAAGAAGCATCGCAAGCCGATGATGGATCAACGCAGAATTTGGAGAACCGAGGGCATAGTACTAGAGACTGAAGGAATAGTACTAGAGAGTGTGAAGATTGGACAGTATATTTCAGACCTGTAAAATTCAATAATTGCGAAGCGAATGCACCAGCAAGCGATGTATCAGACACGATAACTGGATTGTAATAAGTGGCGACATCTCAAAGTTAAATATATATGGGAGAGTGTGGCATCTGATAAATAATGAATAGCGGTGAGGTCTAATGTGGCACTCGGCCAAAGAATGGCATAAACAGCACTAGGCATAGCGTAAACAGCGACAGCGTCACTGGAGCCCCTGCGAAGAGTCTAACACACTTGTTGTTTTGATGGTGCGTATACTTCATTACGTTACGGACGCAAAGTAAAGTAACTGCAACGCCAGGGCAGCGAGCGTCCACGGGGTAATATACATTGCAACACATCGCATGAATACATGACATGGTATAATAGCCGCTGCTGGGTGCGTATACGACTTGACCTGTCACTTGGGCGACAAGTCGCATGTGATTCACAGTCAGATCGTACAAGGTTCCGTCAGAGCCGACAGGGTCATCAGGAACACCTCGGTGTTCCTGACAGAAAGTAGGTTTGTTGCTGATGAGAGTGGAGGAAATAGGCTTTAAAGACCCTAGAGGAGGCTATGGAGTCGTATATGGTTGAGGTAATAGCTGAATGTCACTTCTAGAAGCAGCAACAAATGTCTTGTAGGTTTTCAACATGTCTGCAACTATGGCAAGGCAAGGAGGTCAGGTACAGCTAGAACAGTGCCACATGTACCTTGTATTGAATATGGCCAAAATGGCCAAAGGAGGGTTTTTGCGCACCGCAATAGAGGAAACTCAACACCTGATCAAGAAACCTCGTGCTGAAGTCCAAGAAGAGAAGCAGCAGGTAGTTGAGTTCCCTGGGAAAGGAAATGTGAAGGCTGCAATAGAAAGACACCCAGCTATGATTCGTGAATATCAGACTGAAGGCTGCCTTCCTTGCCACAATTGCCCAGCAAAGGATCTGCAGACACACTGCAGGGGCAAAGGAACAGGTGCACCTCCTGCAGAACCGGCGACACATCTGCCTGGAATGCCACCTGCACTGGCTGCTGACAATGAAGTAGCTCAAAATTCCGAAATTGAATGTGTGCGACCCGGATATGTGTGTATACATACTCCTCTTCCGTTGTTCAGATTTTCAATCTTGATGCATCTGCCCAGCATTGCAAGTGTGATACAGATTTGAGTACAGATATGCTGACTGATGAAGAAACATCCACTGGTTTGTACACTGTCTGCTCCGTGGTGATGGAGCTGACATCCATTTTGCAGACAAGAGCAGCCTAGTGAGCAAACCTGACAGTGATGATGAGCCTTGATTGAAAGGAATTGGATTTTGGAGTATTATTATTATGTACAATTAGCGGACACTTTGAAGTATATTTTAAAGGATATATTTATATTCATAATTAAAGAACAATATAGTGATAAAGGAAAAAGTGCATGAAGATACTAGAATGGCAGTTTGGCCTATAATGGTGGCCAATACTATGATTATGTATAACAATAAACAAATCACTCTTTGAATGCCTGACTTATATGACAAAATATTGTTGACGCTCTGTTGACGCTCATTTTTAGAAGATCGTTGCAATGTCATAGCTAGCGTTTTTGCCTATTAAGGTGACAAATACGGTCATTACACATTACAATTACCAAGTCTGTAATTGACTACCTGCCTTGCTACACCAATAATTGTTGACACTCTGTTTACGTTCATTTTCAGAATCAAGCAAGGACCATGTCGCTTTCTCTTTTGCCTATGAAGGCGTCTGGTACCTCCTTTATGAATGTCTGCAACCAATTGCCACTCAGATTACCTAAGATGCAAGACAAAAGATCGTTGACGCTCCATTGACTCTCATTTTCAGGATGTGGCAGGGAGCATATCTCTCTTGTTTTTGAATATTGAGGCAGCCAATGCATCCAATAAACACAATGACATACCAACGTCAATATTTTGCAATTAGCAGTAGCGTATCTGAATGCAACCATAAATAGAAAACTCAAAAACCAGAACTGGAAATTGGAACTGATGGGTCTCACCACATGTGACAAAACCTGTGGGTTGGTGCGTACGGGTCTGGTTTGGCCCTCCCAAGTAGTAGTGGGTTGGGTTTTTGGCCGGGTCTGAAACTGACCCGACCCATTTTTGTCGTCGAAACCCGGACTGCTGGTGAGTTACCGCAACCGTTTGCTAACAGTAATCGCCACTAAATGTGTGGAATGTGACAGCTGACAGTGAGCTCTAAAAACAACAGGGTAATATCATGTGAAGCCTCAAACAACATCATGGTGACTATGTCTGTAGACTCTGACAGCTGATGGTGGGCTCTGGCAAGATCAGGGCCATAGTAGGAGAAGCATCTAACGAGATCAGTGTAGCTATTGGTGTGGATCTAGGCCGCAGACCATTGGCTCTGACATTGCCAGCAACATATCATTTTTGGCCTCTGACCATGTCATGGTAACTACTCTGACTGCTGACTGTGAGTTCTGACATGACAGTAGAATTCCAGAAGAAGTCTCCATCATATGACCCATAGTATATATCCAGTATACTTGCTTATATCATATTGTGCCCCAACACTCTCGCTATCACTCCAAGAGTACCTAGCTAGTATATCAATGTAAAGTGGTAAGGTTCATAGACTGCCATAAGCTTACCATGTGTTACATGTTTGTTATCCACATTATGTATAATGGCTCTGGGCTTAATTTCATTATCCATCATTATGGCTGTTGCTGGAGACTACTGGAGGTTAAACAGCTTCTAGTTAATTACCTATTGTGAAATAACTTACTTCCAATGTAATGGTATATGTCCACTCTCAGTACCAAAAGTCAGTAAGTTTTTGGTAAGTCTTTGTAATGAACAGTACAGATAAAATACATTATTTTGTCAATTTTGACTACAATTGGAGTTTATACTAATTTGTTGATTACCAAAGGTGAAAAATAATTCAAACTAGCTATTATATTCTAAAATACTTCAAATACTAATGAATTATCAAATGACTGCAAGAAAGCATTGGAAAAATCCAAAGAAGTAAATTTCACAGTTTCTACATTAGTAAAACTACATGATTTGTACAGTATTCAGGTTGTTAGATTAATATTAAAGATATTTAAAGTAGTTAAATAACTTAGATAGAGAGATATAATACTGCAAGATGGTATTAGAAAGAAATGGTTAAAATCATCCAAAGATATTCTACTGATACTCATAAGTTGAAATTTAGTAATTGTTACTAACTATCAAAATTATCATTTGCTTATGGTACAATTAATTTTTTGGTACTATCAAAGTATATCGGGTAAAAAAATGAATGTTTCCCATCATGTACAGTATGGAGACTTGGACAATATTCTATTTCAATAGCTATAGAAACAATATAGATAAAGCAAACTGGTAAATATCTCCTAATGTGAGTGAAATTGCTCCAGAATACTCATTGGATTTTCATGTTTTCTGCCATGGTGAACCCTAACCCACACTAGAGTCAACCGAATACTTCACAAACCCGACGAGTAGTTATGTCCCCTCTCTTAGCACTTTCAATCAGCTTGGCATTGAAGCAACCTTCAAATAAAACCCACCTTCAGTATTTCAATTCAGCAACAGCCACCCCAACTAGAACATTCAATGCTTGTATACTCAAGCTCATATTCTTGCGTCCTGACTGCTCTGTTTTCGGTACTATGCATCATCCAAATCACTGTTGCAGACAATACCATTAAATCCGTTCCCCTGCGAACACACAGCATAAGTCCAGTACACTATTCTCTCCAGGTTTCTCTGTGCAATGGCTCGACTGACTGGACCTAGCCCTACGTTGATCAAGACTTACAGAGTCGATGGTTTGATTGGGGTGGAGATACGGTAGTCCGTGCAGATCAGTTGAGAATCCTTACCTGCTTCCCTGATTTATAGTAGTTGACATGATGTCATTGACAGATATATTCGTTTAACGTCGGATAGACAACATCAGGCTGGGTCGTTATGGTCGCGTTTACCTCTAACGGCCACAAATTGGGAGGTACAAGCACTAATGTCCCTTCACACAAGAAAGGTGGAGATACTTATGATGTAGATTGAATGGCAATTTAAAATCCACGGCAGTGGAAATTTGTACGGAGATGGAATGGCATTGTGGGTTACGAAACAACGAGCTTCTTCTGGACCAGTGTTTGGATCCGCCGACAACTTCCAGGGACTGGGGCTGTTTATCGATACATACAAGAACAATAGACCCGGTGTCGTTTTTCCGTATATCTCGGCAATGCTTGGTATATACCTGTTCAATTCAGACCCTCGATTAGTTAAGGTTCTGAATATCGTACTAGGTGATGGGCTCGTCTCATATGATCATGCTCATGATGGGAAACAGACCGAGCTAGCTGGGTGCTCTGTATGTGACTTCAAGTACAATTGAGAGTATTGCAGCTAATAAGCAAATTACGAAGGCGCGCGGACTCCGGGGTGCTGGAACCCCCACCAAGGCGAAATTAACCTACTTTCAAGAAAACTACCTCCAGCTCGACCTGCAGTACAAGGATGTCGTCCATTGGGTACGGTGCTTTAGTGTCCCTAATGTTACTCTACCTCAGGTTGCGTATCTTGGATTTAGCGCCCACTGTGGTGAACTTAGCGGTATGCCCCATTCCATTAGATTTTTTTACACTTCTTGGTTCTTATAGATGTTTTTACACACAGATAACCACGACATTATCTCAGTCGATGCCAAAAATCTTTATGCAACCAACCTGCATCGCTCTGGTCCCGGGAAGTCCAATCCACACCGAAAAAGCTATTCGGCAACAATAAAACCTAGTGGTAATTGGGATTGGTCCTTTTGGAAGTTCATCATTTTTATAATTGTGTGTGGTGGAGTTTATGTTGGTTGGGTAGCGTATAGGACTCAAAGGCGAACATCACGCTTTTGAGACAACCCTCACGCTTCTTTAGTAAAGAGCTCGTATAACAGTGAGTTTAGCGTTTGCTTTGCTAGGCCACGCAATATCGAGCGAATAAATAGCTACGGAACTTCAACGACATATTCATGCATGTCGCCAACTCTTGTGATTTGATTTCAGGGTGAAGTTACTCTTTGACTCCAGTTGAAAGAGCACTAGATGAGCTAACAGTGGTCCTCATTTCCAATCTGCTATGTGCAGCGCAATTTAGATGTACTATAATGTGAAAAACTGAGTATTGCGGATTAATTCGTCCGCATTTCCTGGACTCTACCCTGGCTCAGGTGTGTTGAAGTATGGGTGAAATGTAACTCAACGTGTGAGATGATGCATGTATTCATAAGTAAATAGAGACGTTTAGCAGTTCCGTGGTAATTAAGGTCACAGCATCTCCAAAGGTGCTCTCATAAATCAAATTCTCAGCCGCAAGCTCACTCTGCAAGTCTTCTCCAGAGCAGGGTGGTTGGATTTTACCTAAAAACGAATTTTAGCACCCAAACTAGTCTCAAATGGGTATAATATGATCCCGTGATATGGGGTTAGGTATCTTTTTGAAAAATTCATAACATTTATGAATTGCTCCATCTGAAACATGCTACAGTAAAGATATTGCTAAATACCACCTGGATTAAATCTGTATAGAATACAAATTTTCTTTCATTACATTCAAGAAATCTAGCAATGGTGTATAAGAAATACTATTCAATATATCAAAAAGAGAGAAATGTTAACATTATAACATACTTCAATATTGTTAATATAAGGCTTCAAATGTAGCTGGACATACTGCAACTACCTGTAAAGGCATGTACACCTACGCTTGACCGCAGACGTATAGTATGGTACTACGGTTGCACACGGGAGCGAGTGAGTATACATGTAGAGAAGAGTGGTAAGATATTCGATACTGACCTAGGTGTTGCAACAGCGACCTATATACAACGGCAACCTACATACAATGACGCTTACCCCGCCATGGGTCACGTGTCACCATTACATTATTCCCCTCATTAGGCTCAGACCTCCTGAGCTGGCAAAACCAGTACATCAGAGAAGAGAAGGAAAGGGAAACAAAGAATAAAACAATCACTCTGCGTATGCAATCGTACGAACCCATAAGTACCACAACCGATCGGTACAGCTCAATGGTGAACGTTCGGCGGATTCAGCGCACGGGGTAACTCCACCTCGATTGATAGATGATATAACCCATGCCAATGGCATTCATACTGGGCCGAAATCCAATCAAAAGATAAGAGAAGCAAATGAAGAAACAAAGCACAATGAAACATCCAAACTGCTTCCGTGTCCTCTGTGCCTCCACCATCGAACTCTATACCCCTACTCCCATAGCAGATCTGAACATTCTTGGTGAAACTCATCCACCAGATCACGGGTGTTTGCAAGGTGCTCCGCCAATTCGCAGCTTGTGTGTATGTGGTTGTATCCAGCCCATTGGATGAGATAATGCAGCTTCCGATAGCGCCACCTAGAGTCAAGTATGCAGTCAACTTCCCATTCCTCTGGTTCCTCCAGTATCACTGGGTGTGGTTCTGAAGATGGTTCACCTCTGACTGGCGGTGTATAACAATCAAGAAGAGCCGCATGGAAAACACTGTGGTTCCATATTGTACTCTGCACGTCAAGTTTGTAAGCATTCATATAGATGATCTTACTTACCATATACGGTCCTGTGCATTTGTAATCAAGCTTCATTGAAGGCCTAGATGTGTTCAAGTTCCTGGTCGATAGCCATACTTTGTCTCCAACCACACAAGCCATCTCTTTCCTGCCAGCGTAGATTGTTTGTCACTCCTCAGCCTCAATTATGTTTTCCCAGAGAATTCAGTCAGTCTCTTCCACGCCTGCCATCCACGTGTCTTCTAGCATCTGTGATCTCAAACTGGGGTCCTTGGGGGGCTTGAATTGGGTTGCAGAATGGGAATTGTAGTTTACCCAGAAGGGTGTCCTGAGCGTGGAATGGTGGATGGAGTTGTTGTAGGCAAATTCCGCTAGTGGTAACAATTTAACCCAGTTGTCCTGCTCATAGTTGCAAAAGGCTCAGAGGTGCTGCTCCATCATATGGTTCTGCTGCTCGGTTTGACTGTCTGTCTGCGGGTGCAAAGCGGTGGAGAGTCGGTGATGGAGACTGAGGTGGGAACAAATGATGTCCCAAAATCGACTGGTAAACTCTTTGCCGCGATCGGTGGTGATATTGGCTGGTACACGGCGTTAGTAGATCACGTGTTGAAACAACATTTGTGCTAGCTCTGGGGAGTAAATGTCCCTTCGGCAGGGGAGGTCAGTTGCCATTTCAGTCAGACAGTCAACAAATACGAGGATTCCGGTGTATCCTGATGCCATTGACACTGGCAAGTCGGTAACGAGATCCATGGTAAGTCCCTTCCAGGGATGAATACGCGGTGGAAGTGGCATGTTGAGTCCATAGCATCCATGACGTGGTGCTTCAATTCGGTGGCACATCTCGCAGCCGCCAATGTACTTCCGTATGTCTGACTCCATCGCAGACCAATGAAAATCTTGTGAGACGAGCTTGGTAGTCTTCAGGGCTCCGAAGTGACTGGATTTGACGTTATGGTGTAAACGGCTGGTCACTCTACTGCAGGGTGCCGCGGGCATGTATATCCTCCTCTCTTAGGTCAGACCTCCGTCGATTGATCCCCATTGACTTCCATCTGCGATTGAAACATCGACCAAGGTTGGCCATATTATTGTTGCTTAAAGGTCGGTCTCCTGGGCTGCCTTGGTTTGTGGCAGTAGGTCACCAAATGATTCGGTGTTCGTGGTCGCTGCTAAGGTGGCCAAGAGCTTTGCTGTCATATTCTCATAGCAAATCTCATAGTCGGGTCTGCTCGATGGTCCGTCCTCGGGGTTTTTCTTGCCTTCCAGTTGTTCGATAATGAAGCCTTACGAAGAGAGAATCTCTGCGCATCCCGCCTATCACCGGGAGAGCACTTTTGACGTTTGGGAATATTCTAGGTTCTGATGGTCACATTGTATGAGGACTTTATGATTCACTCCCTCAAGGCAGTGATGCCATTGTTTCATAGTCTCCACGATGGCCATGAGCTCCCGATCTTACGTGTCATGGTTCTGTTCGGCACCTGAGCATTTTTGACAGTAGAAGTTGACTGGTCTGCGAATTCCGAAACCATCAGACTGGATGAAAATGTCGGCTTTGGCAAAGCCGCTTGCATCGGTCTGCAGAATAATCCGCCCAGCCAGTTCGAAATGCTTGAGGATGAGTGCATCGTAGAAGGCTCTTGTTAACTTCCAGAACCCGAGTTTGGCATCCCAAGTCCATTCCCATTTGACCTTTTTAGACATCCTGGAATTCTCTGCTATCCTTAGTAGGTCTGATAGTGGCGTTGTTACCATTGCATATTTCCTGATGAACCACCGGTAAAAGTTCGTGAATCCAAGAAGCATCTGCACATCCCGACAGGACTCTGGGGTTGGCCCGTCATCAATCATTGATATGCAGTCTGATTGCATGGCACTCCCATCAGAGCTACTGAAAAATGAAAGACAGCCAACCTCAGAGACTCTAAAACGTCACTTTTCGGCCATGCCATAGAGACCAAATTCTTGTAGGCGTTCCAGCACTATTTGTACCTGCTCTTCATGCTCCTCCTCGTTGGTCGAGTAGATCAGTATATCATCAAGGTAGCACAGAGCGAAGTCACCAATGATAGGCCGTAAGCTGTCGTCAATATAGGCTTGGAATGTAGCTGGTGTGTTTGACAACCCAAACAGCATGACTGGGTACTCAAACTGCCGATACCGAGTGTGGAACTTGGTTTTGTACTTGTCGCCTTCGTTCATTTGGATGAGGTGATAGGCGTTCCTGAGGTCAAGTTTTGTGAAGATCTGGGCTCCGCGCAACCTTTCGATCATCTCCAAGATCCATGGGAGAGCGTATCGGTTCGTTAAAGTGGCTGTCTTGAGAGCTCTGCAGTCAGCACACAGCCAGAGTCCGCCGTCTTCTTCTTTGCAAAGAAGATCGATGCTGCTGCAGGCGATGATGACTGCTGAATGAATCCATTGGCTAGGTTTGTTTTGATGTTGGCTTGAGGGTTTGAAACTCAACTTCGGAAAGGTTCTCGATTCGGCCAAATGGTACATTGAAGCATGGTTCCAGAGCAATTGCGTGGTTAATTGGTTGGTGTGGTGCGAGAGTCTCTGCCAGATCTGTGCTGAACATGTCCACAATGTCCTTGTTTCTCACAGGGATACGACCTCCATTATCAGGATGTCCAATACCTATTCCGGCGTCGGTACATGAGCTTCCATCCCCGACTTGGGATTTGGGAGGATGATGGGGAAGGAAATCCCGGGACCTGCAGATCAAGTGGTTTGCCCAGGAACAATCCAAACCCCGCTAATCCAACAACCTCCCATCATGACTCGGCAAGCCGGTAGCAGTCATTCGAGTACACCTGAGTGAGGTTCCTCCTCAGCCGTCACTACCGCCGCTGCTCCCTGCTCACTCGTCCAGCGCTTTAGGTTGATAGTCTCAATCTCACCTGAACCTTCCAAAGTGGTGACCCTCATAGTTGCTCCCAGCAGTCCACTACATGCCCCAATTTGTAGGGCGAATGTGTTGACGGTCTCATCACTAGCTAAGAGATCGTCGAATGCGGTTGCTCCAAGTATTTCAATATCTGGAGTTGGACTGTCCTCACTGCTCACCCTTGGTTCGCCATTTGGATCCACAGGGATCTGCGACGTCGAGTTGATCATCGGCGTACTCCCACCAATGTCTGGCAGCCTCACACTATTACTGTCATCATCTCGACCTGCGTACCTTTGCACTATTATACCTGATCTGCGTGCCTCCCCTTGGCGACATGGGGTTCTTAATGGAGATAATCAACTGGTAGCCCAGTCGATCTCCAGCGTGCGGGTTTCAAATCATGGTGATCCCAGTACTAGATCGTATGCTCTCATTGAGATGACCAGCACCTCCGGTTCGTGGACCTGGGCTAAATGATCCATAAATTGGAATGTCATCGCTGTCATGCGGTTCCCCCTCGCATGCGCGATCACCTGACCTTCAAGGCAGTGAGGTGTGATGTACGCTGCTTCGTGGGGTAGTCCAAGTCTATTGAGAAGTTGTGGAGACATGAAGATCCTTGTAGCGCCGCAGTCTATCAGTGCTCGGAATTTTTGCAATTCTCCATTTTGATCAGGTATCTGGACTTCGTTGACGATGGGCAATGAATACGCTCTTGCCATTCCACACAAACATTGTCTTGACATGAGAGCTTGCAGGCTATCTAAGACAACCCTCGGCCTCAATGAAATCCGATGCGGTTGAATTTCCTCCGAGGTTGCCATCAACGCCCGCTTAACCGATCACTCCAATTGAAGCTCCGATTCTTCCATCCTCTCCCCCCGAGCCAAGTACCAAGAGTGGTAGGCTGGTTTGTAGGTTTCTGACTATCGAAGGAGCATTGGTGTTTGATTTGTTTTCGGTTCCCTTGAGGAGGGAGGTTTTCGGGGAAGCTGGGGTGTGTATATTTCGTGCGCTGGAATGTGATATGTTTGGGTGACCGCCAGTGTACGCATTTTCCTTTTGACTTCCGAGTTTCGTAGAGCTCTGGCCTGACGCAAAGCGTTGGATTGCATTTATCATCCCAGACCGACTTTCAATTGTCGAGCTTCAGTGCTTGGGCTGGCTCGGATACGAATGGTCGGAAGTTGTCTTTCTCGCCTTCTGGTTGAGCTGATTCTCCTGACTGCGTTTGCTGTTGATGTAGCTGCTGCTGTTGGGGTGTTTTGCCATCCAGCTTGACTACTGAATCGGCGGGGCGGTTGAACAGCTATTCCATACTGTCGAATTGTCCAGTCTTTGGGGTAAACGGCCAGATCTTCGACTGATGTCCGGGTCGTAGTCTGCTCGAAGCGAATTCGTAAAGATTTTTCTCATCCTGCGGAAGGCATCCCCCTACTTTGCAATTTGCTTTAATTCCATTGGTGTGGACTCTCACAGGCCCATTCGCCCCGCGGAGGAAGTCGGTCATGCACTGTATTGCCGCATTGAGTTTTCGGTCGTTGTTGCCATTCATCTTCTGCATTTCTTCTGAGAAGCGCTCAAAGTCTTCCAAACAGTGATCTGAGTCTCTCCGTACGTCTCGCGGCCACTCGACGGGATCTGTCATGTTTGTCTGTCTCTGTGCCCGGTCCGGGTGATTGTTCCAACTTCTGGGAAGGTTCATAGCATAGATCACTTTGTCGGGATCCCCGTGTTGGAGTACGTGTGCGTGGAATTGCAAGTTAGACCGCAACGTGTCGAGTAAGTTTTGAAGCTCCTTCGCTACATAGTAGTACCGTTCTGGATGGGTCATATCAAAGATTTTCATTTTGGTTTCTTCTGGTCGAATAGACTATCAGCGGTGTTCCCAGTTGGCTTCCATCAGTTCGGCACTTTGCACGCGTAGTTGAGTATTCTGCTTGATGGCATTGTGGAACATTTCTTGTAGTTCATCCATCATCTATCACATGGATGCAATCTTGGATTGCATGGTAGGCTCGGGCTCACACGGGTTGTCTCCCACCATGTCGCACAGGATGTTGCCCTGATGGTCACCCAGATCATCTTCAATGTCAGTAGTGTTGTCATCTTTGACCTGATCGCTCTTGTCGAGGATTTCATCCTGCAGACGTACTGAGGCTCATCAGGTGAGAATTGGGGTTACTCGGCAGAGAGGAGATCGTAGGTTTTCTATGCTTGAACATATACTAGCCAAACGCAATCTGAGGCATAGTAGATGATGGACAGTAGGATTGATATGCAAGCTGTTCGTTTTCTGTCAATTGTGTTGTGCTTGGCGACTAGGGGTACAAATTGTGTATCCTCGTGAGCAAAATGTATTTGATCACTGAAAACTCAAATATAGTGTAAAGGCACATATGCCTATTCTTGACCGCAGACGTACAGTATGGTAATACGGTTGCACAAGAGAGAGAGTGGGTATATATGTTGAACAGAGTGGTAACCTCTTCCATTCTGATATAAGTGGCGCAGTGGTGACCAATATACAATGGGGCTTACCCGGCCTTGGGTTACGTGTCGCCATTACACTCCCTTTCATATTCTCAATAACTTTAATCTGGTACAGTCTGTAAGTTGGAACTGGTGATAGTACAAACTAATTGCATTGTAAATCTATATACCAGAATTAAATAACAGTATGCAAAGCAGTAGTACAGGTTTTCTCTATCAGACAATACAATAAGGTAATAATTCTGAATTGGGTAGACAAATTGTATGCTATAATTGATTCTTGAATGCTGATTATGGAGTACTGAATGGTTCTGTTAAACAAATAGAACCTATCAAAATACAGTGTAAATACTAGCTACTGTCTTGGCTGTTAAACTAAAAAAATCTCATATATTTAATATATTACTTTAGAATTGAAACTTATAGTTAGCTTCTTTATTCATACTAATGTGATATATAGCTAGCTTATTTAAATCCTTAGTTTTAATATGCTAGTTTTCAGCAGAATTGCTGAAATATTAAATATTCAAAACATACTATTATTGACAATTCTGCTAAGATACTTTACATCTACACTATAGTTAGTTATAAAGATTGTAATTCTATTTATTTCCTCAGTATGCTTAATACTGAAAATATATATAATCTGTAAAAGGGTTTTATTATAAATTTCAATTAGTTAGAATTAGATTCAAATTGAATTGTTCTGCAAGATAAACTAAAATATATGAAAATAATTAGTGGAAACAAATTACCAATTTAAAAGAACTATACACCATTATGTTATATTATTTAACTCCAATAATATACAATATAAAGATAGAATAGACAAAACCAACAATATTAATCAAAGCTTTTTCACTATCTACAATATAAATATTTCTACATATATACTGTTTAAGAGTAGTAAGTTACAAGTACGGTGAAAGCAAATATATATACAAAAATACAGATTGATAACATATCATGGTAAGTATCTAATCAGAATATTTAACATAATAATATTCTGTATAGATCCTACAAATTTCTACAAAATTGTAAAATAGATTCTCATGAGATATTCTGTCAATGATAATTCAGACCTCTTTTCTTCTATGAGAATAATGATTTAGATCAGATTCTTCATAATTTGATCTGAAAGCAAGCAAACAATTAGAGTACAATATATTAATAAGCACTTTTAACCAGTTATTATTGACTGAAATTCAGATTTGAATATTCCAAGTACTAGAAGGTAATTATACCAATAACAAGCTGCTTTATAGCTTCTTATATGGAGTTGAAAATTACAGTTGTTACTCATATTATCCTTTCTCAATGTATATCTAATGAAGTAAATCATTTTCAAGATTCTTCAAACTGCAGTACATAACTACAATATATTTCTAAAGATAGATATGGAAGGCGATATACATAATTTCAGTGCAATTTTAAGAGATAATTGTATACCCAATTGTAGACTTTACTAGTAAAGTATATTAACTTTCTGTCTCCACTTTCTTCTTTAAATTATATTACAATATTGCTGAATTGGTAGAAAGTAGCTGATTGTTTTATTAATAGATTATGAAGTATTAGATTCTCTATATTAGAAGAGATGGCAATATAGCTCATACGAAGCAGTTGGTTCATAATGATAAGATGTATGTTTATGTGGAATGTATAGACTTCACAGAATGCCATGGTGAGAGGAAAGCTAAGCCCAAAATACCAACTATTGAAACTCTGTATAGGAAATTAATACCATCTATTGTGGTATCAAAATAGAATTACTTATTTGAAAGTAAAATCTATTGAGCAATATGAAGTGGAAATAAATTCAAAATATGTGTTCAGGAAATAAAACTATACTTATTCACTTTGCCAGATATTAACAAAGTTGATTGGTTATATTGATTGTTCCGGAATTCTGATTATCTACAGGGCTGGCATATTCTATACTGAGCAATAAAAGTCAAAGGAATTTGTGACATTTAATCAAGGGTGAAAGTGAGCAATAAAATACAGTAATACATAATATAGATGGATATAAGTATCACTGACTATATCACTGGTTGGAGTTTGGAGTATTTTCTTAAATGACAATGCTGGTGATTGATATGACAGGCTGATTACAATCATGAAGTGGTATTAACTATTCTGGTTAATGAATTGAAATTGAAACATTCACTGATATAAATAAAGGTATCTTCACCGATACTGTTGGTGGACAGCTCTGGTAATGTTATAGTGCAGCTCTGCAGGAGGTTCGTGTAGTAGTTCGATCTAGCAAGACATGAGCTCAATTATCAATAATGTTCACTTCTGTATGTACAGAGAGGCTATTTACCCACAATGGTAGCAACACTCGACTTCAGACAGTCTCACAACTATCAAAAGCTATTGAAACACAACGCAGAATGGCTGAAACACTTGGTTTCTCTTTGAAGCAGAGGATTGTCAGCGTCTCGGAGACATCACACAGGTCCTCTGGCTTTGCTGCCGTTCTATTGACACATGACATACACAACACTCAAGATGTCCCTGTTACAGACAAAATCGAGAAGGATGAGTCGATGAGTTTTAGCAGCAGGTTCACGATCTTAGCCACTGCGGACGTCCAACATACAGAACTTTGTACAACAGAATACGTCAGAAACCGAATGAATGTCATCCACGATAGCCCCGGGCTCTTGTCTGACCAAGTAGTCCACTGAATCAAGGTTGTAGAGGACATCAAACTAGAGATCATTGATGCAAACCTCTTGGAGATCCTCAAAACCGCAGAGAAATTCGCCTATATTGGCGATCTCAATGAAAGCTTGGCCGCTAAAGTCAACAACTTGGCTGCTGTTGAACCTGTCCAAGATGGCTTGAGCAAAGAGGTAGCAGCTGCTCACCAAACATGGAGGTGTTGGAGGAAGAGCTCTGGATGGAAAAATGTCGCTCCGCCATCATGAATAGCTGGCTCAACGATTGCAAGTCGAAGTCATACGTAATGCAGCAGAGATACATTATACTACTAGGGGTTCTCCCTTAGCCGCAATGATGTTACATGATGATAGTCTAATGCATACCTGTCACAGAGTTACTCTCAGTCTAGTCACGTGATTTCCATAACACCTATTCATGACATCACAAGGCAACCAGTCATGTGGTCATTAGTGGGATTACACATGAATCATGTGTTGATTGGATAATCAAATGCCTAGCAGATTCACTTCTGATGAAGCAGCTATGTCCCCATTACTGGGGAGTCAACAGACTTCAGCAGTGCGCTTAGCATCCAACAACATTCATTAGCTCTGATACAAGAGGGACATGTCTGATTGCCCTGGAGATGACTCCAACATACTGACGCGGCGGTTGATAGCCAATATGCGAGTACACAAACCACCTGACCTATTACCTCAGGATATATGGAGCGATCAGGGTACTTCCTAGCCAAAGAGAATAGTCTTGGCCTTAACAAGACATAATTGAGGGAATTATGGCATTGGCTGTTGATATGAGGTCTGAAGCAACCCTGCTCATCGGTTTCAGTTAGAATGCATTGCAACATCAGTCTCAGTTTATAATGATAGCTGACCCGTCAAATCCTATGTTGGCATAGTCTCGGTTGGTTGCCGATTAAATCTATTACTCCAGCCACAGACCCCATGGTGTGAGGCATTGATTGCAATCAGCACTGCCGGCTATGTTCGGCAGATATTCCAACTGCTGAAACAAACAGAATTTGAGATGTCTAAGATCAAGTATGATCTGTCATATAGTCTGACATGATATCATGCGGTGGATGGCCTGACATTGGTTAGGAGAGTAACTCTGTCAAACCACACACCATGTATATGATGGCCATTGGGATGCATGGCATTTTCTGTATGGGAACGTGGGGAAATGGTATCATTCAGATACGATAACCTATCATGAACATTAGGGTCATAGCGTCGGAGTCTGGGTTGACAAACCCTTGAAGACCAATATACAGAGATCACATTGTTTCAGCAACGAAATAATCAAGCTCTAGCAGCAAACAGTCAGAAACCTACCAGCAAACTACAAATCTAAAATAGTATTCTGTTGTTATACCTACTTTACAATTACTTTGGTGCATACCTATTAGTTAGCAATACTATTAGGATTTTGACCGAACCCCCATCAATGACTATTGTATTCGAAACTGAGTCTGAGATTATAATCATATCAATACATGACACAGCCAACACAAAATCGGTACCTGTGAGAATACAGCTACCTTGGGAGATATCAGCAGGCCATAGGCTACTCCCAATCCACAGCAACGGATCTCAGGGAATGAGAGTTGAATTATATCATGGATCCTTTATTACTAACTCGGAAGGGACAAGTCAATGCATCTCTGAAAATGCAGAAACAATTGAAGAAGAACCGGATATGAAGAGAGAAATCCGATTGGTCTCTGAATCTACGGGATAGAGATGAATCAGTTTCGCCAAAAGCTAGCGTAGCAGGATACAACATATTACAAGATAGGTATAGGGCCATGTCAAGTACCAACACTTATCTCTTAAAGCACCCCTCTGACACATACAGCTCTAGCTAGAGAAAGACATAATGTTGGACCAAGTCAAAAATCTCTTGTCTGAGAAAAGCAGCCTTGAATCTGAGTTGAGAGTGTGTGAAAGTGTCACGCAACAATGAATGACTAATCAAGTGCATGCAACTCTGGCACCCAATACCTGCAAACAGACGCCAGCCTCAACCAGCATCTGGGGCTCCTCCGTGTTGATACCAGACTGGTTCAGGATCCGTGGCACCTCAAAAATGACCCCTGGCCCATCTGGAAGCTGTGGCTTCTCTGTCAGATCATGCAACGTTCTGACAGATAAAGGCTACCAAACCTTCGACAATGTTGCCGCCATCCTCCTCCCTTTGGAATGACACCTTGAACTTGCAATCCAAGCCATGGGATGGGTTGGCACAACACGTTGGGGTGAGCAAGCAGTGCTACAACCAACAGGCAACACAGCAGTCTGGGCGATGCATCTTTCCCCAATGAGTACCCCCATCAAATGGTTCCCCATTTGCGCAGAGTTGAAAGTCAAGTATAATGCTTCCAATATCTTGGACCTGGTCAAGCGCGAGTTGGAGGAACTCAGCCTAAAGAAGGGAGAACCCATCACAGAGTATAATGAGAGTTAACATAACCTCAGTCTGAAGTTGGAACAACAACGGCCAAAGCCAGCTGCAATATTACAGAACGCATATGGGCGTCAGATCGACCAGGGCAACCACGGTGTTTATATTCAAGTAGCATATTATATTAGCATGGATGATAGGACTGCATCCCTCGAGCAGCACATGGAGCACCGTGTGGCATTGGACACATCTCTCAACAAGTATCAACCTGGATGTGGCTCCAGTGTAAATACTAATCCAACTCCCAAAGATTCAACTAGGAGAATGGACTCTGAGAAAGGTGGTAAAGTTGGCACAGCTGGCATGGCCAAAGATGACAGTTTAACCTGCAATAACTGTTCTCAGGCTGATCATATCTTTCACAATTGCCGAAACTACGACTGGATGAAGAAGCTACTGCAACATGCTCTGATTGGCAAAGATGCCCAAAAAGCCAAGTCTGGATATGTCCGCAAGGAGAAGAACACGTGAGGTGTACCAACTGGACAAACAGTGAGTGAACCGCCTCCCAAGGAGCAACAGGTTAAGCAGGTGATCGACAGTGAGGGGTAGAGGGAGTTGGAGAGTCTTTCAGAATCGGACTCTGAGGCAGGAAAAGGCGAAGGGGGTCAGTAGGTGTGGCATTATCTGCCTTGAAAACACCATTGTGTATCGTATATTCAAAAAGGGTGGCCAATTGGTGCCAGATAGTCAATTGAAGTTATTCACCTGTTATCTCCACTTGAAAGTTGGTAAACCTCATGACTCAGTTGTAGACCTGCTAAGGTTCAAAGACAAACTATGATACCCGACTGAAGGAGTATAGTGGAGCAGCCAAATGGCGGGAGTAGTATCGGACGATGGTGCATCGCAGAACTATACTGGTCCGAAGTTCTGTGCTGAACTAGAAGACTAGGGGGCCATTCGGAGTGCAGCATATGTGAGATGGATGATTGTACAGACGGCAAATGTCATTGCTGAGGATGGCTAAGAGAAGCGCCAATAAGTTGAATTGAAATCACAACTTGGTGCGTCATATGTCTATGATGCAAAATTCATGGTCTATGATGTCAAAGGTGTTAATATTATACTAGGCAAAAGATGGATGGGTGATATAAAAGGCTGATATCAAATTGAAGATGATAGCAACGAAATGTGGATTGCCAATCACCTCTGGGAGGAGACAGAGAAAGGCCAAGTACACTACTTGCCAGGCCTACACCCCTTGGACGCTAATCCAGGAATTTTGGTGTTGGGGAAATTCATTGGCATCCACATCATATGTAAGCCAGAGCTAAAAAGCATATCTGCCCACCTGTTGACATGGGCCTTCGTGATCACTGTGCACCACTGGGGTAACGGTGACCAACTTCTGACAGACAATTAGCCAGGTGACTTTCAAGAGATGTTGACAGAATTCCAGGGCCTCTTCAGTGAACCAAGTTATGCAAATTTGTAGAATGGAAGGCATGCCAATGTCAAAATTTAAATGGACCTGAATGGTAAAATACTGTTCCACTCAGCATACCACATATCTCCGCTGGATCAAGAAGAGCTTCCAAGGCACCTAGACAAGGCAATTCACTGCAGTTGGATTCAGCCCATGGCAAGTAGTTTCTGTTCACCAGAGTTATTCATGCAAAAGCAAAATTGTAAGCTGCATATGGGTATTGATTATTGCGCAGCGAATGCCATTAAGGTGAATGACCATAATTCTCTTGCACACAGCGAAGATGTACTCAACCGGATGGATAGCTCCTGGCGGTTCAAAAAATTCGACATGGCAGGTGCTTACGATGAAATTCGCATTGCAACAGCTGACAGGGAAAAGACGGCCTTCACCAGTACATTTGGTCTGTGCGAGTGGTGAGTCCTGCTGATTGGCCTGGCAAACGCACCCAGCCAGTCCATGCAAATGATAAATAGCATCTTGGAGCCAATGGATTCCAAATTCATTGTCATTTACATTGTCAAGGATATAATTCACAGTCATACTCCGGTTGATTGCATTGTACATATCTCAGAAGTGCTTACCTCACCCACAGAACATGGTCTCAAGGCCAAACATACAAAATGCACCTGGGCTTGTCAGAAAGTCGACTTTTGCAAGTGTGACATTGAGAAGGATGGCATCCACGCCCAAAAACATAAGACCTGTGTGGTGCTGGATTGGTCTCAACCTGAAAACATTCAGGATGTCTGAGTCTTCCTGGGCCTTACTAGTTACTATAGAGTATTTATTGAACACTATGCTCACAATGCAATGACTCTGGATGCCATTGGCACATCTCTGGAAAGGATATGTCACAGTGCGCAATAACGTGGAGAGTAGAGGAGGTTCATGCACACTCTATTCAATTGGGACAAAGAATACCAGTATGCTTTCCACACCGTCAATACAGCAGTAAAAAATGCTGCAGTTCTTTCTCAACTGGACCCTGAAACCAAATATTTCCTGCATGGTGATGCTAGTCAATATGCAATGAGCGCGGTGATCTGCCAGATACAACACAAGCCAGATGAGGTACTGTGTAATTTCAGCAATAAATTGCACGATGCGGAGACATGACACCCTGCACATGATAGAGGACTATTCGGCATCCAAGATGCAATCTGATACTGGCATTTCAATCTACATGGAGCTAGGCGACCATTTTGGGTATACATGGACCATGCGACCTGGTGTTGGATCCTCACGCAACCACACCTCACTGTACCTCAGATAGATATCCTGATGGTCCTCCAATATGTTGGAATGGGTAGTCAACCACATACCGTGTATCAGGAATCATGTTGCAAATGCACTGTCCCACTATCCGGATCTCCGTCCTGACGGATCAAATTCGATTGTACTGGAAGGAACTGCCACCGGTGAATAGATTTATGGCATCAAAGCAGACATAGTTGATGATGAATCGTTCCGGCCTAAGGTACATTCCTTGGCCAACACAAGTCCCCGCCCCTCACTATCCACTGCATCTACCAAGGAACACAAATTACGGGTGCTGGTACAACAGGTTTATTTGAAACAGAATGGACTACTGTCGTTATATGGACAGTTGGAAAAGAAATTGGTAACAAAAAGATACAAGAGCAAAGTAGAAGGACAAAGAAGAAGGGGTGGAGATAACTGTAACAGCAGAAGAGAATGAGGAAGAAGGAAAAGTAGAAAAGAAGGCAGAAGGAAAAGCAGAGAAGGAGGAGGAAAAAAACGCTGAGAACAGAGGACAGTTGTGTATTCCAAAGATGATGCAGCGATGAATGTTCCATGACGCCTATGAGTGTCCAGCAGTGGGACACCAAGGTGCTGACCAACTGTACTTACTCATGAAAGACCAGTATTTGTAGAAGACAATGTGGCGTGATACCCACCAATACGTTGTGGGCTGCAACTTATGCCATTGAATGAAGCACCACAGCAGGAAACCTATTGGCCTCCTGATACCACTTCCTACCACGAAAGGCCATTAGTGCAGAATCAGCATCAACTTCATAACCAATCTGCCGACCTCCGAGAATGGCTTCAACGGCATTGTAACGTTTGTTGAACAAATGACACAGAGAGCACATTGTTGAGCCCACCGGAAAATAATCGACGGGCTGGTCTTTCGTTGTATTTCCATAGATGTCATCGTGCACCTACACAATGTGCCTCAAGTGATGCCATTGGACCACGATGTGTGCTTCACTGCAGACAACATGAGAGAAGTTGCGAGGATTCTGCAGACAAAGCTGATTATCTCGATGGTGTTCTATCTTGGAACTGCAGGTCGTTCTCAGCACTCAAACTAGACAGTCGTAAGCTATCTGCATGGCTTTGGATCTCACGATCAAGTCGATTGGGATGACCACCTCCCATTACCAGATGATGCTTACAATTCCTCTGTACCCTGTTCTATACCGCAGATGCCTGGTGAACTTGATTTTGGTTATGAGATGCCTTTGCTGCTAGACTTAATTGCAGACCTCCAGTGGCCACCAGCAAAAGAATCAGAGAATACCATACAAGGCTGCAAATTTGTCAAATCATTGCAGCGCATAAAAGAGGTGGCCAGGGATGAGCTGCATGATGATCGGGTGGAACAAAAAGCTGAGGCCAATTTGTCACGACAACCAATCGACTCCACCATCCCCGCCAGTGTGATGGTATTTCTGGGTACACAGGATCTGCCACTCCCATACGCCAATATCAACCCTACATGAGACAAACTGGTACATCTTTACATTGGCCCAGATGAGATACTCCAGATTTGCGGATATGTCATTGAAATACACCTTCGAAACAACATGCTTATCTGTGACACAGTTATCGTCAGCCGGTGCAAGATTGACCACACGGACAATTGTAGGGTCTGCTGGCTGCCACCACCTCTTCCGGCAGGTACACGCTGCGCCGGTAGAAGCTATGTTGTTGAGTCAGTTGCAAATCACCGACACAGCTCTGAGGGGACCAGTTGGGAAGATCTAGTGAAATGGGAAGATTGGGATAAGAAGGATAACAGATGGGAGCTAGACAAGAATATGACAAAAGCAAAAGAGATGGTAAAGCAGTATTGGAAGGAAATAGGTGAGCGGCTGAAGGTGCAGAGAAATGTACCCAAAAAAGTGGCATGAGAAGAAAGTTTCTATTTGGATGGTTGAGTGACATCATGGAGGCATGATTGTTTTTTATCAGGGTGTTGTATATCGTTGAGAGGTTTCTCAATGATGATTGGAGAAGGCTCTGATGTAGGTGGATGGCTCCGGTCAAGATAAGGAACAGCTCTGCATGAGGCTTGCATAGTCATTAGTTCTACCAAGACATAAACTCAATCACCAGTGGCGTTGACTTTCAGATGTACAGAGAGGGAATTTGCCCACAGACACATGCAAGTAAAGACAAATATTGGACAATTTAATATTACTGCCAAATATATAGTATCGTGATCACAAATTGCCTCTGATTGGTTTTTAGTAATAGATGTATTCTCTACTATATTATTTGATTATCTTATAGTTATTGTGTACCAATTTATTAATATATTACAATTGCAGAAACTATATCTGGTATATATTGCAAAACAGATTCAAGTAATGTCAGTATCTGGTAGTGATTCAGGTAATTATGGTATGCTAATCAATACAGTTTTCAAGCAGACTGATTTTAATATAAATAAGATTTTGCATATCTCACTTATTGTCACAGTTATTTTATTTCATCTTGTTGACAGTATACCACTATTATTGATGGAATTTAATTGTTATTACTAAGTCAATATTATATCTGGTTTTGTTTGATACTATTGTTCTTATCTAACTCTATAAAGTTGTGTTAAATCTCATTTCTTACTAGATTCTTTAAATAATATTTGACTTCAATACAAAAATTCAATATTTAAGTAATATAACAGTAGTTTTAATTAGCTCATTATATTCATATTTAATTGCTATCATTAACCTGGCAAGTTCTTATTCAGAATCAAATATCACTTGTACTTTTTATTGATAAAGAATTTTCATTAACAGACTATGGGACAAGTACTAAAATGTTATTTCAGCTTGCATTTGGATTAACATTATATATGCTCACGTTCTGCAGAATGTAGTAAAACCTGCAATGCAATCTCAATGTAGTGTTTATACAGTGTCCAAGTAGTACCTATGTAGTTTTCAATATAGTATTGATACAATATTATTATAATCAAATAATCCTTTTTACAATGTTATCAGCAAAATTCTATTGCAATATTGAAAGTAACATTAAAGTTTGGTGCTAGCAAATAAGTATATAATATCCAACCAAGTATTCATTAATTAGTAAATAGATTTGCTTAGTATGGATATGATATTTGTAAACAGTTAATATTATAAGGTAAAAGATTATCTCATTAATTATGTCTAAAAGACTAATAGTATGTCAAAATATATTTATCTGCTATAGGTATATTTGACATAATAATTTCTTCATCTGTAATTGAACTGAATATATATAATTAAATAAATAATAATATCAATAGATATCTTAATCAGTTAGATTGTTAATTACTTGAAATTGTATTTTGTCTAGTACAATAGATATTAGCATGATTATTTTATATATTTGCATTTAATAGAAAAAGATACTTCTTTATATAAAGTTCAAATTTATCAACTACCTTAAGGTAAGCTTTTGGTTCAAATCTGAAACTTCAATTGAGTAAAATTTCGGAATTTTTTTAAATATTTATAAATAGAATACAACATAAATTGCTATTCACCTCATTTCGGATATGGTGTATATTAAATTTATCAACAGTAACTCTGTTCTCAAGGTTAATTGAAGTTAAATTTGCATTGAGCTAATATATATTATACTATTCAGCTATAGATTTTATCCCCATTCTCATACCAGCAATTCAATTGAAATTGGCATTTTATCAAATTATCGTACCAGGTTCAAAATGTGAAACAACATCAAAATGTTTAGTGTTCGAGATGTGTAGTATAAAGTCTGTATGTGACTCTAGATATTGATCAGTTGTTATTAGTAAAATGTATTAATATCTGCTCCAGTTGATTATAAATCAAAAAAATAGATATACTATATCACATATAATTGTTGTCTGCCTACCAATATTAGGATACATGGCTATCACTAAGGACACACCATTGTTTACCTACAATCCGGTATACAGAAAGCTATTTCTTCATGGTCAATCAGATCCATCAATTATACTCCAATGAAATGAAACATTGGGTTAAATCCAAGATAGTTAACAGGTGAATTCGCAATAAGTGTGAAAAATACAGTGCCACAAAATATCCATAATTGATAAATGAAAAGGTGTACAGGATAACTCAAACAAGACAATAAAATAGCCCCAACCCAGTGCATGTAATTTGTGAGAGAGAACATCAGGAAGAGGGGTAGTAGGGGGATTGGAAAACTGCAATGGTAGTGATAGAGAGAAGTGAGTAGAAAAACTAAATGTATGGCAGAGCTAGAAAGAAGATCAAGTTTGAAAGGGATTGCCTTCATTGATGGTAAGACAGTGGGAGACAATAGTAGGAAGCTTTTTAATCTTCAGGTTGATTTCATCTACTGTGATCATTATCCATTTCTTGAGCAGTACAAGCTTCTGATATGTAACTATAGTGACTCTCTCTGATGCATGTTGGTGCTGCATGCTTGCCTTTGAATGAGTCTAAATGTATTCAACAGGATTAAAGTCTGGGGAGCTTGAAACCCAGTCAAGCTTGGGGACTCCTTACTTTTAATGCTTATTGCTGGTTTCATTTGCATTACAAGGTCAAGTACTATCCTCCATGAGAACGAAATATGGATTCTGTTGACACTGACAGTATTACTGAGGCCACATTTACTGTATAAGTACTTGGTTGACATATATCCAAGTATCCGGTTCACATTTGCATTCTCCCTTTTTGAGCATCTACACTTTGAACTTGATCTATTGCCACATTTAATTAACCTTCATCATTGATGTACCATTTTGCTCTGCTTGATGTTGAATCTGTGTGGTTGCAAGCTTCTGAAGTCATATTTCTGCCCATTCTGCTGTGATTCTCCATGTGGTATTTGCTTTCCCAGCATCCTCTTTCATCTTGGGATTGATGGGAAGAATTTCAATTTCTGCTGCCTAGTTCTCTGCTTCTGTCTCATGATTCTGCACATTAAATAGTCTCTTGCATCTATTGGGGATCTTACCCCAATACATTACTGAATAGTCCTGATATTCTTTAGTACCCATGCAGTGGGTAGGTACTTATGGTATTGTATCATGCTGTATAGATTGGTGCGAAAGATACCAACTTCAATACACATCTCTTCTGTCATGCTTATACTTTTCCATTTGCTATTTACAGTCCAGGCTATTTTCAGATAGTACCAATTCTGTGAACCATCTGTCTAAATTGCACTCAGCAAGGTCTTGGCAACTGGTGCCACTTACCACTGTGGTGGGAATATCTGTTTCTCATCACCACCACCACTTACATTAGCAGATGTCAGCTGGTTGGAGGTGTATGGAGATACAGGGATAAAACAGATAGACTGAGGGATGGGGGGTACATGTAGAGATACAGGGGTAATGGAGATGGACTCAGCGACAGGGTGTATATATTTTGGAAACCCCTGGGTTGTGAGAAATTATCTTATTATCGTACAATGAAATATACAATCTAACTTTCCTAGTTCCTGGTTCTATGCACTCTTGCCAAGTGTTCTGAGATCCACACAGTTTGTCTGGTACTTTACAGCCTGGTAGCCTATCATACCCTCTGACCCTCCACCAATGCACCCTGAGCCAGGAATGCTCTTTCTCATGAATTCTCTTTGGATGCTGGGACAGGTGTGGTGGAGTATGGATGATAGGCTCTCCGCCTACTAGCTCTGCTGTCTCAACTCAAATGGAGCTCAAACATGGATTCTGGTTAGGAAATCTGAAAACAGAATGGTGGAAAGAAACCTGCAGGGGTGATCCAGATACATCTGGTGAAACAAACCTCATGAATGATACCTACCCTGCAAGCGGAGCGAGTGCTAACAGAAGTAGCAACACTCCCAGGGGTGGTGCAAACAATTTCAGATTGGAATGCCGGGTGAGGTGAACCGTGTACATTGATGTAACTAACATAAATGTCACAAACCATATTCCTTGACCAATATGAAAGAAATGGCATTGACCGAGCCCTGGGATGAAAGCAAGTGGCCTTATCGCAGTGTGACCACCGAGAAGAACCCACTGACCAAACAACTGGACAAATGGAACTGAACTGGTAGCGGAACAAACAATGAGAAACCAGCTCTGACCTGAGAGAGGGGTGACAGTCACTGACCTCACAAACGGGATGAACTATGAGAACAAGCACCAACGATACACTGGGACAACATGCACTGACCTCACAGAGGGGCTGAATCCCAAGAGCAGACACTGACTTTTGACCAGGGCAAGATAATGTAGGTGCAACATGGTTGTCTCCCCTATGCTATTGACTGCATCGGTCTGAGGCAATACTAAAATAATGAATTGAAGATGCTGGTAAGATTATGAACAGTGCCTATCAGGATCCTACTCATTGGGGTGGATGTCTCAACGAATAGTACACAAGAAATAGACTATGTGGCAGAAAGCTAAGAGAGAAGAATGTGAGACATGGTGACACTGGCTAAGAAAGAAATGAAATGAAGTGCTCATCTCCAAAATAGTGCCAACTGATCAAACTCCCATGCCAAATACTCACAACCTAGCAATTGACCATAGATTATCAATTACTGCCAATCCATCACCTAAACATCCATTTGATCGCCAAACAACTACATCAAAACCAAACTACATGTTGACTGATCCTACTGCATCTACTTCTGCGACCACCAGTTCCAGTAGCCATGCTAGTTTGTCTAGTACAGTACTGTCAAACCACACCAGATCCTCTGCCACTACCAGATGCTACGCCAACAGCAGCTCATCCATGAATGCCTTGTCCAACCAAGTGCATGACCAAAAGCAATTAATTGAGTTTTTGGCTGCCACCATCGCTAAAGAAAAGAGGCAAATGCCACTCCTGGTAAACCTGGGTGCACAAGTCTTCAGAGGAGCAGATGTTATCGTGTTCATTGAGGCACACGAAAGCCTGTAATCTCACACCAGAACTGACCTGGCGGCCGAAGAAGTCATCCCAACAATGCTGTGAAAATGCTCAGAAACCATCCAGGAGACAATGGACATGATGACCAGATATCAGAAGAAGGACTGGGAGCTATTGAATTGGGAACTGAAAGACACCTTCTATCATGCTGATAGCGAAGTTTGTATGCACATGAGATCGCAGTTGGAGTGACTATGTGAGGAATAGCTGGATTGGGGCAATGTCGGCCTTGAAGCCTGTATTCTCACTTACAACAACCTCAGCCGCATTACGATTGACACAGGAGCCATGGCCAAGCACTCACTGGTGGAAACGCTGCTCAGAGTCATTCCTACTGATTTCAGGGCTAAAGTGGTGATGACCCTTGGTCAGGATCCCTGAGATCCATTGACATTCAAATGACCCAGCCTGTGAAAGCACATGCTCCACAAATGTGTAAACCCCTCCGCCCTCGCCCTCCTGCACTTGGAAGAATCACATACAGCACCAGATGTCATTCGTTATTCTGTCTGGGTTGCTGTCCCACTCATACTGAGGCCAGTAGTGGCAAACCTCTGGGCAATTCCTAATGAAGCAATTCTGGCACCACCTGAAGCAACTTAGGATACTCCTATCACTAGCGCTGAAAAAACAATTAACACCAAGATGGACAACATGACGAATGTCATTGAGGTTTGGACCTTCCAGAGGACCAAGGCGACTGAGCCCAGATGGGATGGCTCCCAGACTGCCAGTGAGTATGCCATTGAAGCTGGCCATCCATCTCCACACACACCAATGAGCGTCCCACCTCCCGATGCACCCATGAGACCTGCTTACTACTGACTGAGCCCCAGATATCACCAGCAACTGTTGCAAGGATTGCCACAATGCACTCATGGTGATGAACCAGGACTGATTGGCACATTCTGTCCCGATGTGAGCACTGATCAGGATCAGGGTATAGTCTATCTCAGTGAACATGGAGGACAAACAGTCAGATCAGATGAAGGAAATGGAGGGGAGGTACTTGGGTATCGATGGGAGGGAACGTTTTTCTCAACATGAACACCCGCCTGGGACTGCTCTTGACAACGGCAACATGGAGGGCAAGTCACTTCCACAGCTGCATGACAGCCGCCTCAGGCGCAGCGCATTGCTACATCTCAGCTGTTTCAGGGGGCCAGTGCTGAAGTTACTACCTTTCACTCAGGAATCGCTTGACAGCTGTCAGAAATTGATGAGTGTGACTTGGGTCTGGCTGGAGGTACAGCAGGCAATGTATGTAATGACAAAGATAGTGGAAACCTTATGGAGCAACTGAGTCACTAGCATCAAGAGGTACAAGTGGGGCAAGGTGAAAGCAGTGCAGAAGTAGAGGAGGAAAGCGAAATGGAGGGGGAGTAACAAACCTGTCTAGATGAGGAAGAGAGAGAAACAAGTTCGACAGTTGTGAGCACACAGACAGAATATGCTTGTGTGGAAGAGAGTTGGTAGAGGACCGATTATGTGGCCAGGGGTGATGACATGCAGACATCTAATGAGGATAAGGTTCTGGTGGTTACACAGAGAGCTAGCAACTGGGAAGTGTGGACATTCAGACATGTGGCAGCATTCAGCAAACAACCGGGCAAGGCAAACCTCATCGAAATCATGACTCCAAGACTCAACAAGTTCATACAGTGCCACTAAGACAGCACTGGCCCAGTATACCGGAATCTACCAAGTACTTGGAAGCAGCCAGTTCAATTTCAGTATTCTAGCCAATTAGGAGAGAGAAACTGGTTAATTGACCTGTTGACTGCTACAAAAGGCTCAGATGGTCTCAGATCCGGAAAGTAATTTAGTTGCTGCCAGGATGCTGGCCACTCCAAAGACAATCATAAAGGCTGACAGTTCTGCCTGCTCCAGCCTGAAAGATCAGATTGGGTACACCAACTTCCAGTGCACCAAGGTTTCCCCCACCATTCCTGGACAGAGACACAAGCATGAGCTATGCCTGCTGATTGATGAGGTATCCGAGATCTGTCTCATGAGTGACGAAGGCGCCAGCAAGCTGAACACTGGATGGAAACGTGCCATCGGGAAGCTAATCACGGCTGATGGCAGGTGGTCTTATTTGACAAAGGTTGTAGTGTCCATGCCAGTCAATGTCCATCATATCATCATTCCCATGTCTATCCTTCAAGCAAAATCCGGATCTGAATTGTGAATTGTGAACCGCCCCAGGGAAACTTTCACTTGAAGGTCTGTGAGAAGATTGCATGAAGGCAGTTGTGTGACTACTATCTCTGCTGATGATGGGCCAGAGCAGGTGATGTTGCTTGCTACCTTTCCTGGAGACAAGAGGGATAGATTCACCAGCAGCAGTGTGAAACACTTGAACACCTAGTGTAAGTAAGAGTAACTAGAAAGGATAGGGCCCAGCACTATGAAGGAAAAAGGTTGGAGTGCTCTGAGAGGAAAAAGTGGAATGAGAAGGGACAGAATAGTAAAAATGGATAAGAGAAGAAGTGAATCGATACACAGAGAGCACCAGCAGGGAATGTGGGAGGCACATACATCAACACAGAGGAGGGATCGGGAAAGGAACAAGCAAAACAGTCAGTTAGAAAAGGTGGGCTATCGAAGGGAGGGAGAAACCCAATGGGAGGACGCTTGAACTGGAAAGATGAGTGGAATGAGAAGGAAGGACTGCCAGTCAGAGAGTTGAGTATAGTGTTAGCAACCGTTCCGGACCGCTGTGTTGGGTCCGGGTCTGGGTCGGAACCGAACCGTCACCAAATACACATTCCGGGTTGTCAATAATCCCGAACTGTCAATTCGGTTACGGTTCGATGGAAATCTCCTAACCTGTCAGAATTTGGTGAGTAGTCAGCGGGTTGTCCAGCTGGTCCGTCTGTAGATTCATATAATGCTCTTGCTTTTGCTGTTTGATAATTGTATTTGATTAAAATCAGGTAATTAACATCCAGAAATACCATTTTGATCACTTTGCAGGTTGCACCTTTGGCTATTTTGGAATCAATGTTTTGCCTTTTGAGGTTTGTACTTAGGAGTACTAAGGCAGTCAATAGTTCAGTTATGATCTCATATATCCGCATGATGCCTTGATTACCCAATGTACAAGACAAAAAATCTTTCAGGCTCCGTTGACCCTCAATTGCACGATGGGGCAGAAAGTATGCCACTGTTGCTTCTGATGCTAAAGGCGGCTAATCCCTCATTTATGGAAGTCTGCAACCAATTGCCACTTAGATAACCCAAGATGCACAGCCAAAAATTGTTGATGCTCAGTTGACACTCATTTGTCAGAATGGGGTAATGACCATGTTGCTGTCTTTTTCGCCTATAAAGGCAGCCAATACATTCATTGTGCCTAATCACTACCAGATCACTTTGGAATTACTTGACTTAGAAGACTGAAAATTGTTGACACTCCTTTGATGCTCATTTTCATGATGGGGTAACGAATATCGCATGCACTGTTTTGCCTGAATAGCCCATGAATACAGCGTATATGAATTACTATCACAAATCGACACTTAGATAACACAAGATGGAAAGCCACAAATCGTTGACACTTGGTTGACACTCATTTTCAGAATGGGGCAGCGACTGTGCCGCTTTCTTTTTTGCCTCTAAAGGCAGCCAGTACATCCATTATGTTTAACCACTACCAGATAATGTTGTAATTACCTGACTTAGATGACAAGAAATCGTTGACTCGCAGTTGACAATCATCGTCATGTACGGGTAACAAACATCGTATGCATTGTTTTGCCTGAAACGGCAGCCAATCCAGCGAATATGAATGACAAATCACAAATCAACCCTTGGATAACCCAAGATGCAAAGTCAAACATTGTTGAAGCTCGGTTGACGCTCATTTTCAGAATGGGGCAGTGACCATGTCGCTTGCTGTTTTGCCTATAAAGGTGGCCAATACAACGGTTATGCTACACAGCAATTGAATCCCTGTACAATTACCTTGTTTACAAGACCAAAAATCATTAATGCTCCATTGACTCTCATTTTTACGATGAGGTAGGGAGCTTGTCACTATGAGTTTTGCGAATAAAGGCGGCCTATACTTCGATTATGTATAACCATGACCAAGTCAAATTTCACTAACCAGACTTACATGACCCGAAAATGTTGACGCTCCGTTGACGCTCATTTTGCCACAAGTGTATCCGCAATATTCAATTATTTGATTTGGCGTAGTCTATCATTCACATTGCTGTGGGAGCCTTTCTAACATTTTGATTTACTTTCTCCTTGATCACGACGTTGTTCTTTAATAATACATATAAATATATCTTTTAAAATATACTTCACAGTGTCCACTAATTGTAGATACTATTAAACTCAAAAATCCTGTTCCTTTGGATCAATGGTCATCATCACTTGCAGGTTCGCTCAATAGACTACTCTGGTATTCAAAATGGATGTTAGCTACATTACCACACAGCAGATAGTGTACTAACCAGTGGATGTTCCTTCATCAGTCAGCATATCTGGATCAAAATCTGTATCGTGCTGGTTATCCTGGGTATATGGATCAACTGTAAAAAATGCAGCGCAGCGGAAATATGTGTGTGACAACATATATCCGGCAGGCAAATTGACGATTTGGGAATGTTGAGCTCCCATACTGTTACTGGGTGGCGCGAGTGGCGTTCCGGGCAGAGGTGGCGTTCCTGGCACAGGTGGCATCGGCTCTGGAGTCGGCTGTCTGCATCAGTCGCGTGGAGATGCACCTGTTCTTTTACGTCTCCAGGGTGTCTGAGGAATCATCGCAGTGCCATGTTGGCGAGAAAGGCATCCGTCTGTGTCGATTTGAGAAAGCATGGCTGGGTGTCTTTCTATCGCAACCTTCACCATGTCATGGCCCGGAAACTGAAAACCTCTCTTCATCTCTTCTCGGATCTCGGCGCGCGGTGAATTGATCAGACATTGCGTTTCCACTATTGCTGTGTGAGAAAACCCACCTTAGGCCATTTTGGGCATATTCAAGGCAAGGCGCATGTTGTACTGTTCCAGCTGTACCCGACCTCCTTGCCTTGCCGTAGTCACAGACATGTTGAAATCCTGAATGAAATTAGTTGCTCCTCTAACAATGAGATTCGACTACTACCTCGACAATATACGCTTCCGTAGCCACCTCTGATGTGATTAGAGCACATTGCATTCACTCCCGAGGATCCTGATCACGAAATTTGTCAGTGAAAATCCCCGAGCTGACAACAGCAGGATGTTCACGTTTGTGGAATGTGCGGACAAATGCCATGGACGACCGTGGAGGTTCCCCGTTACGAGTGGCGATCAATTGGTCACATAGCTCTATGCGTACACCCACTGCGCATTATACTGGCAATTGATGGCCGTTCACCACGGTATGAATTTACTCACACCCAAACTGCATGCTGCTTCCTCTTCTTGCTGCTTCCGGTCTTACGGACGATTTTTAAATGTGCATCATGGGTCATATTTTGGTGGCTTCATTGGCAGTGTTGCGGTGGACTGACAGGTGACTGCGTTCTCGCTGTGTGCCAAGGAGTGATGTAGTGACTGAAGCGCCCTTTGATCGGCTTGCTCTGTATCCATTGCCACCTGGCTGAGGTGTTGGTGTATCCGTGATTTGGTTGTGTGCAATACGTGAGAAAGATGATAACGAAAAGAAGTGGGAAGTACTGAGTAATATATAGTGAGCTTCATGTCTGAATGGAATAAGTAGCAGCCAACTTGTATGTTTTACACAACATGAATCCTGCGGCGTATGACTGCAAGTTGCAGGGGTTTCCCACTGTCTCGTGATATGCAGTGAGTCTGTCCAATGTTGTTTGCTTCTTTCCAGGGACAAACTGAGGCGTATGACAGCCACACTCTCATGATTGTCAGATATAAATATGACATTCTTCGAGGAAAAGGATGTCTGCTGATGTTTGTCTCAAATAATCCCCAGGATAATGCGAGAAACTGACGTTACCAATCCAGTCATGTTGTACAGCGAGCCTAACTATTCCCGTTGTATTGACAGTGAACACGTAGATTTTGCTTTGTTCAAGTTGAGTAAACGTACCAACCTTGACATGAAAGACGCAGCTTGCCTCCATATTCTCCATATCTTGCAACATCCAACATCTTGCCCAACAACAAAGTCAAAGCAAACTACAATGGCCAATGCTCCGAAGAAGAACTTTTCGCCACTTCCAGCTGACAAATACAGTAAATCAACAAGGCGATCCACCCGACGACATCATCAAGCTAATGAAAGCAAGTGCAGGTTGGAAGCAGAAACACTCTGGGCCTTGGGGGCATTGCGCAGCTCGCCATCGAAAACGAAGCTTGCGGCCAAGAAACGAAGGGACATGCACATCTTAAGAAAGGAAGAGAATGAGAAATGCATCGAGGATCATGTTGAGAGGGAAACCACTGTCGCAACAATGCAAGATGAAGATACAGAGGCAGCAATTAGGCAGGAGCTGGAAGACATGGGGACAGCTGAAAACGTGCGATTGATGACCAGAGAGCCCAAAAAGACTTTGGAGGTGATGATGGTTGCTTTCAGAGACAGTCTGAGCAATCTTGCAAGTTCTGATGATGGGGAGAATGGGGAAGATGAGGATGATGAAGAGACAGCGCAGGGCAAGCTGAGCGAAGATGACAAACCAGGCTGGGTGATGGGCAAAATCTCCAAAATGGTAGAGCAGCGCTTGGAGAGATCACAGCGGAAGCAGATGAAGCATGACGAATTGACACAACCGGGATAGGGGGACGTAGCCTACTACTTCGGTGAAAGAGATAAGATGTACCGCATGGCCGAATCGAGAGTTCCAGCAGTCGTTCAACAGCAAACGGATGATGATGCAGCTGCACCAGCACCGACAGCATATGGAGAGCGTATGGAGAGTCTAAATATATTCCCGGGATATTGCGAATGCCGCAAGTGACTTCTCGACCAGGAAGTGGTCATATTAGGCTTGCTTCGGGGAAGCCACAGTGGAACAAAGGTGAAGCGTTTCTTGCACCCACCACAGAGCCCGATTCATCACCTTTTCACAATGCAAAGCCTGTTGAACCCGTAAGCTGCGACTCCTGCATATAGCTTCCCCAGCTAACTTCCATATGGAGATCGGATTCAGACAATCACATGGTGACGGCTACTGATTCAGCGGTGGAATACGTAGGCAAATTGGTAGTTTTGATGTCATATCTCTGTAAAAAGCAATGTGTGTACCAATTTTGCTATGTGTCAGCATTTCCTTGAGTGACCAAATTGTGAGACGTGATATTTCATCAGTGTGTGTGGAATGGTTGTGTGGGCCATGCGAAAGATCTAGACTCCAAATCAACTTGATCGACAGCCAATGAACTCGACATCGTGCTGCCGGTTAGAGTTCAGTGAGAAAGCAATAGCGATATTAGTGACGAAATGTACTAACAAAATTTAAGTAAGCGATGTCATACGAGTCATAGAAGGAGTGGTCCATGCTCCATCGGAATCAGTCTGAATGACGACTGTTATGCTGCATTTAGCCATGCATCCAACTGCATAACTCTCCACACAGACCTGGTGCACATGGTTGAGATATTTGAAATTGCCGATGGTACATCATGGAAATCAAGGAGAAGGAGCTGGATGAGGAAAGGTGAGGAAGTCGAGCTATATTGATCAACAACTAGTGAAACGATCTACATGCCGTACATTGCCGTCCGAAAATGCAGGAATGTGATAGGTCCACGTCATTACTCACTCAGATAATGCGGATAGAGGTTGATCAGAAATTGAGAGGCGACAATGCTTCTGGATGCAAATTATAATACTTGGAAACGAATTATCGGATGTCAATAATGAATATGCCATTCATTGAATACAATATTTTGGGTGTATGAAGGCTGTTGCACTGTAATCAACGTGAGCGTCAACAGAGCGTCAACGATTTTGAGTCTTACACATTTGACAATCAAAGGGCTCTATTGTCTCGACCTTCCACAGTTAATGCTATGGTCGGCGTTATCGCTGAAATTGTAAACAAAAAGCTGGTTGCCCCATTTGAAAAATGAGCTTCAACGGAGTGTCGCTGATTTCGGGCCTTGCATCGGGGAATATCCAAGGGCTGTGCAGCGACATTTACCCATGATCAAAATATCGGCTGCCTTTCTAGGCACAAATGTTGTGAGGACATCGCTGCTATATCCTAACCAAGAGTGTCAACGGAGCGTCAACGATTATTGGCTGTGCATCTTGTAAAACCCAAGTTCTGTGCAGTGGGATTGACTCATAATCGAACTGTTGGCCGCCTTTCTAGGCAAAAATGCTCGGGATGACATCGCTATTATGTTCTAAAATTGAGCGTCAACGGAGCATCAACGATTTGTGGCCTTACAACTTGGAAAATGCAAGTGCTGTGGAGCTACATTAACCCATAATCAAACAATCGGCCACCTCTCTAAGCAAACACACATGGGGCAACATCGCTACTGTGTCCTAAAAATGAGCGTTAACAGATCGTCAAAGATTTTTGGCCTTTCATCTTTCAAAATCCAAGTGTTCCGCGGTGACATTAATCCATAATGATAGTATCGGCCGGCTTTCTAGGCAAAAATGCTTTTCACAACATCGCTACTATGACCTACAAATAAGCGTCAATGGAGTGTCAACAATTTCTGGCCTTGCATCTTGCAAAATTGAAGGGCTGTGCAGCGACATTAACCCATAATTGAACTGTCGGCTGCCTCTCTAGGCAAAAACGCTTAGGCCAACACATCAACTGTGTCCTAGCAATGAGCGTCAATGGAGGGTCAACTATTATTGGCCTTGCAATTTTTAAAATCCAAGGGTTGTGGGGCGACATTTATCCATAATCGTCATATCTGGCACCTCTCTAGGCAAAGATGCTTCCGACAAGATCACTACGATGTTCTAAAAATGAATGTCAACCGAGTGTCAACAATTTTTGGTCTTGCATCTTGCAAAATCCAATGGGTTTCTGGCGACAATAACTCATCATCGAACTACTTGCCGCCTATCTAGGCAAAAATGCCTGCGTCAGCATCGCTACTAAGTCCTAAAACTGAGCATCGATGGAGTGTCAATGCAGCGTCAACGATTGTTGGACATTCAAAGTGCAAAATCCAAGGGCTGTGCATCGACCTACACCCATAATCAACCGATAGGCCTCCTTTGAAATTAAAAATCCCACCAACAATTCCGCTACCGCCCTCAAGAGTAATTGCCTGTGGAGTGGGAACAGGTTCCGTGGGGCTCGGTAAGCTTCACAGCAATGAAACGCCCTGCATTGTTTGTAAATAGAGATTTTAACGGTCTGTCTTGTCAGTCTGCACCTGTATACAACGTCAGAACTATGCATGCAATGTCTCAGAGGTCTTACTTTTGTCTTTCATGTAGCTCAAGAGTCAATATTCAAGCACCAAGGTTCAACTGAACAATAATGTTACTTTTGACAGTCTCTCGACTGGAATTACACAGCTTTCAAATTCCTACAACCTTGTCAGATTCCCAATCTATAAATACCTCGTTGCTAGAGGTTATAATATCTTCCAAAAATGAAAGTGTCTGTGTTTGCCATTGGAGCGACCTTACCTTACAAATTATACTCGATGCTTGGTGGGCTTCAATGAATGTGGGCTCGAAATGTCGTTTTGCATGGAGTAATTCTTGACATGCGCCTCCGTGGCGCTTCTATTTGCACTGTGGAATTAAGGTGACTGGCAGCCCGGGCATCATATGTATTGTGTGTCATCAAGTTCTTTGCCATCCATCAGAACATGGGACCAGCTCCATAGCGAATCACTTCCTGGTAAAAGCGCAAATTGCAAAGATAAAAGAATCAACAGAGTCGGAGGTTTCTGAATTAACCGGTACAACCGTTGATGAATCTGCTTTAGCCATCTGGAAGAGACAAGGCAGTCTTGGAATTACAAATGTAAGTTTGCAAAAGAAATTTATAGTCGACAGTTAGATCTTACTTATATTAACCCAACTGACAGACGAAATTCTCTAAACTGGCAGGAAACGACTACCTAACTGCCAAATTTCACCAAGATACCTAGAATCGCTACCTCATGTTAGGATTCATTTCGGCTCACATTCCATCGAATGCTATATCAAACCTCGAGCTGCAATAGTCATTCAGTGCATTATGTGGCGAGCTTGTGCTGCCTTTCGCCAGCACCCTTACCAACATTTGCCGGAGGGAATACTCATTGACAGTGGATGCAATTGAGAAACAATTGCCCTCAAGAAATAAAGTTAGCTTAGCTTTAGATGGGTGGATATCAATGAACACATTAGCAATATCATCGGGCATAGCATACAGTATGAAATGAAATTGGGCATTGCAAGAAGGACAACTCGCATTCGACCAGGATGATAGCCTGTTCTTTTCCTATTTCGAATGCTAATTAAGATTAATAGGTCCAGGGTCAACATACCAGAGCAACGCTAGCCATACATTGAAAAGAGGTTCTGGATTGTTTCGAGCTTACCGACGGCCATTTACTTGGCATGACCACTGATAATGCGTGATCAAATTATTCAATGACTTGGGAACTACAATCATGCCTTGAGGCCTCGGTAATCAGGTGGCTTGCAATGAGAGACCACATACTGTGCATGGAGCACGCCATTCAGCTTCCTTCGGGTGCGGTCATGCACAATCTCAGTGTACATGGCTGCACCAAGTCTTGGGAAGCCCATGAGCGCGATCAGCAATTTGGAGAGAAAGAGAGCACTGACATTGGGAAGAGTCAACAACTGCAAAAGGAGGGCTATGCTAGAATCCACAAGGTGTCGGCTATGCGACCAGGTGTGGCAAAGATATTTGAGAAAGTACGTATTTGAGACATTTTGAAAGATCTGAAACTTACCTTGATATAGGAGAGTATGCTTGCTGCATTGATTAGGCTGACGCCTGGTTGTCAAAACGAGTTCCTCGACTGTTAAAAGGCCAAAGTACAAATAGCAGTACTACCTATCATGGATGTGAAAACACTGTCGGATTCGACACTAGAGTTGCTTGAGCAAGCCTACTGATTACGAGAATTCACCCACGAGTGGCTTAACAATCCGAAATCCAGTGATCACTGGCCACTCCTCACAACACAGAATGAATGGACCATCATTAGGTATGTCATGGAAGGTTGAAGGCAGCTCCGATACTGGACCTTGTGGCTGTCGAAAAGGCATACAGTGACTCTGCATCATGTCATCACTGTCTACAATGACATGTTCAATCATATGGATAGAGTTATGCGAGCTTTGGCTAAGTACACGACACTATGGAAGGAAGACTTATAGTTCGCAGTAAAGGTTGCACGACAGAAGGTGCCCAATTATAATGCTGAAGTCACTCGAAAGACCGGTCTGATTCTCATTTCGGCACAGGTCCTTGATCCTTTCCGGAAGTTGCGATCATTCAGGAAGTGGTACAAGGGGATGGATATTGATCCTGGGCACGAGACATCTTATACTACCCAATACCAGGACGGCTTTCTGAAGTATGTGGAGAAATAGTACTGTGCCAAACATCGATGAATGTCAGTCCTTAAACCCGAAAATGTTCTGCACATCAATTACATCCCCTCTGCAACGGCCTCAGGATTTGTGAAATCTCTTTTTGATCCATATGATTTGTCCAGCGATGATGAAGAATGCTTAACACTTGAAAGCGGGGCTGAAACCACTCCCAGAAGAAGCGAGCGTGCTGCACGCTTATTGACAGCCGCAAGGCTCTATTTGAATTCACCGCCTGACTTGCCAAATAACTGGGGGCAAGTTAATACAAATCTTAATGATAACCACTCCTATCCAATGGAGATTGGCAGTACATTTTGGTTACTGGATATCACCAACTGTGGTGCCAGCAAGAGGATATACTGTCAAAGTACACCTATCTCTCCAATGTGGCACCCGACATATTCTCTATTATAGCACATGGTGTCGGAGTTGAGGCGAGTCTTTCCCTTGGGCAAGATATTACTGGCTGAAGACAGTCAACTACTACAGTTGAGACACTTCGGGAAAAAGTCGTAGTAAGGCAGTTTGCTTCAGCCAATAATGCAATATTGGCGGGCGATTGCGCAGCATTGGATAACACAGGCACTGAAAATGACTTGGAATTGAAGAATGAGGCGGAGGAAGGAAAAGTGCACAGAATGACCATGGTTCACGACCATTTGGAGATGTGGCACGGCAGCCAAAACCACTGTGCTACACAGAGGAGATCCCACGCTGAAATCAAGCAAATGACTGCCGAAGGATTCATTCCAGATACCGAAGAGATCACTGAAGCATCCTGGCCAAACTTTCAACATGATGGTGTGGCTGCATGCAAATTGTCAGAAAGATTACCTTTGCCACCAGCTGTGTCTGGAAAGAACCTCCCTGGAGGACGAACTCAAGTATTAAATGTCGGCCGAATCAACAGAATCGACCGTCATCCAGTCGAAAGTGACAAGGATAGTGCAGGTGAGAGCATTTCCGATTCCGAAAATCTGCTCATCCTGAAAAGGTGCTTTGGACAATCCAAACGACAGCGAAGAGAACTGCATGGCAGACAATGTATCCGATGTACACCCAGACAATGCCATCAAGGCTTCGGAAAGACCAGAGTACTGGGTTGTCAGTGCCGCACCAAATGTTCCTGGATTGATTCGGCCAACACCGAGGTCAATTAAAAAGGTTGAACATTGGTTGATGACTGTCAGCGCAATGAAACCAAGGAGGAATAAGGGAAACAAGAAAAAGTGGGACTGATTGGGTCAATACGTTTTCACCAGGTTCTATATGTTACTTGACCGAGAATTTCACTTAGAGAAATATCGTGGGAGAATAGTGAGCAGTTGTGTGAGGACATTAGTTCATAAATCAAACTATAGCAGGCAAATTGTAATATTCAGAGAGATATATCAATTTGATAGAATGAGAGAGGCCTGTGCAAGAAAATCACTTGGCTCGGCTTTGCCAACGGGTTGAGTCTCAATCAGACAGATAGGCAACCAATAAGTCCAAATATATATTTATTTAATTATTGATGGCAGTGGATATTGACTATACAATTCATTAAAATGAACGTCAATGGAGGGTCAACAATGTTTGGTCTTGTGTCCTGGGTAATCAGACCACCGATAGGTTGCACACTGTCATAAGCTAATTTCTTGCCGCCTTTAGATCCAGAACCGACTGTGATACCCTCCCTGCCCCATCTTGAAAATGAGATTCAAGGGAGCATCAATGATGGTTGGTCATGTATCTTGGGGAATCTGGGGGGCAACAGGTTGTAGAGAGTCATATACCATGTATTAGCTGCCGATATAGGAAAACGAGATAGTGACATGCTCCCTACCCCATCTTCGAAATGAGCGTCAACCGTGCATCAATGATTGTTGGCCTTGCATCAGAGTTAATCACAGCTCAATGTGGTTGTGATTTTCCATATACATCGTTTTGACTGTGTTTGTACATCAAATGGCTCAATAACACCTACTGGGGGCTCTGTAAATGATATAAGTTGCTACTGTCCCGGAGCATGTGGCAGGAATATTCCGTACAGATTTGCCTATATAGGATGGCATATCCTTGTTTCTGGATGGTAGCAATCAAGTGCCACATATATTACTGAAGCTGCACGACCAATAATTGTTGACGCTCCATTGATGCTCATTTTCAACATGGGTCTGGGATTGTTTGGCCTTCGCTTTTTACTATAAAGGCGGCTAATGCTTCGTTTATGGCTTTGTACAACCTGTCGCCCCCCAGATTACCCAAAATACACGACCAACAATCATTGATGCTGCATTGATGCTCATTTTCAGGATGTGGTAGGGTGCATGTCTCTGTTTGTTTTGATCATGAAGGCGGCCAATACATCAAAAACAATCAGTGATTTACCAATGTCAATATTTTGCAATTAACAGTAGCATATCTGAATGCGACGAGAGATAGTGAAACCTGAAACGCAGAAACAGAGATTGGAACCGACGGGTCAAGCCAAAGCAGGCAAACCGTGTGGGTCGACGGGTACAGGTCCGGGTTTGGTCCGCCAAGAGGCAGCAAGTCGGGTTTTTGGATGGGTCTGGAATGTAACCGACCAGTGTTTGCAGTCCAAACCCGGACCGCTGGCAGGTTACCCGGACCCGTTGCTGACACTAGTTGAGTACAAAAATGGTAGAACAGGTGAGGTCAACAGGAGAGGTGGCTCTGGTGAAGCAACGGAGGGTGACTGGAAGAGAATCCATGACCTTTCTGTGGGTTTCTAACAATAGCATTGGTCTGGAATATAGTCAAATGCAACCCTTTCCCTCATACCTAGACTCAGCAAAGTTCAACCTTTATACAGGCACCAATGCAGCCAGGGTGCATGTCTACTATGAATGTAATTCACAGAAAGTGAAGCCTGTTCCCTTGTCAAATGGAAGTACACAAGATGGCAATCTTGACTAGACAGGAAGCGCAATTGCCCACAAAGTACCAAGACCAGATCCTTGGTACAACATCCTGACCCAGATATCCTCCCATGGTGAACAACGTACAAGAATAACCCAGGAGAGAGTACCAGAGTTGCAGATAGGCAGCATATAATCACTGAAGGAGAAGGGAGCCCTCTTGGATATGCTATTGAATATAGAGTACACTTTCTCATGGAGTTGGAAGGAGTTGTGAAAGATTGGCAGCAACGTTGAGCCACCCCATTGCATCTGGCTGGAGTTTGGTTACAAGGTTTGGAAGGATGGTGCATTCCACCTACCAAAGAAATTCATTCCAGTGGATATATAAATACTAGAGGAGAGAGTTCGTCAAGGCGTATTCGAGGCTGCATGGACCCCATACAGAAATGCTCATTCATTGTTCTGAAGAAGAAGGGGATGTACCGCTTCCATATCTGTGCTATACATGTGAATCGGCATATACTGGAGGACCCCAGGGAACCACCTAATGTTGACGAACATTCCGAGGCCTCAACACGACTGCCCATTTCATCACTGATTGACTTCTATCCCGGGTATGACCACACATTGTTGCACCAGGATAGGCCGGATCAGACAGCCTCCCAGACTATTCAAGACACATATCAGCTGACAAGACTGGTATATAGAACCAAGAATTCGGAAGTAAGATTTGTCCAAGTGTGTTGAAATGTCCTACAGGTGTCCCAGGGGTCAATCACGAGAAAAGTTGTCGACTTTGTCAGTGTCAATTATCCAAAGATTTGATACAGGGAAGATGAGCTAGATACGCCTCCTGGAGTTCAATTGGTTGTCATGGAACACCTCCAGAATCTCGATAACATACAGGCCAATGTGGAGACAGTTGGAGGCACTGTTTCAGGAAAAAAATCCAATCTGTGCTGGAACAGACTAAATATCTCCATGTTTGTCTGCAGAGAGATGAGAAAGTGGTCGTAAGAGTCAAAGGACATCCAGGAGTAGAATTCGCCCCTATGTGAGAATCGTACCGACTGCTGGAAATTTTTGATCCTATGCATGCACTGTGGATTATTGATTGATGTATATGCAATAGTTAGAGGCCCCCAGTTCCGGATCTGGTGGAAGGACATCGAGACACATTGGGAGACTGAAGATACAAACCTTATCGCAATTCTGGAGGAGGCGCTCTGCAGTGCCCCAGCATTGAAGATGTTAGACATTCGCGATAGTGCTGGACAAATAGTGATTTGCATTGACTGCAGCCCATCAGGGAGCGGGGGATTTGCCAGCGTGCAGACAATAATAATGACAGGCACCTGTGTCACTATGAAGGTGGGCTGTTGAATGAGACCGAGAAGAGATATGATGCGGGAAAATGTGAGTGCTGTGGACTGATGAAAGGACTCCCGAAGATTCGCAACTATGTATATGGGGTCAGATTCCTCATAGATCCAGATGGTAACACATTTGCACATCAACTATACTTGCCCACCAATGAGGTGCCAGGAGCAGTAGTAACCCGCTGGATGGCATGGATATGACTGTTCGATTTCCATGAGAAACATGTTTCTGGGGGAATAATTAGACGTCCTGATATTCTCTTACAGTGGATGCAAATGGCAGCGGACTCTGAACAAGAAGAGGATGAATATCGAGATGATACAATTAAAGCAAGACTATGGGGAATACAGGTGGAAGAAGGACTGGAAAGATCGAGGAGGGTGAGAGCATACAAATCATTTGTTGGGTTAAGACTGGCAAAGATATACAATGGGAGATGATCAGAGATAGCCGAAATTCTGGGAAACCTTAAGTTGGTGGGAGGAATAACTCAGAAGCAAATGCAGCGATTGTGGCAGGAAGCTATGAGGTCACTTCTTTCTCATGGAATACTCTACTATAGGTACAATATGAGTGAACTGCGGGCAAACATGTCAGTGTGCACTCAGTAGAAATGCACAGCAACGGATGATCCACACAGACTGAGGGGGTACCATGGATGAGAAGGGATGTTAGAAAAGAGAGTGGAGCAATTGTGGAGGCCCAAAATGTATCTCGACATCACAGGGTGGGCGACAAAGGGGGAACAGTGCAAGCAGAGAGCACTGCACTCATATGATGAACCCCTGAACAGCCTAACCATTAGTCAACAAAGCCAGTGACTGTGTGTGGATATTTCGTATACACCCAACATGGAGAATTGGTACCACAGTCCAGTGATACCCTGAGAATATCCCAGTCGGTGGGCAGAGGGATGACCAGAAAAGCAGGGTACATCAAAGGAGGTATCCGACTGTTAATATAAGAAGGTATTTTCTTGGTTAAGAACCGTGGAAATGGTGGAAGTGGTAAGAGGAGCTGAGACCAAGACACTGACAGACCTCCACATAAAATGTCACAACATCCAAAAGATCACCGTGAGTGGGTATAATGCCGCTCCGATGGAAGTATTAGAACAAGACAACTGACACATTATAGATATCTAATCGAAACTCAAGGCCTGCTCTGACAAAGCAAAGGAGATGTAGATTGACCACCTACTTGCAGAGCGTTTGGCTGACAGAATTACTATCAGCGGTACAACTTGATTTTCCCGATTCCACCTTCTGTGTCGTCATGACACAGTACTCCTGATACAACTGGCGAACTTGACCTGGAATACCAACAACTGGACCAATGGAATCGACGATGCCGAGGCACTGTTAGCGGATATATCAATGCAGCAGGTGTGATGGGAGCAAGATGTCGATGTCACAAATCAAAATGTAACAATGTCGAGCGACGCCACCAAGTGTTTCATCGACGAAGTGGCCAACCTCAACACTACAGACCACCAAGTGGATGAACCACTTCTGGTGCGAGAAACTAAGATAGAGCAGACTCTTGGCACCATACTGGATGCTACATGGTGAGGGCCCTACAGTGTCACGGAAATTGCCCAGAGCTTGGAGACTTATGGACTGCTGGAGTAAGATGCAAAAGAACTCACAGGCTGGAGAAATGGTAGTCAACTCAAGTAGTTAGTCACTTGCAACGAAAACAAACATGGTGCTGGAGAAAATTGTATGCCCAGTCTCACAGACGAAGTGCAATCAAAGCTATAGGAGGTGGAGCCATTAGCAGGCCAGAAATGTATTGAAGGAAGATGAATATATGTAATTATGTGGGAGGACTGGGAAAAACAATTGTGGGTATGGGTGGATGATATGGAAGGGAGCAAGGTATTAGCGGACGAATGAAATACTGCACATTCGGTGGCAGCAGACCACCCATCGAAACTGTGATGGGAAAGATGGTGGGCGGGGGAAGACAGGGAATGAGGGGTGAGAAGGGAGGAGATCCAATGCATCAATGGCAACAGAATAATTCTGAGAATATTGAATCCATACAATTCAGTAGATTGTAAGAGTAAGTATGCTGGCAGTCAGTAGCGTCAGGATATGGTCTAAAGTATATGATTGCACATGGATGTGAGTGAGATTAAGTGTAAAAGTACATGGTAAGATATTGGGCATGAAGTCAAGTCTCCATCGCGATGTCAATATATGGTTGGTGGTTACCTGGCGCTGGAAACCTCATGTGACCGCCCAGCAACCCTAACCACTAATACTTGACAATGCTAGTACATCATCCCCCTGTTTTAGGGAAGTACTCCCAGGCTGCTATGTACAAGTAGAACAAAAGAAACAACCTGCATACACGATTGTACAATCCCATAATTTCCACAACCAATCAGTACCTTCCAGAGCGAACATTCAGCACACCGGAAAACCCCACATGTAATTTACTGGACTCCAAAGGTGGTAAACCCTGTACCAATACCCTTTGTACTAAACTGGGGTCCCATGAATGGACAAAATTGAGAGAAGGAAATGCCCAATTGACTGAAACCTCTATTTCTCCATTTCCATGAATTCCTTTACTTTCAAGATCTGACTGCCGTGATGTCCTCTGCCGATTCTGGTGGTCTTGGAGAAACTTTTTGATTTGTTGACAAACACTCTCGAGGCTTCCAAATTGTTCCCAGCTTGTGCCTATGCAGCTCTACCCGGCCCATTGAAGCAGGGAGTATAGCTTCCAGTAACGCTACTGAAAGTCACAGATCTGTGCCCCCGCCAGTTGTGCGCAATTGTCAACTAATACTGAATGTCATTCCGAGGATGGTTGGCTGTCAAATGGCCGAGAACATTGATTGAGCTGCGACATATCAGCCACGTTGTGATTGTGCAGTTTTTTTTAGGTATGTCCAGGTACAAGTATAGTTGTTGATGATTATATTAACCATATATGGCCCAGTGAGCTTGTAGTCGAGCTGCAACAATTGTCTAATTGTTCAGAAGTGTGAAGTTGGGAGCCACTCTTGGTTCCTACGTATGCAGGTTACATCATTCCTGCCAGCATACAGTATTATTGTACCTCGGCTTCCAACAAGTTCACCCAGAGCAGCTGGTGTGGCTGTTTGAATCCAGATACTGTTGAGTCTACTAGTATTTCCAACCTCATGTGATATGAAACTTTCAGTGGCTTGAACTGCATTAGTGGATGGTAGTGGTAGCTGGCCCAGAATGGCATCATCTGAATTGAGTGATGAAGGGAATTATTGTAAGCAAACTCTGCCAAACGAAACAGCTCAACCCAGTGATCCTGCCTAGAGTTGCCAAAGGACTGTATTCACTGCTCCATGGTGTGGTTTTGCCGTTCTGTCTAGGTATCAATCAGCTGATGGGAAGCAGTCGACAGTCTGTGATTGAAACGTAGGTGTGAACAAACTCATTTCCAGAATCAGCTTGTAAACTCCGTCCCGCAATCAATAATAATACTGTGCCATCTGCCACTTTTGTGGATCAGGTGTTTGAAAAACATTCACATCAGCTCTTGTGAGACAATATCTTTCCTGCAGGGGAGGAAGATTGCCACTTTCATTACTCGATCAATGACAGCCAAGATTTCCCTATACCTGCAGGCAGTTTTCTCAGGGAGGTCTGTGACACAGTCCAGGGTAATGCAGTCCGATGGTAGTGATGGTGGCGGCAGCGGCATGTTTGTTCTGTTGTGGGTGTGCTGTTGTGCCTTGATTCAGTGGCACATTTTGCATGTGGCGATAAATTTTGGTATGGTGGAGCCCATCCCAAGGTAGTAGAAAGCATGGTATACTAACTGGGCGGTTCGGAGAGTTCCAAAGTTGTGGGATTCAGGGTTGCTGTGGACACAGCATGTCATTTGGTCGCAATGCAGATCATCTTCTCATCTATATATCGTTCCTTTCTAGGTGAGAACTCTGGTGGTGACTTTGGATTGGATACTTGAGGCTCCCTCCCATTGGCATGTACTCTGCCACTAAGAGTCATCGATGATTGGAGTGCCAATGATTCTGCATTTCACATCAGTAGCCAACACATTGGTAGCCTGGGCTGTATTAGTTTCCCTCAGTTGGTCATTGTATGGTCCAACCATACTAGTTGCCATATTTGAATGTAGCTGTATAGCCTGTCTCTGGTAACCTATCTCATAGTCATACCTTCTTGATAGTCAATCTGCTGGGGTAATCTTGCCATCCAAGTGTTCAATTACAAAGCAATGAGAGGATACAATTTCCGCCCACCTAGGATGTCTTCAGGAAAGCACTTTGTGGGTTTGGAAGTACTTGAGATTGTTATAGTCGCATTGGATCATCACCTTGTGATCAGCGCCTTCGACATTGTATCTGCATTGTGTCCAAGTTTCAACAATGACCAACAGCTCCTGTTTGTGTGTGTCTTAGTTCTGTTCAGCAGGGGAGCATCATCGATAGTACAAATGGAATGGCTGCGGAATCCCCAATCGGCAGTCCTGGTCGAGCGTGTTGGGTATTGTGAAGCCGCTTGAGGGTCTGCAGAGTAATCAGTGTTTGCGGAGCCAAACGCGGAACTATTGGTGGATCACTGAAGGTCTGTTTGAGCTGACTGAATGTGAGTGTCGTAATCTGAGTCCATTCCCACTTACGTGAACCATATCTCTTTAGCAGGTTTGACATGAACGCCATCATCTTTGCGTATTTCGAAATGAATCGCTGGTTGAAGTTTGTGCGACTGAGGAGCTCTTGCACATTCTGAATTGATGCTGGTGTCAGCCAGCCATCACTCATGGATAAGCGATCTGACTGCATGCCAAGTCGATGTGAGTTGATGAAAAATCTGAGAAAGTTGACTTCCTTAACTCCAAATCGGCTCTCTTCTGCCTCACACCAGAGCCCACATTCTGGTAGGTGTTGCACCCCCTATCAGATGTGGTCTTCTTGCTCCTTCTAATTTGTTGAGTAGTTGAGTATATTGTAAAGGTTACACACTGTGAAGTGGTCAATGTTTGGCTCTGGACAATGGTCAATAAATGCCTGAAACGTGGCCAATGCATTGTTCAACCCAAAGGGCAAGACCTCGTATCCGAATGAACCATAGTGGGTTAGGAATGTAACCTTGAACTCGTAACCTTCTTTGATTTGTATGAGGGTGGAAGCATTCGGAAGGTCCAGTAAGTTGACAATCGAAGCTCTGTGCACTGGATGGAGTAGCCATGAAATCAGGGGGAGGGGGTATCTATTCGGTATTGGGCCAAGGTTGAGATCTCGAAGCTCGACACACAACTGTAGTCTTCTGTTTTACTTCTTGGCACGCAGGATTGGCACTGTGGCCACTGATGATGATTGCTGAATGATGCTGTTTGCCAGGATGGATCAGATGTAGGCCTTGAGCATCTTCAATTTGAACTCTGAGAGGTTGCATATCCTCCCATATGGTAGTTTCTAGTCAGGTTCCAGATTGATCGCTTGGTCAACCATCCTGTCCAGTGGCAGTGTCTTGGCCTTTTCCTCGCTGAAGACCTCCCCAAAGCCTGGATATTTTGCTGCGATACAATCCCCATCATCTGCCATTACCATCTCCATATTATCAATGTCAGTTCTTATTCAGATATCCTTTATATGTATCGTTGCATGCTTGGGCAGAGTGGAGATAGGCAGCGGTGCAGGAATGGCCGGATCAGACTGTTCGTCACAATAGAACCAAGCAACATTGACCAATTATCATCTGCCTTTGTGTCTTGCTGAATCAGTAGACATCATGCAAGCACCATCACTGATTTACTCTTCTGCCACAAGGAGTGCTGCTGCTCTTGCTTGCATGTTCAGCATCCTGGGGTTGCTTTCACCTTTGGCGATTTCTCCCAAGAATACCCCCAGTGACACTTGATATTCTCCAACAGATATGAGAAATGGCGCGACCACTTCATCACTAGGTGACACATGATCGAATGTCGGAGCCTCAAGTAGTTGTGTTTCTGGGCCAGGCTTAACACTTTTGTTTCACTCACCACATTAGGGCAGAGGACGTGTGTGATCTGCTTCCCCAATCTTCACCCAGTGCAGACCATTTGGAATTTGTACGGCTGTCAATCGACCTTTGCTCCAGTTGATTTCAGAGTTTCTCACCCTCAACCATGCCAAGCCCAAGACTAGTTTGTCAGCCTTCATCAGGATGACTCAAACCTCTGATTGGTTAACTGGTTGATGGTGTTCACAATATTGAAGCAAGTGACTTGCCTTTCACATTAGCAAAATCCATTCCAGTCACTTGGAGCCTCCAGGAATGTGTGAGAGGATATGGAGTGGAAACTTAGAAGTGTCAATTTCAGGAGACAATCAGACCCTAGGAGGGGATTCCGGCCAGCCATCAGAGTAACTTGCATGTCTGATGACTAGTAGAGCAGCCACATCGGAGTGATTGTGACAATGTTGGGAACATGTCTGAGTGCCAGAGGGAACACTGCACTCACCTGTGAGTGTCACCCAACCACCACACAAATCCTAAACAAACTCTGAGAGATGCCTGTGTTCTTATGGATATTCATTTGGAGGACTGCAAGCATTATCTGAGACTCCAGATATACCGGAGCATTGGATTACTCTCCACAGTGATTATGATGCATGGATCATGGTTCATTATCACTGCTAAATCATACTTATACAAGCTAACATTATCTTCTTCAACATTCTGTTTTTTGCATTGCTACTTTATGGACCAAAGAAAGAGCCGGGAGGTTCAAATGTAGATGCAGGAACAGCGAAACAATCACCGAACACAGCCATCACATGATACTAATCAAACAAGGTGCCAATGGCATCTTCTACATCTCCCATCTCATCAGGGCCAAAGCTAGCAGGAACTAGTGTTAGCAACGGGTCCGGGTAACCCGCCAGCGGTCCGGGTTTGGACCGCATAAACGGGTCGGTTCGGTTGCAAACCCGGCCAAAACCCCGACACGCTGACTCTTGGCGGGCCAGACCCGGACCCGCACCCTTCAACCCGGGGGTTTCGCCGGGTTCGGCTAGACCAGTCGAGCCCAATCTCCGGTTCTGCGTTTCGGGTTTCACATTTATGGTCGCATTCAGATATGCTACTGCTAATCGTATAGAATTGACATTGGTATGTCACGGTTCATTTTCGGCGTACTAGCCTCCTTGATGTGCAAAACACGGATACTCACAAGCCCAACCACATCCTGAAAATGACCGTCAACAGAGCATCAACAGAGTGTCAACAGAGCGTCAATGATATTTGGTCTTGCATCTTCGGTAATATGAGTGGTGCTTGATCAAAAGAATCCATAAAGAAGGATATGGCAGCCGTTGTAGACAGATATGTACGGGAAATTCTAGCCACATCCTCCGGGACAGTAACAACTTATTTCATTTACCGAGCTACCACTGAGCATTCTTGAGCCTTTTAGCATATGATGACAGTCAAAACAATGTATATAGACAATAACTGCCACATCGTGCTGTGATTAACCGTGATGGAAGGCCAACAATCGTTGACACTCTGTTGACGCTCATTTTGAAGATGGGGCAGGAAGCATTTCACTTTCACTTTTGCCTATAAAGGCAACCAATAATCAGTTTATGGCAATGTGCAACCTGTCGCCCCCTAGATTACCCATGATACATGACCAACAATCGTTGACGCTCCGTTGACGCTCATTTTCATGATGGGGCATGGAGGGTATTGCAATCTGTTTGGCCTATAAAGGCAGCCAAAAATTCCTTTATGACTGACTGCAGCCTATCGGAGGTGTGATTTCCCAGGACTCATTACCAAAAATCGTTGACGCCCCGTTGACGCTCATTTTCAGGATGGGGCATGGAGGGTTTTGCAATCCGTTTTGCCTATAAAGGCAGCCTAAAATTCCTTTATGACTGACTGCAGCCTATCGGAGGTGTGATTTCCCAGGACTCATGACCAAAAATCATTGACGCTCCGTTGATGCTCATTTTCATGATGGGGCAGGGAGGGTATTGCAATCTGTTTTGCCTATAAAGGCCGCCAAAAATACCTTTATGACTGACTACAACCTATCGGAGGTGTGATTTCCCAGGACGCATGACCACAAATCGTTGACGCTCCGTTGACGCACATTTTCGTGATGGGGCAGAGAGGGTATTGCAATCTGTTTTGCCTATCAAGGCAGCCAAAAATACCTTTATGAGTAACGAGAACTTATCTGAGGTGTGATTTGCCAGGACGCATGACCAAAAATCGTTGACGCTCCATAGACACTCATTTTTCCATGGCTGTATCCAGAATATGCAATCATTGAATTTGGCACAGTTTATCATTCACATTGTTTTGGCTGTCTCTCTTGCGTTATCATTTACATTCTTCTTGATAACTACGTTGTTCTTTAATAATACATAGATATATATAATAATACTCTCCAAAATCCCGTCTTTCGGTCAATGCTCGTCATCAATTGCAGGATCGCTCAATCCGCTGCTCTTGTCTTCAAAATGAATGTTAGCTGCATTACCACACCACAGAGAGTGTACTAACCTTCATCAGTCAGCATATCTGGATCAAAATCAGTATCGTGCTCGGTATCCTCATCAGCTTCGAAATATTCCTCCCAGGGAAGAGCTGTATGCGAATACGTATATCCGGCCGGCAAATTGATCATTTCAGCAGGTTGAGCTCCGGAAGTGTTACCGGTTGCGGCGGGTGGCGTCCCTGGGGAGGGTGGAGTCGGCTCTGGAATCTGCTCTCTGCGCCGGGCGGGTGTAGGTGCACCTGTTCTCTTGCGTGTCCAGCGTGTGTGCGGATTCTTTGCAGTGCCATGTTGGCAAGGAAGGCAGCCGGACGTTTGGTTTTGACGAAGCATTGCCGGGTGTCTTTGTATCGCAGCCTTCACCTTTTTGTGCCCAGGAAACTCAACACCCCGCTTCTTTTCTTCTCGGACCTCGGCGCGTGGTTTCTTTATGAGATATTTCATTTCCTCAATTGTGGCACGCGAAAAGCCTTCTTTGGCCATTTTGGCCATATTCAACGCCAGGTGCATGTCGGACTGTTCCAGCTGTACCCGACCTACTTGCCTTGCCATAGTTGCAGACATGTTGAAAACCTACAAGACATTAGTTGATGCTTTTAACAATGAAATTCGGCTGTTACCTCTACCATATACGCTTCTGTAGCCTCCTCTAAGGTGATTGAAGCCTGTTTCGTCCACTCACGGGGACGCTTATCAGGAAATTCATTTGCGGCCATCCTAGAGCTCACAACATCATGATGTTCAATTTCGCGGACTGTGCGGACAAAGGCCTTTGTCAACCATGGAGGTTTCCCGTTACGGGCAGCGATGAATTTGTTACGTAGCTCTCTATGGACACCCGCTGTACGTTATACGGTAAATTGACTACCGATTGCATCGATATGGATATACTCACATCCCACCGCATGCTGCTTCTTATTTCTCCTGCTGCCAGTCTTGCGGACGATTTTTAAATGTGCATCCTGGGTCATATGTTTGGTGGCTGCATCGGCAGCGTCGCGGTGAACAAACATGTGTCCGCGCTCTGGTTGTGTGCCGAGGATTTCCGTATTTGATGTATCGCCCGCCAATCGGCCGGTATTCGATCCGCTCTCACCTGGTGGGGGTGGTTGTGTATCCATGATGTGCTGGTGTGGAATAGGAGAGGAAGATGACAATGAGAGGAAGTGGGAAGCCCTGAGGACTATATAGTTAGCATCTTGTCAGAATGGAATAAGTAGCAGCCAACATGACTGTTATGCTCATGATGAATCCTGCTGAGTATGGCTGCAACATGCAGGGGTTTCCCACCGCCCCGCAATTAGCAATAAGTCGGTCTGATGTTGTTTGTTCAGCAACAAGAATAAATTGCGGTGTACGACCGCCGGCATCGCCTAATCGCGTGAAATAAATAGGATGTAGTTCGAGGGAATGAACGTCTGCTGATGTTTGTCTCAAATAATCCCCGGGATATTAGTTGAAAATGACGCTAACAATCAGGTCATGTTGTACGGTTAGCGTCACTATTGCAGATTTTTTAACAATCAGGAGGAAGATTTTGCTTTGTTCAAGATGAGTAAACGTACCAACTTTGACATAAAAGACGCAGCTTGCCTCCATACTGTCCATAACTTGCAACATCCAACATCTCGCCTAACAACATAGTCCACGCAAACTACAATGGTCAATGCTCCGAAAAAGAACTTTTCGCCACTTCGGGCTGGCAGAATCGGGAAATCAACACAGCGCTCAACCCAACGACGTCATCAAGCGACTGAAGGCAAGAGCGGCTTCGAGGCAGAGAGAGTCCGAGCCCTTGGGGCATTGCGCAGCTTGAGATCCAATAAAAGGCTTGCGGCGGAGACACGACGAGAAATGCACTTCTTAAGCAATGAAGAGAAAGAGAAATGGATTGAGGATTTTGTAGAAAGAGAGACCGCTGGGGCAAGGAAGCGAGTTGAAGACGCAGAGGCAGCTGTTCAACATGAGCAGGACGATATGACGCACGCTGAACTTGCGTGATTGACGTCCAGAAAGCCCGAAGAGACGTTTGAGGAGAAGCTGATTGCTATCGGAGATAATCTGAGTGATCTTGCAAGTTCCAACGATAGGGAAGCTGGGGAAGATGAGGATGATGAAGAGACTGAGAAGGGCAAGCTGAGCGAAGATGACGAACCCGGCTGGGTGATGGGCACAATCACTACAACGGTACAGCAGCGCATGGAGAGGTTTCGGCAGAAGCAGATGAAATTCGACGAATTGATTTAACCGGGATCGGAGGATGCAGCCGACTACTTCTGTGAGCGAGATAAGAAGTGCGGCACATCCAAATTGAGGGTTCCGTCAGTCGTTCAGCAGCGAATGAATGACGACGCTCCGCCGCATCCACCGACAACATTTGCAGAGCTTCTGGAGAGTCTTGACATTGTCCCCACAAAATCAGAAGGGACTTCTCGACCATGAAGTAGTCATATCAAGCTAGGTTCGGTGAAGCCGCAGTCAAAATCGAGCATACCTAGTGGTGAGCCAGCTGCGGAGCCCAATTCGTCACCGTTGCTGAAAGCGAAGCCAGTTGCACCAGGAAGTTTTTACTCCTGCATATGGCCTCCAGCTAATTACCATATAGATATCAGATTGCGACGAAGAGATGGTGACGGCTCCTGCGTCTGCGGAAGAATAGATGTGCAAAATGTAATTCTTGACGTCTGATCGCGGGGAAAAGCAAGTTGTTTACCAATTTTGTTACGTGTCAGCTTTGTCTTGATTTCACTGACCAAATTGTGAGACATGATAATTCGTCTGTGTATGTGCAAGGGTCGAATGCACCATGTGAACGTTCTGGAATCCGAATCGCGCTGTAAGATGGCCAAAACGTTCAGTTTCATTCTGCAAGTGACTGTTAAGTGACAAAGTAAAAGCAATATGAGTGACGAAATGAGCTAACAAAATTTAAGTGACTGATGTCCTATGTGTCATGGAAAGAGCGGTCAGTGCGCCTGACAAATCGATCTGAATGACAACCGTCATGCGGCATTCATCCATGTATCCAACTGCATCACTCTCTGCACAGACCTGGTGCACATGATTGAGATATTGGAAATTGCTTGTGGTACGTCATGGAAATCGAGGAGAAGGAGCTGGATAAGGAATGGTGAGGAAGTCGAGCTATAGTTACTGAAAACTAGTGAAATGATCTACATGCCGTCAATTGCCGGCCGAAAGCGCGGCAATGTGATAGGGCCACGCCATTTCACACTCAGATAGCGTAGATAGCAGTTGATCAGAAAGTGGGAGGTAACAAAACTCCTGGATGCAAACGATAATACATACAAACGCAATTCAGGCTGTCAAAAATGTGTATATGATTCAATGGATACAATTATTGAGTGTACAAAGGCTGTTTCGATGTGATTAATGTGTGCGTCAACAGAGTGTCAACAATTTTACATCTTACACATTCAGCAATCAATGGGCTGCATTATCCCATCCTTCCAAAGTGAATGTATAGGTCGGCGTTACAGCGAAAAAAGCGAATGACTCGGTCGTTGCCACATCCTGAAAATGAACGTCAACGGAGCATCAACGAGTTTTGGCATTGTGTCATGAAATATCCTGTAGGCTGTGCGGTTACAGTACGTCATAATCAGACTATCGGCCGCCTTTCTATTGAAAATGGTGGTGGCAACATTTCTACTATTTCCTAAAAATGAGCGTCAACAGACCGTCAACGATTTTTGTCCTTGCATCTTGGAAAATGCATGGGCTGTGCGGCGACATTACGCCATAATCGTGCTATCGGCCGCATTTCTAGGCAAAACCTCTTGCAACAACATCGCTACTATGTCCTAAAAATGAGCGTCAACGGAGCGTCAACGACTTTGGGCCTTGTATCATGGAATATCCTAGTGTTGTGCGGCGACAATAGGCCATAATCAGAATATCGGATGCCTTTCTAGGCAAAAACAGTAGCGATGACATCGCTAATATGTCCTAAAAATGAGCGTCAACGGAGCATCAGCAACTTTGGGCCTTGAATCATCGAAAATCCAAGCGCTGTGCGGCGACATTAAACTATAATCAGATTATCGGTCGCCTTTCTAGGCAAAAACGGTTGTGAAGATCTCGCTACTATGTCCTAGAAATGAGCGTCAACGGAGTGTCAACAACTCTGGGCCTTGTATCACGGAAAGACCTAGGGCTGTGCGGCGACATTAAGTCATACTCAGATTATTGGCTGCCTTTCTAGGTAAAAACGGTTGCGACGACATCGCTACTATGTCCTGGAAATGAGCGTCAACGGAGAGTCGACGACATTTCGCCATGCATCTTGGAAAATCCGGTAGGAGTGCGGCGACATTAACACATAATGGTACTATCGGCCGTCTTTCTAGGCAACAATGCTTTGTACGACATCGTTACTATGCCCTGAAAATGAGCGTCAACGGAGCATCAACGATATGAGGCCTTCTATCTTGGAAAATCGATCGGCCATGCGACCACGATGATCTACAATCGTACTCTCGGCCACCATTCTAGGCAAATATGCTAACGACAAGATCGTAACCATGTCCCAGAATGAGCGTCAATGGAGCGTCAACGATTTGTGCGCTGGCATCTTGGATAATCTAACCGGAATGGAGCGTAGATAAACCACAATGTACCTATCGGCAGCCATTGTCGGCAAAAATGCTACTGACGATATCGCGTCTGCCTCCTACAATTGAACGCCCACGGTGTATCAAGGCTCCGAACGCTACACAGCAATACACTGCATTATGCTGTTCCTAACTGGAGTTTTACGCGGTCAGTCGTTGCAATCTGTCCTTGTATTCAACTTCAAAAATATGCATGCAATGTCTTACTGATCTGATTATTTTCCTTAGAGCAGTAGAGTCAATATTTAAGAACCCGCATTCTGCGTTACTGTATCGTTATTTTCGGCAGTCTCTCGAGTCGAAATACCTAGCTTTCCAATTTCTACCACCATGTCGGATACACAATCTTTGAACACCTCATTGCTCGAGGTTATGATCTCGTCCAGAAATTAACGTGTCCTTATTCGTGATTTAAGTGACCTTACATTGCAAATCATCTTCGATGCTTGGTGGGCTTCAATGAATGTAGACTCGAAGCGGCCTACTGCATGGAAAAATTCTGGACATGCGCCTTCGTGGCGATTCTATTTGCACTGCGGAATTGAGGAGACTGGCAGCCCTGGTATCATATGTATCGTGTGTCATCAAGTTCTTCGCCATCCATCAGAACATGGGACCAGCTCAATGGGGAAACACTTGCTGACAAAAGCTCACATCGCAGAGTTAAACGAATTAACAGAGTCAGAGGTCACTGAATTGACCAGTTCGACGGTGGATGAAACAGCTTTGGCCATCCTGAACAGACAAGGAAGTCGTGGAATCACAATAGTAAGTGTGCCGAGAAAAATGATACTTGATATCCAATTAAATCCATACTGACCGAAATGACAGACAAAACGTTCCAAACTGGCAGATAAGGACTTTGAAACTTCCGAATTTCACCAAGACACGTGGAATCACTACCTCATGTTAGGATTTGTTTCGGCATATATTCCACGGAACGCTATATCAAATCTCGAGCTACGTCGGTCATATAGTCATTATGCCACAACCTAGTTCTACCGTCCGCTACGACCCTTAGTAACATTTGCCAGAGGGAATATCCACTGACTCTGGATGCAATTAAGAAGCAATTGCCGATACGAAATAAAGTTAGTTTAGCTTTGGACGGATGGACATCAACAATCAAACTGGCCATATCGTCGGTCATTGCGTACTATATGGATCAAAATTGGGCATTGCGTGAAGTTCAACTCGCTTTCGATGAGGTTGATCGCCTGTTTGGTTCCAGTTTCGAAAGCTAATTAATGATGATAGGTCAAGGGCCAACATACTGGAGCAAGGGTAGCCGTACATTTGGAGGATGTGCTTGATCGTTTTGAGCTTACCGACGGCCGCTTGCTTGGTATTACAACTCCTAATGCTCCATCAAACTACTTGATGACACGCGAGCTGCAATCAACACTTGAGGCCTCTGGAATCGTGTGGCCGGCATTGAGGAACCACATACCATGCATGGCGCACGTCATACAACTGGCTTTAAGTGCATTCATGAGCAGTCTCGGTGTAAAAGGCCGCACCAAGTCCTAGGAAGCCCATGATCGCGATCAGCAATTTGGAGAGAATCAAATCATAGACATTGGGAAGAGTCAAAGACTTCGAAAAGAGGGCAATGCTAGAATCAACAAGGTGTCGGCCATGAAACCAGGTTTAGCAAAGATAATTGAGAAAGTATGTATTTCATGATATTTTGAAAGT
>Ga0307512_10000245_pt1 | contig 76917 bp, 68 predicted proteins | sample 14_EM_MG_FD_200267 | JGI IMG/M metagenome (GOLD analysis project Ga0307512, IMG submission 200267) | Populus trichocarpa ectomycorrhiza microbial communities from riparian zone in the Pacific Northwest, United States - 14_EM | ecosystem: Host-associated > Plants > Roots > Unclassified | place... | reverse complement strand
TGTGTAAGTCCTGAAGAAACCCGTTCGTTGGTTCTTGAAGAAGCTTTGAAACATTTGGCTTGCGGACCTCCACTTCCGCAGAATAACGCCACTGTTGTTTTGATACACGCAAAAACTTAGGTGATATCGGTCAAAGCAATGATGGGATGGAACCATTGGATCGGGCGCAGGTACCAGGCGTGAGGTGCAAAATTTACTGGATTGGGCTAGGGTTTGTTGAAGCTGGCTCGATGGAGATGTGCAGAAGATCCGGACGCGGGCCCGGGCGCGATTGCACAAGGGGTAAGTGGTCACGCGAAGTCGAGCGATCTACATGTGCAATTCAGATGATGTTCATTGAGGCCTGAAGAATATGACTCCGATTATTCAAGAGGCACAGGGAAAAAAACATTTGAACTTAATTAAAAGCCCAATTCAACTAGAAACTAAAATCCTCCATCAGGGCTGTGTTTTGTCCACGGGATCTTCAGTGAAACATGTAAAGCAAAAGCTTCCTCCCAGTTCCGAGAGGATCAACGCCGCATACCAAGTTTCCAACGGCCTTCTGAAGCCTGAAATCCCTCCAAAGCACATACACGCCCCAGGCGAAACCGGTAAGCCGTTTTCGAGACCCTCCAGTCTTTGATGGTTTCCCGATGACGTTTAATCGGTGAAGAGATAGGAATGACCCTTCCTCGCTCATCCCTCTCCGGATCTCTCTCCGACCCCCAAATCCCTTCCTGAAGCTGGGGCGCATTTTCCTCCTGAACTGAGACTGAGTTCCATTTCCCACTATCGTACTGCGCCCGCGGTGGATTGCAAATCAGGTACTCACTCGCAACTGGTCCGTTCGTAGATTGGCGGAGCCAGCCGGACAAGATCTTCCCTTGCAGCCCGGGCCTGCAGCTATCGATATATATCTGGCAGCGTGCATGTTGCCTGCGCTAGAACCTGATGCCTGTACACATCGATATCGTCATTGGTCCTGCATGTATATCTTCTTTTCTTCCCGCGCGAAGGCAAGCTGAAAAAGTTCCGTGTGATTTGTGCGTTCGAAAATTTCAGGGCCGGTGTCTGAGTACGTCCGCTTTTCTCTCACTGGCTGGAGAGCGTAGCTGTTGCAGATGTTGTGGGGTCCGCGAGGGTACCCTTTGTGAAGGTGAGGTTGAAGGCACCCGAGAGGATACCGGTAGTCGTCGGGCATCTTGGCGTTGGTGGGTGCGTAGACCTGCGCCGTGCCTGCGCAACGCGTTGCTGCGGCAGGGGAGGGGAACCTGCGGATCTGGGGCGGCCGGCGAACAGCTGCTGCTGCAACGCCGTAGTGCTACTTAAAGATTAGTATCAAGGATCAGTCGGAAAATAGATAGGGACCTAGGAATCACCTTTTCCGGCCACCACCACCACCACCACCGACGATGACGACGACGACGACGACGGTCAATGCAGGAGGTGTAGTTACGGAGAATTGAAAGAATGTTTGGACTGAAAGAGGGACCTGACTGTGAGCTGTTCATGAGAACCTTGATTGGTCTGAAGGAAAACACAGAAATAGAAACTTGATGTCGGGCGATCGTCTCTGCAAAAAAAAAATTAAATATGCAAATGCATACCCTTCGAAGAACTGATGGAACGCGCAAAATCAGCCCCCTGATCAGCGAAGCGGGCGGCAGCGCGGGAAGAAGGAACGAAAGGAAGGCTACGATCCCTTTGTAAACACTTGACTCAGACTCACAGACAATATCGACGAAGCACAAAAGTCCTCTGCAAAAAGAAAACCAGGGCGAGTGAATATCCAACCGCACTCATGCTCTCTGTAGAATACATAGTAATTGCAAAAGCAAATAGCGGGCTTGAAACAAAATTCCGGGGCTTAGTGTGCCCTCCTGGGCCTTCCCCGCACCGCTATTTTTGTGCTATCATAACTGGGGGGCCTGACATATCAGATCAAAAAAGCGAGCGAGGGTTTTCCACCTCTAAGAAAAATAGCCCCAGGTACAAGTACGCCGTTGCACAGTGGGCCAGACTTTCTCGGCGGTGTGGAATTTAGCGAAGCCGGTTCTACCGGCGAATTGGAGGCGAGAAGGGAGAGAAATTGGGCTAGGGTTTTAACTCACGATAAGCTGGAATGCAAAAGAAGGGGGATTCGAGTCGGGTATGCAATGCATACCACCCATCTCCCACATGTACCTAGATTACCCCTCCTCCTCCACACCCACCGGCGTGGACCTCATCCCTCATCGCTGCTTCCCGGCCCCTCCCTCCTCTTTGAGCCGCGCCATCTTTCTCCCCTAGCTTAATGATAGGTTGATCGTGCTAGCACTGTGGGCGTTTCAGGAGGAGGGGAGCGCTGTGGCTTAATAGGTGTGGAGACACAAGGGATGGGAGCGGTTGTGGGGTTAGGGTTTTTGGAAACTTGGTGGGAGGGGATCCACAGTGGCTATTTAGCGTCGCGGTAAGCATTACGCCATCTCTCTCTATTTGCTGTTACTATTTCCTCTAGGATCTACTTTATATCAAAAGCCAGATACCATATCTACCAAGGGTAGACGATATCCGAGTGAATGTAACATGTTGGAGAGCAGCAGTGGTGGCGGTTCTCAACTACCGACAGCACAGTGGGAACCACGGGTTTGCAGGTGCAAGGTGCCAGATAGCTATGCCCATGTCCTCCGAAGCTTTGTCCATGTCCCCGAAGCTTTGTTCCTTGATCCATACTTCCCTTCAATCACTATCTGCCGTGCACCTTCAGTCAGCTCATGAACAATTGAAGGGCCGCTTCGCTTTCGTATCCAGAAGACTACCTTGCCTGCCCCGCTGCCAGACAGACGGATATCTGCGGATATCTACCAAGCACCATTTATCGATCTGTCAAACTTTAGGCATAAACCCTGGAGGGTGGAGGTAGATAATACCTTCTGCCAGGGTTGATTGTAGGGATGGATGCTAATTTGTTCCAACTACATATCAGTGCCGCAACCCCCACCACTACCACTACCACCACCACCACCGAGAAACTTTTCGCGATTATGCTGAATCTTCAGCTTGTGATACCCATATGGAGTTAAAAATCCTCCGTCTATGAAGCACTAGGTGAGATAAATAAAAGAACCACACTTGATGTGGACAATCTCGGTGAAGCATTCGATTTCTCACTGCTGCTTTCATGCAGTGTGAAATTGTCGTTTGGTCCGCAGAATTGCTAAATGGTTTCTTTGCAACTGCAGTTCTGCTTCGTAGAAGTGTACATCTCGATGGTTGGAATAGCATCCGGAGGTTATAATTGGCTGCATACAATTTATTTCCTAAAGTCGAGATGGGGGCCTTCTGGAGTAATATAGTTTAGAGTACAGAGCAGTAGGGTTCTCTGTTTGGTTGGGTTCGAAAGCCCGCTCTTCTGAGGAATATGTGGTGGTAAACGATTTGGTTTGTCGGGCGAATCGAAGCCGCAGTTCTGGGATCAATGGAATTGGGAGTAAAATTATAATCTTTACTCTGAGCGGAACCAACATAACAGAATGACAACCGATTTAAGCCGCGAAACATAAGAAACAAAAATGTTTAAGGCCCAGGTTATGCTAGCGAAGAAAAGAGGCCCGTGGGAACCCTGTGAAGACATATGTTTCCTAACCGATGTTTATTAGGAATTAACAGTAACCGTAGAGGGTAAGTCTGCCGATGTATCTCCTGCTGCGGATGATCGTCGATTGCGACACCGGGCAGGTCTGAGCTTGTCTGAGACAAGCAACTTTAGAGTTGAAACCGCACGTGCGGACACGATAGCCGCAAGCTTGGGGCCAAAAAGAATATTGTTGAGGGATATAACCTGCAGCGCAAATAAATGCTTCAGGCGAAATTGAGAAGTGAAACAACAGTATCGTTGTGCGCGGATTTGCCCGGCTGATATGTTGAGATATACAAGCTAGCATGGGCATGCTCGATATTTTCAAGGTATCGTATCGGTATACCGAATCGAATTGTGATCTCGCCTAGTAGTCGGTACCGGATTGAGCACTTAGTTAGATTTGGAATCGATTATGCCTAATAATGAGCTCAGTCACTCGTGAAGGGAAACGACATACTCATACTCTGGAAAGTGAGCTGGCGCAAGATCAGACAGTGTGTGTGCCATCATGAGAACCTAGATCCCCGAAATCAGTTTCCCGATTTCCTCGCTTGCAGATAGCGATATGTTTGTGACGCCCCGCCAGGGCACGAATGATAACGTGTAGATGACGAAGAGTAGGGCATCACCAGATGTTCGTTTGAGATTGCTCTCTCTCTCTCTCTATGCATATAATATCATCGAGCTTACCAGCCTATACTTAGAGAGACGGAAGCTGGAAAGACATCAGATGAATACGTGTGGCTTTGTGAGTGAGGCGCATGCGGAATGTGTCAAGTTGTTAACGCTCCTGATGATCCCTGACCAGCTGAAATAAGGTGCTGGCGGACTATGTGTTCGGAAACCTCACTTCTTGATCCTTCCAGCAAAACTCTTAGCCCGTGAATATTATTGGCAGTCCATCCTGGCGAAAAGGGACCCGTACTTTCGGATGCCGTTGAGTTTTGGTAGAATAGTAAGCCCCTCCCTGCATCGCACAGTCAACTCTATTCGTGTAGGTAACACAGGGCGAAAGAGAATGAGCCAAGCTTTACCTGTGCAATTCCGCAATAGACAAGTCGAAGCCCGTATTTGCCTTTCACTCCAGCTTTCAATCAGATGTCCACACATCTTCGGCGGTCAGCCCCATCCATCGCGATATAAGCCAACAATGCAAATGAACTTCCCCCCCCCATCACACTCCGCGCGATGTTTCCCAAGAGCGTATGTGTATGCCGCCGCCGTAACCGTTGCTTTTTCGCCACCGTATCTAGCTAGGCGGGGTGAGTAGGAAGGCACAATCCGATATCGCTCATAGCTTGCTCATCCGGAATGCTGGGGGGTCTGATCTGATGACCCGAATGGAATTCAATATTTTTGGTTTAATGATTTGCTGGTTTGGTGGTGATGTCAAACGCTATCAGCTATCGATAAAGCAAGCGAAGCCAAACCTTGCAGAACTCCCTCAATCAGTGTTTCCAGAAGTGGAAAATACTTATAATGGTTGCTACAGCAGAATAAGTTTCTCCTACTACCACAGTCAGAATTCAATTATATCCGTTTACTTAGATGATTTAATACTCCTCACCCTGTAACAGCTACACCGCCCTGTTTTTACCGCTGGAATGACGTGTCGACAGAACTCTAGAGTAGACGGCCAAGCAGTATTGCTTTTCTCAACAAATGACAGGGCGACGAACTTGCAGAAGAAAATTCTGAAAGCTACAGGTGTCGAAGAACGTATCTTTGACTATACGCTGGTTGTGAGGCGCAGCAGATCCAGACCCCAGGATCATACAGTTTTCGATGTCGGATGTATTGAGAATAAGATACTTGGGATGTAGGAGGCGACACGCCTCCATGAGGTTGAAAACGTGACGGAGAGTTAATGACGGTTTCATCTCAATCTGAAACGCACGGATCATACACAGCGTGTGCGGCGATTTGCGGGCACCGGAGGTTGCAGTAGCGTTGCATAATTAGGTGCAGAAACCAGATAGATGGATGTTCGGTTCGGCAGAGATCGAACGGGAAAGTGAGTGCCGTTTTGCTACATCGGAGTGGCGTAGAGCAGAAAGAAAGAAAGAAAGCTGCCCTACGCGATAACGAAGTGTCTGTTCTGCTCTGAACTAATGCAGCGGAGGAAGTTTCGTATTGTATGCTCAGCTGCCTTACAGCTTCTCTCCGCCTCTCCGCCCTCTCCGCCTCACCCTTTCCCGCCTCGCCGGTAGAGTGTTCTTTCGGCTTGCATATTCTTTCGACTCCGACTGCAGAACATCGTCATCGTAGTCACAGCTATCGGTCGAAGTACAGCAGCGCATGCAAGTTCCATCTTGTCGCGGTGCCTTATGATTCCCGCTCGTTAGAGTCACGCGAGACAGCCGGCCTCCCCCCCACTACCTCATTTTTAATGCAGTCACAATTGGATGTTTTTCTAATGACTATGCGGGAGTCGGAAGCGCAGGAACCAGAGCAGAAGGACGCAAGCTGACGGCGTGCGTCGCAGCTGAACAGCAACGGTTTTATTTGCCACAACATACAGTTATGACGACGTCGAGAGCTCCTCGTGCACTTCGACCCTTTCCGTCAGAGATAGCTAAGTTGTCTGGATCCGTGGATCGTGAAATGCACGATGATGACGATGGAGGAGTAGCAACGAAGTATAGAGTAGGTAGAGTATTGTGCCCCTCCCACCATGTCATGCCCTACGACTTGTACTCGATCACACTGCGGACCCGGCTATTCCGCTTTGGGACAAGGTACAGGGTTGAGGTCAACTTCACTTCGTGGAAACGCCCAATCACTGACGCCCATCCTCCGACTCTTCTAAACAAGGGCAATGTCGAAACACGATTCTCAGCGAATCGTGTTGGAATCTGCCACGTGAATCATCGCACAGAAGCTGAATTTGCCCCGAACTAACCAGGATGAGTCGTCTCTCTCCCTTGGAAAATTGAGTTCAGCACACCTTCCGTTCCTCCAAGGGCCAGTAGAAGGAATGTTAGAGGTTGAATTTCGAGATTGGACGGAAAAGATGCCATTTCCAGCCATCAGGTACGAGAAGGAACCCAGAAGTCACAGCTCTCGTATCAAGCCACCAGCATAAGATTGCCCAACGTGAAGTTATTACACACGCAGCGGGCTGATATGCAGCAAAAGATAGTCTGCAGGTACAGAATGCCTGCAGCAAAAGAGGGCGATAGGCTGGTGATTCCGGCAAGCCTTCATCTTGAGCGCCCTAGGTATATTGAATATTGCAGGAGGGGCATACGTCTCCACCACACGCCACTGAGGCAACAACGTGGGGACTCCCTACTGCCCATGTACTTTACAGACAGACAATACGATATTTGGTTTTGAACGTATTCAAATTCCCGTGCATTCAAGCGGGTATCAAAGAGAGGCGGGGCGGCGGAGTGGGTGTGCTAGATCCGTGAAACGTAGACTTTCTCACATCTCCGCTGTCTATCCAGACGTCTGTTTCACCTTTTAGGAGCTCGCTATCTTATGCCTGCATTCATTCTAAATACTTTCCGAATTGAATTTTAGGGAATATGGCTGAGCAAGCGGAGTACAGACGAAATGAGGGGTATGTTTTCTATGAGCCGAATCATCGGGCGCAAGCCATCTTTGACCTGCATACTTCATAGTCAGACATGGGTCGGCCACCACAGTCGCTAATACATATGTACTCTACTCCGATGGCCCAAGCAGCTGTACTACATCCGTTTATAAGAGACTGAGCTGCCCCCCACTACTACTCGTCCACCCCTCCCATTCTCGGCTTTTTACACTCTCTTCCGATAACCCCCCAGCCAGTCAATACCAACATCTTCACAATAATCATATACGACGTTCCCTGCTGTTACGAAAAAATAGTCCTTTCGTTTTTACGACCACTACCAACTGCTCTGACCTGCTCCGTCTTCGCTGCTCGCCCGCCGGGCGTTGATATCACACACATTGCTTCGCCCATCTACGACCCTGTCGAACACCTCCGTTCACTACTACACTCTACAAACACAACCTTTGGTGCATGATCATCAGTCTTTCACTTTATGTCGAGAATGCCAGCACTACTACTCCCAGATACAGCGGCGCCTTTTGCCCCCCGATCGTCACCAACCGTAGTTCTCAATACTAAGGTCGACCCGTGGTTAACCGCCACATTGAAGCGTGTCAATCGTATCAAGCGATCACTAAACAGTGTACCCCAGCACATGAAATGTCTTACCGACACGCTTTCTCAGCCTTCAGCAATCTGGAATCTCTGTACATTAATGGTACCAAAAGCGCCGACTTCTCAACTTGACAAGCACGACAATGCCTTGGTCGAAGCATTCACTCGGTTCGAGCTGTTGCACATCCAGGCTTATGTGGTTCATGTCGATTTGGTTTTGTCGCATGAGGTAGCGTTCAAATTAACGAAAGACACGATTAGTGATTTGTGTGAATACCACAAGGAGGTTTATCTCATTGATCAGAGGGATTCAACTTGGCCGTGGACCGAGAAGGAGACCCAGGTGAAGAAGTTGCACGATCAGTTTGTCCAGGCTGCCAACAAGTTTGTATACCGGACGAATGCGAACGCCTTGGAAGGGTTGGAGGACGATGGAGCAGGGGAACTTCTGGAAGGTCGGAGTGAGGATGTGAAGAATCAGGTTCTGGGGTTGTTCTATCCGCTGTTGCCACCGCCACCAAGAATTGTCGACGTGGTGCGTCCAGCGGCGCAGATGCTCCCAAGCTCTCCGGCGAACTGGTGGAATCCGGCTCCGGTACCTTCAAATGCTCAACCACCTCCGGTTGAGTCATGGAAGATTCTCTCTTCCACCATCGAGGATAGCCCGCCAGTCTCAAGCTCTCAGGCATTCCCATCAAGTTGGGGACCCCTGGGTGGCCTGGATATGCCCAATGTGACTTGCTCACCGGGTCCGCAATACTCACAACCACCCGCAACTCTATCGATGTCGATTCCGCAACTCCCACTCCCCAGTATGGTAGCTCAGCAATGTGGAAGTGGTTATGGAGGAGGAGGTTTTGGATGGGATCGCTACCAGGACTATGCCACTACTATGTGACTATCTGGTGGTGATTCGCACCAGGGACAGGAAATGCAGCGTGAAGAATATGATGCGTATGGAAGACGGGTAGATTTTGGTCGTGGGAATGAAGGACGATGATCACGGATATGATTATTGATATACGAAGATATTTCGACTGTTTAAAATCATTGCAGAATGGTTGCGAGCGATCGCAGGGTTGGATAACGTCGACTGGAAGGTGTATATTTTTGCTGGTTGGAAGGTTTCATTCTCTACTCTGGATTTCCTGCGCAGTTTCTTTTTTTCATTGTATCTGTTGACGGTTGTGGGAAGCGTGGTCAATGGCGTTCCTCTGTCTCCTTTCTTGTTTATTAGCGTGCGGTTTTTGAGCGAGCGAGCGAGCGATTGATTTATTGGTTGAACTCATTTTCATCTTCGTTTCGCTCTACTATTCGCGGGACGGATCTTTTTGGGATTTTATAAAAGGCTGCAGCGATGCCGGAAAAAAAAGGGGACAAGCACAATTACCGGAGAATTGGTTCTTTTTGGGTTTCCTTTCTTTAATTTTCTTCACTTTTTAGTTACTTTTATACCCCTTCGTTTTACTTGTTTTACTGACACTTTTCTTACACTTCTCTGTGAATCTTTTATTGTGTATGTCTCTTAAGGTTGATATATGATGGGTATGTTGGGAAGGATTTGGAATTTGTGGGTTTCTTGGTCATGATGGAAATATCGGGGCATAGCGCGGCGATCAGTTTGTTGATGCAGATAGGATATATTACGCTCTTTTTGTGGTGGAAAACTCTCTCACTCTCTCTTTGGTTTGTGTGTTTATTGTCAGTCCTTTGCTTGGTTGCATTTGTTTTGTCTATCTGCGAGCGAGCGTGCGTGCCAGCGATTTGACCTTTGTCAGTTATTACTTTATTGGGAATTGAATGTTGATTTTTGAGTTCTTTTTTACTTTTTTACTTTTTCTTTGTATATCACTCAATTTACTCGCGGGAGGATGTTCCGACGATTGAAAAGTTGATTAGAATGTCCTGGAGGAAACTGGTTTTTTTGTTTCTGTTCTGGTCATCTCGGGTGGACGGAGGAGGCAGGGAAGGGGGGGTCGGTCTTAGCATGGCTTCTGCATTTTACGAATTTTTCGTTCCTTTTTTGCGATTTTTGCGGGGGATGACGAGGACTCGGAGGAGAGATAGCAGATAGGTAGAGAGAGAGAAAGCTACCCAGTCTAAAAAATGCTACCTACAACGCTTTTCTTTCACCGTGCCACGATCGTATCAGCAAAAAAATCCCTGAAGAGAGTTGCAGTTCTAGTTCTGGGGCTGCACAGCATGGCAGCAGCTACAGCTACCCTAATGTTGGCAATTCCAACACGTCCTATCTACACACCGTTGCCCCGCCGTTTTTTATTCTGCATACGCATGTGGGACGCGGTGGGTGCATGTTTGATCACACAAGACATACACATACACGTACAAAGAATTCCTCTCTTTCACTGTTTTGGCAATGGCCCGGAGTCTCGAGCATCGTACTACTCACCCCCACCGATGCAAGGCGGGCAGGCAGAAAGAGGACTAGTCAATCATAGTTGAAGAGCAAGCAAGCAAATCATGCCACACACACTCAGGAATCCGCACGTTGTGCATGAAGGGGTGGGCGGTGCTGGTGGAGGTGGTGGAGGTGGTAGAGGTGGTGGGAAATTGATATCATATAAGTGGTAGCTATTGTTCACGTGCAGGTTGACAAAACCCTGCCGAGAACAAGGGAGCGAGGTGAGCAATATGTGAAACATCACCAGAACTCACTCATGATTGGAGGATCCTAATGATTCGTCCGATCTCGCTCTAAGCAGCAGGAGCACGAGCACGAGCACGAAAGCACAAGGATTGCCCGCGGCGGGCTTCAAGTGCCCGAGACGAGCTAGAGCTTAGGTAGGCTTGCTTGCTTGCTTGCTTGCTTGGGGCACGAGCTGGGGAAAGCGGGGATAGCTGTCTGTTATGTGAACCATCGGCGAAACTGTTAACCCTGCACTCTGCAACTGCATTCTGCAAAATACTACAGAATTGATCCGTTCAATGCATGGCCTGCGCTGCTGCTGTGCTGCCTGCGTATGCTACAATACGGACGACACACGCACGCATGGGTCAAACCGGGCTGCTACTTCTACTTTTTGCCTTCGCAACACCACCACCACCACACCCCGCATCTGCACGCTGCAGTGCAATCTGCAGGTGTCAGTTACCTCTCCATCTCAACTGCAACTCTCAAACCTGGTAACTATTTCTTGGAGTTGGCTGGGTGGGTATGTGACCGAGCAGTCTGCATAAACAAAACAAAACAAAAAAAGCAGGTTTTCCTTTTTCTGCTTGCATGGCCTCCCCTTCTTTTTGCTTCGCATTATGGGAAATAAAAATCAAGAAAAATAAATAAAATCATGAGCATCAAACTTGCATAAATGTAATGTAAAATATTTATGTTACTTAACCGAAGGTGCGATGGTGGGTGGTGCAAGATCGAGGACCAATGGGAGCGCCGTTTAGCTTGTTTGGCCTCTCATTCGACGGGATCTAGGTGTTTTGGGCCCGGCCAGGGGCTGGGCTGGAGAGGAGGAGAGTTCGAGTCTTGGGATAGTAGGCAAGTTTTTGAGGAATGTAGTACATAATCTTCCTTCCTTCTTTCTTCCTTCCTTTTCTTTACCGCGCAATTTCTTCCGTCCTAAGCATAGAATCCGGAAATGGGGTGGATCTCTAGCGCGCGCAGCAGTTTGTGATCTTGCTAACGAAACAGACGGCAACTGCTGCATCCGAGTATCCTGCCACCACAGCCGCCGTGGCGCGTCACCCCTATAGAGCAGGAGGAGTGCGAAGAGAACTTCCCGGAGGTTGTGGAGCGATGCTGCGGAGATCTGGAAGAAACAACTATGGCCGTTGAGGAACATTCTGTTTGGACTGGATCATATCATCTCTGAGTTTTCTGAGCAAATCTGGTTTTGTTGGATTTCCACCCCCTACCTCCTCCCAATCGGTTTTGCTCCATCCTCCCCTGAAAAAATGCCTCACGATGGCAACTGTCGGCTCTCCCTCTTGGGCTTCCCTGATCATGAAGAGCTGGACTCACCATGGGAGTTTCTTTCTTCTTTCAACACAGCAACTACCAAAAGAAAAGCAACATTCAGATCGATCGAGACTTCCGTCCGGCCAGCTCCCTTGAAGACTCCCGATGATCGATGAAGCCCTGCTCGACTACCCCCCCATGAAGGTGATGGCGATGCAGCTGCAGGATGATCCCTGGTTCCTCAGACAATGGGTTCAGAACGTTGTGATGGTTCTTCATCAGGTGTCCCCCTTTTGGAAGTGAGAATAACTCTGCTGATGAATGATGTACGTTCCAGTTGCTTCGACATACCAGGCCTAGGAATTTCAATGGTTCGACTGACACGATTTCAGAAATCACCCCTTTTCCTCCCAACCTTTGGTCATCAACATTCCGTCTTTGAAATTTCTCGGCTTAATGATACCAATACCCGCTCTTTTACCGTCCGTTTGGGTTGTGGGCTAAACCCAGCTTCGATGTAGTCTCCTAGCTTTCTCGAGATAGACTCAGCCGCGATTGCACCAGTAGTGACGGTCACGTTTATGATTCTTGAGAGTGATGAGGGCCAAGTTGGTCTCTGTTATTTGTGGCCATCCCCCCTAGAAGTACAGAGGACAGTTGAGACGAAAGAGCCATACATGTTGATGTGGGAATACAGTGAACAGCTTATGGATAACTCCGACAAATAAGTTCCTTCATGCCCTAAAACCTAACCTCTTAACCAGCTCGATACAACATGAAAGTTCCAATGACTCGACTCTAGAGGAGCTCACTATTTTTCATCCACAGGCCACGAAATAAGAAATGTCGACTCTAGAAGTCCATCAGCAGTTAACCGCTGAAGACATTCAATTTGAGGATAGTTTATGTAGAAGGCTCGATTCTAGGTTGAGATGAGGAGGGAAATAATAACTAAATGAAATCCTTTCACCCCACCAAAAGGGCCTGTAAAGGGGCCCGTGGTTAGATGTAACTATCCCTCTCTAAGTGACATGTCGGAAAAGCTCCATAATCCTAATTTCGTACCTTATAACAAAACATGAAACCAGTCATAGAGTAAGACAATTCGACCACACTTGTCCTGTTGGGTTTTTGGCATTCAACAGTGTTTCGATGTGCAGATGCATAATTGTTTGTCACATCCAGCCCACCCTCAAAATAGTTATGTGGGTTTTCTACTATGATCCAAATACCCGTGTGTTGACCGTGCGTCTCAGAAAGAGTTTTTGCCATGGAAATCCCTTATACCGGTGTTGTAGGGTTGGGTTTGTGGGTTGGTTTTACTGGGTCTGCTCACTCACATGTTTGTCTCTTCTAAGTAACTGCCAAATCCAAATGCCTGTCCCATGAACCAACATCTGAGTCGGCGGAGGTTCAGATAAGGTTGGCGCTAACTCCGTTTAGCCGTCCTGGTTATTGCACTCCCTCACCCCGGCCGTCCTCTATACATGCTAGGCTTGTTCATGTACATCTCGAATTCCCGCCTAAATTCCTCATTGTAATTATACAAATCTGCCTACCTGGATCATTCTCTCAACATTGCCAAACTGTGGAGATGATAATGGATATCTGTTATTGGTGTGACGGGGGGTTGGGTCCGGGGGTTTTTGTTTTTTTGGTATATGAAGTATGGGGTACGGGTGCGCTATTTTACCAGCCCTAAGCCTTCAAGGTTCCTTCTTCTGCCAAAAGAAATGAGAATCCCAGACGACACTCGGTCGGGTTGCGCTGGAACCACGGAACCTGGGACGTCCATCGGTATGTCAATGACGAACACACATATACCAGCACTGTTGAACAAAAAATTTTGCTTGCTTTGGCGAAGGATGCCAGAATTGGGGCCGGGTTAAATTGAATATGCGACCCGTCAATAAATGAATACGACGAGCAGATCAATATTCGTGTAAGCCCGTAGTTCATCTCAAACCATTGTGACTTCATAATTGCTTATTACCCAGTAGTAGTTGCCCTAACACCGAACTCCACAAAAACCAATACCGAAAACGGAAACGAAAGCGAAGCTTCTTTATCAGTTCCATCCGATAATCCCCTCACCGAGCACGACACCTCCCTTCCCAACCACAGAAACCGTCCGTCCGATGATCCCATCTCCTCCAACTCCAAGCTCCAGCCTTCGATCCAACACCAACAGTCCCGATCCCACCACCGCCGCAAGCAAGAGGGAATGCATTATCTCGCCAGCGCTCGAGGCACCCGAGGTCAGGTCGCCCAGACTGTGGATCCGGACTTCGCAGTCTGGGATGTTGCCGTGCAGGTTGTAGGAGAGGCTTGTCGGCGAGGAATTGGATGGGTCGTTGTGGAATTGGAGACGGCAGCTGTCGAGGAGGTCGGAGGTTGGGTGTAGTACCGCAACTGTTGAACTGCTTGTTAGATGCTGCGGCAAAGTAAAAGGGGATGGGACGGAGGGAGATATGTACTTGCGCCGCCAACAGAGGTTCTGGTGGAGAATCCGTTGCACATTTTGAGGAATATGGCGTTGTGGTTTGGTTTCGAGAATGGTGACGGTGAGGATGATAGTGGAGGTTAGCCTAGGTGTTATTGCAAATACAAGTCAATTCGTGTTGAGAGAGCTTCCGTTGTTGTTTATAAAGACGCAACGTTTTTTTTGGTAAAAGCGGTGGGCTCGTGCGTCGTATTGAGCTCATCGTGAGCATGTTTTTGGAGCCGCGTACCAGAGTTCCAACCAACCTGCGATATGTAGTTAGTGTGAGCTCATTTCTGCGCAGGTTTCTTGTGAGCTATATACCAATTGCCAGACGCGCAGACGCGCTTGAGAGTAGTGATAGAGTGCTTGTTGTCTGTTGTGCATATGTTTGTTTATGCTTTGTGAAATGCGCGAGATTCGAGAAACCAACCCTAACCCAAACAATCGCCCATTGAAAGTAGCGGGCTCGCGATAAACAGCGCCGAGGAAGTGAGTCGTAGCCTCAGCTGCAGGTCTGCTGGAGGCAGCCGTGGAGGCGGAGAGATGGTCTTTTGGGTGTGAACCCTAACCCAGGAATAGAGGATTTGATGGAGCGGTTTTGCGTATTACACCGGGCCTTACGCGAGATGGCTATGAGGCAGAAACATTCCAAAGGAAGTTGTAGATCTCAAGTCATCCAGTTTTCTAGGTAGTTGGATAGAAAACCCATACGCTCATCGTCCAACCAGCATTCTCAAAAGCAGAGTAAGCTTCACCGGCTCTACCAGTACCAAAAACCAGCTGCTTCGTATGATCTATTGTCTCCGTGCTATAATCTAAAACTTCATCTCCATGGCTCTGTTCCCCCATGGGCGTTCACACACTATCACACCGAGTGTCAGACACACCCCCAGTTCTAGATGAATCAGCTCAAACTTAATAGTGACCTAGATGGAATGAAGGCTTTGAACGCGGCGCTTAGAGCATAAGAGATCGTTGTAAAAAGAGCCACCCATGTATTTTGAGATGAACTGTTTGAAGTTTCTGTCAAACGCGGGTTCGGGTACTTTCAACAGGATGGGGTGATAGGGTGGGTTGACAGAATAGGCGTTGTCAGACAGCTGTTTCACGAGTTTCGGCAGTATTATCACGATAATGTTTCGTTTTGGCGTGGTGGGGGGAAATGGATAGTGGATTATCGAAACATAATCTCAAGGATCCAGGCACACCCAATACCCCCACTATTGTAACATACTTGTCAATTTTACTGTGAGAAAATCTTGGAATTACTCTAGTTTTTCCCTTGAAACCGGTCATACGATATCCACACGGCTTCAGGTCGTGCCAATCAATGCTGCAGTTGTGGATATGCAGACCAGGTGCTCCGCGCGGGGAATAGCTTGGATAAGTTCCAAGATTTCGCCGGGGAGACAAACGGCTTGGACAAAATTTGAATTCCGCAGTGAAAGAGGAAAAGGATGCAGTAGTGGTGGTGGAGGAGTAGAGAAGTGGGTGGTGGGCGAACTATTGTTGTCATCGACGATTCATCGTAGCATGGATACCCATGGTTATTCAGAGCAGTTGGAAAGTATCTGTGCTCTCATGCACTCCTCCACATGTACCAAAGGCAAGACTTAGCGTTATTTCCGTTGGATGAGGCTGTAGAGGCTGGTTAACGGCGCGTTCATGAGAACTTTGAAGCAGTTGGCAAAACCAAATGCTCAAGCTACTGCACAGCAAAACGTTGGAAGAACGGGGCAAACACGGACCCCAAGCTGACCTTGAATAACTGTGTGCATTGCCCCATAGTTGAGTGGCGCCGCGTTCTGCTCCCACTGGCTGCCAACTGCCGTATCTCCGCTCAAATCCAATGAAGCCTTGCAATTGCTCTCTTGGGCATGTGACTGTACCTACATCTCCTAGGCAGCTAGTGTAGCCTATACTACCTCAAATAACGCGCGAAGATTCGGAGGAACTGACCGGAAAGTCTGTTCGTTTCTTTTTTTCCTTGTTCGTTCTGATCCAGACTTCGTTCTCTTGTACACCTTCCCCCTGAGCTCATCACGTTTCAGCTTCTACCTTCAGTCTTGGTTGTTTTTTAAATAGACGGACGATAACCAAGCTTTAGGTCCATGTACTGGGACCTCTCCTCTAAGCTTCCCTAATTATGGTAGCCGCGTCACGGTCTCGCTCACGAATCGAAAAATAACCTTTTATACTACTCCCGCCACAACAAAAGGAAAATTGTTGAGCAATAGTCCTGATTATCATGGATGGCGTGACATCCGTTTTGTCCGACAGGCTAGGCCTGAATATAGGTAGGCCCCTGTCCATCACCAGCTGTCGTGGCTGTGGTTTATTATATTCATATGCATTGCAGTCATGATTTTCCTCAAGCTCATCTCAATGAGGCTGTGATGCAGATGCATAGGTATGTAGCCATACGGATAAGCCGTAGATTTGCATACTGCAGGTGCATTGCAGACTCGATGCCCTAGGCAATAGGCTACGTTAGACGTATGTACAGCGAACCAGTGACGATGAAGCTTTAGATAGATAACATCATCACACCATGGATCGCCATCGTAAGCACGCATCGACAATACTATTGTTCTACGTAACCTTCGGAATCCTCTCCAGAGCTCCACGGTGTCCCCTTTGCAATCAATCAGCTTCTACGTGATAAAACGTGATCTGCAGACCCCTAACCCACTGCAGCAGAAGCCTGCTTTTGGTCCCATGATGCCCAGCGTTCATTTAATTGTTGAGTGGATGGTTTAATTTATGTAGCTTGCGAGATAATTCAACAAAAGCATGCGATTCCTGGTGGTGAGGACAGGGGATGTGGTTTGCGCACTCTCATACGCCACCGGCCAGATGATCAATTTCGCGTTCACCAGTCCAGTACGCGAACACCTTCAAATCCCAAGTACACTTCTGTATTCGCAAGTACCTTTTCTCTCCTACCTCTAGTAATTTCAACCGCGCCGGAGTTCTATACCGCAAAGAGGCATACGTATGTATCATCTCCAGTTTGGCCCGACCGAAAATGATGGCTTTCTGCACTACTACGGCTGTACTGTAGATCTCAAACTATCAAGCACTTTCAAGAGATACGGCTGGATCGATGTAGCGAGAGAGAGTACGAGAAAGAGTTCGGGTTCGTGGACGCAGGGAGCCTGCAACTATCCTCCCATCTAAATTCTTGTAAGGCACTGCCCCTACAATCAGCTATCAGTTCAGCTTGAAATCTGGCTTCTTTCCAGTGCTGCCGCTGTAGATCTTGAATTAGCATCCTGCCTTGAGATATGGCTGGACAGACGTAGCGAGGGAAAGCACGAGATGCAGTCGGAATTTACAAACGCAAACTAAGGACTCACTTATGGAGCCAGTGTCCTCCCATCTAAATTTCTGTAAGGCACTGAGCCCTCCCTACAAGCAGCAATCACTTCCAACTAGACATTTGGCTTCCTGTCGTCGCTGCAGACGTAGACCTTGGGCTGTCGCGCTGTAGCTAGCAGGAGAAATCATGGGGGCGAGTCGAAACCTGCAGAAGCAAACTAAGGAAGGAATGTAGGACGCCCATATCTTCTCATCTAATGTACAGCATAATATTCAGCTCTATCCTTCGATTCTTCCACAGATTCGAGAAACATGAAACGTTTGGCATGACTGAATCCGCAAGCTATTCGTCAAAAGCTCACGGCGTCATGCCGAGAGATAACTATCGCAACACACATCTCGCAAACACCAAGAACAATCCATCCAATTCTCATCTTTCCTAGAGTCGTTGTGGTGAATCGAATTCATCACGACTGCCGTTCGCGCCCAACGCTTCAAACATGGCTAGACCGATATAGCGAGAGAGCAAGTTAGACTCTACAGACTATGGATGTAAACTAAGTAAGGAGTATAGAGAGCCCATATTCTCCTGTTTAACGTACAATAAGATGCTCTATTTGATCCTTCAATTCTTCTAAAAGTTTGTATTGTCTTTGAAAGCTATGGCAAGACCAAACGCTGTGAGAGAACGCATTACGGCTAGTTAGAATCTAAACTAGCTACAGGGAGCCCATCCATATCGTCTCATAGTTTCTCCAACAAGACACCCGGTCCTATCTTTGCCCTGCTGCTTATTCTCCCGCAAACCGCGGTCTTGCACTCTTCTTCCCCGCTGGGGTTGCTCCAAAAGTTCGAAATCCATGGAATGTCTATTGGTGTTCTGGCCCGGCGGTAATGTAGATACGGACGAGATATATGTCGAGCGGGTGGAGAGGTGTGAATGAGAGTAAGGGGCGTCGATGTGAAGTGGATGTTATTACTATTGTGCTCTTTTCGGCCGGACGGATGGAAGAAGCTGCACCTTAGTTAACTAGCTAAAATCGACCCCCAGTAAACCAAGGTAGAAAGAGTTCAGTAAGAGTGAGTTGAGTCTTTGTAGAAATGTGTATTGCTGATAGTTCCGAAAGATATTTTGGAGTAATAAGAAGATGCCACCTGGCAGCGGTAAGGAGTGCACAGAGAAGAAGCTGTAGAATAGAAGAGGCAGTGCTCTAAAGACGACTAAGCGAAGTGATTGATGGATATAACCACTGGCCCATTGGTTGGTTTTCACTGGATATTCCATTTGGTTAGTTGTTACTGGAAAGTAAACAGATCAGGCTCACGTCAGTGATCAGTAAAACCGCAAGCTCGTTCGGAGTCCGTACCATCCACGAGGAAAAGTTATCCTTTAACGGAGTGGTCCTCATGTAGCTGAGCGAATTTTTGGTTGTGAAAAATCCAGTCCGTTCTGAACGTCCAGGTGCAGAAACAATCACCATCATGCAATCCACTGTGCTGCCGCGCCGTCAAAGCACCCTCAGCGTTCCAGTTTGATTCACCCCCCAAAGTTTCATCTCGTTGGGTATTATCGTAGCGTGTTCCGCTATGTTGCAAGATGTTCTTTTTCAAGGTGACCGACTACTCGTGATGGTTTCAGTCGACGGTGTAGGTTAGTTAACTATCTGTAATTTTCTGGAGGACTATTACTAACTTCTCTCATCAGCTTGATCATTGGTGGAGGCCCACTTGTTTTACCCCATCGAACTGTGTACTTTCCGAAATCAAGTGGGTGCAAAGTCAAAGTTCATCACCGGATGTTGATTTTCCGGGTGATGCTCCATGACACCCAATCGGGTCAACGCCCGTTTTGAGAATTAATGATGACGACGACACTCTCGTCTTTCTGTTTCATGACATCAAACCTAAAATTAAGGCGAATCGAACTCGCTGCTATGGTGGGTATTTCTGCAGAGAACTTGGTACCGTGACCTACTCTAATTTGCCCTTCGCATGTTGTCGTGGCTCTTCGTAACATTGCTGACAGACCCGGATTCCAGTGATGGATCCGGACTGCCATGGCAAGGTAAATCTGGAAAAGGAATCGAAGATTGAGGGTGGGCAGTCTGGGTCCTCAGTATTGCTAGCTATGGGCTAAGATCGGACGCTAAATCTCACTTGGTCGGGCACTGCTGCGACTCTCTTCGTCGAACTATGTAGTGGCGGTGCAATATATACTGCTCTTGAAGCAAGGTTACTCTGTGTATAATTGCTGTGGTGATAATCAGCACTAAATTTTTGGCTCGTAGCTTTGCTGAATGGATTTGAATACAATCTCTATATCTCACTCGGTTTCATCATACTCCCAAAGTCACTCCCTCAAACGTAACACCCGACTCTCACTAGACTTCCTCCTAATTCCCACTCAACATATCCTCGCTGGCCTTTTATCCGTATCCCCCTGTCCTTAATCTTTCCCTAAACCACTCACTCTAAGTATTCCTCTAGATATCAGTAAGGCCATTATTATCTGCAAACATCAAAAAACTACAGGGGTGGTTCTTGCCAGCAGTAATTTAGTTTCTTCCAATGCAGTCGAGGAAACAACGGGGCAGGGGGTACTGTATCTTCAGGGTCGTGCTTCAACTTCTATCACTCGTGTCGAGGGCAATTGTTATCTTTGAAGTCTAAGTGATGCTAGCTAGGTTCAACTAGCAGGACAATTCACAATTATATTGACCACCCAGCCATCACAAGTAACACCCCACACCCTGTTCTCTATCATACAACCAGCATGACGCATAGGCACTCATACTCTCCCTAACCAAGGATAATAAAAACTGAAAAATAACAACACCCGCCCGGTAATGATATATTTATAGCAAACTCCAAGTAAACACCCGTTTACATAGCAAGAAATAACCTGCGCCTTAACACGAGCAACAAAACAGAAACTTATATCCACAATCATGTTAGAGAACACCTAGCTGATCTAGGCTGTGACCAGCTTGAGTGATAAGTATGGTAAAAAAAAGTTATTTACAAAGAAGTATAATCACGCATTAGGTGTTCCAATCGCCGCAGGTGGACTCATTCCCAGTTCTTGCCATTTGCCGTTGAGCTTGGGACAAAGCTTTTTGTTCGTACCTGAGTATACGTATCAGTTTCTATTCGAGGGAGGCTGGGAGGGAACTTACGAATATGGCCCGCCTGGCCACAGTTAGCACACTTTCTGGTTGTGGCTGCTTTTCCGACAGATGGTACCGAGACCATGGGGGATCCAGGACTCATGACATCTGGCGACATAGCATCTACAGCTGATCTCCTGCCGGACTGACGTTCACGGGCTTCGCGACGCTCCCTGTTCCTTTGGAGGCGTGCAAGTTCTTGTTGGAGTCTGGGAGTGATTAAACATTAGCAGTTTAAAACAATAACCAAAACGGAGTAGATCACCTCTTCTTGGCGTGATTGTCTTCCTCGATGTTACCAGTAGGAACCAGCGCCTCGACTTGAGTCTTCTCGGCATCCAATTCCCTCCGCTTCTGGAGGTACTGGCGGATAACCTTTGGATCTCTGATGACCTCAACCTGATTTTCTCGGTCGCCATGCTTATTGATGACGCGCCTCGTAATCTTTAGTACTTTTCGGCTCTGAGTTTTAGCGCTCATCCTGGAAAATTGACTTGTCGTCTCATCGTCACGATGCAACCAAGGAGTGCCTTCGGATCTCGGAGTCCTGCCCTCTTCAAACAAGTCGTCGGTGGGTTCTTCGTCTCTGTGCGCGTCCTCAATGTCGATATCCGGGTGTTCTTCGGTCGAGGAGAGAGACTTGAACTGAGCACGCCAGATACGATCAATGGCTTCCTCATACTGCTTTTGTTGCCGAGCAACATTGTAACTGTGCCCACCGAGCTCTTTCAGACGTTGCTTATCCATTTTCTCGTCAATGCTCTCGCCGACATCCTTAAAACCGCCCTTCATGCTCGTTCTGACGAAACTGAACGCTTCTCCACGCCCGCTAGGATCGCCCTCACCGTGAAGCTGCAACATAGCTTTACCTTGGGTAGCATTAAGGAAATTCTTGGTCGACACCCAAGGCGTGAGCTGCTGTTCCAAGCTCATACCATCTTTACCATCGTCATCTTCATCCTCAACGGTCTTTGCATAACCGGAATCCTCCAGATTGCGAACACCAACTTGCATAGCCTCCAGCAAGCATAGGTCTTCAGGCTTAATCATGCTTCTGATTGTTCGCTCATCCATGACACCCTCTCCCGGCTTCATCTCCCAAAGACCACTGTTCTTCTGATAGCTCATGAATTCCTTCATCTTCTGTCGGTTTTGCATGTCGTTATTCTCCGGGAAATGGGTAGAGATATCTCTGACAGCGATGGCATGGTCCGACTTGCGCTTCACAACTCTGTAGCAAATCATCTTCAATCTATTCTTGGCTGCCGTTGTGACCTTTCGTGAGTGAGGCCCCGGAACTTCGGTGACAGGAAACAATTGGCCAACAGTGAAGAGATACGGGATTGTTCTAAGGTAATATCGACTAGCGTTCTCATAACTGCTTCTCACAACCAAAAAGTCCGTGTTCTTCGGCTCATGTTTAAAGATTGGCGCGCGAACCATCTTGTTGTACAACGTGGGCACCGTCTCACCAGGTTCGACTGCTCCAAAGTTCCAAAACGGCGATCGGTCCTGAGGCATAAGTACATGCGTCTCGCCCACTTCCGATTTTGGTCGGGACTCGTCTTCTGGATTCTTTCGGCGATAGTAGTTAATCAAGCGACTTCCCATACCGAAATTCGAGAGGACTGTGGGATACTCCTCTGAATATTCGAGTAGAACAAAAGGGGAGCCGTCTGAAAGTGATATATCCTTCGTGGTTGCAAAAATTTCTTGGATATCTTTGCCACGGTATGTTTTTCTCTTGCGAAGCTTGATTTTGTCGAAGCGAATCTCGTGTCCGGTCGAGAAGTGAAGACTCGGTCGGTGAAAAGACCGTGCTTCCTTGGTTGAGAGTTTTGTCTTGTAGTAAGGTGACTGTAGCCTCAAGGCAGGCAGAGTGTGCTCAATATTCAGCTGACCAATTGTGCTTCTGACCCTGTTTTGATGATTCTCTTTCAGGAGGTCGTATGCTTCATCGTTGCTGATATTGTATTTGTGTGTGATATCCTTATTGAGACGCCGTTTGAACTCACCACCGATGCGTCGTGTTCGACGAATCTGATCTGGTTGTCGAATATCAATGAGGAGATGGGGGTCATTCAGATCAAGCGTAACCTTGGAAGCAAGCTTCGAAAGATCGCCCTCAAAGATAGCCTCTTCATCAATCCAGGACTCGGGCAGCGTATCAAGATACATTGGGTCCAATCTTCGACGCTGTTGCCTTTTAGTATAGGACGCACAACCAAGATTGTAGAGACAAACCTTCGCAGGACGCCCCAGCTCAATCACGCCATCATCAATCTCATCGCGCTCTGTCATCTGTGGTGGTGGTGATGGCGGAGGCGTCACCATCGCTGCCTCGAGTTTACTATCCCAATCACAACAAGCAATTTCCAAGTCGCGCTCAAAGATTGGATCTACGCCCTCCTTCCCATGGTCCATCTCCTCATCTTCATTCTCGTGTTCTTCAATGGGGGGCGTTATCGTAATAATTCCCCGGGCCCGACTTGTAGTACCCTTATGGGTAGCACTGGTAGCCTTGTTGAACAAAGTGTTTTCATCCGGTGCCATTTCGACATGGATCTTGGTTGGTACACAAACTTTAGGCACCTTCTGCGGGCCGGTTTGCAGCGTTCCTGGTTTTGCTTTGAACAGGGTGGAGAAACTAAGAATCGAATGAGGTTTGAAGTCCGGAAAATACTGGCGGGCAAGATCTTCCGGGTTCTGTATTGGTATACCGCCTATTGCAATATCTTGCATGCTATAATCCATACCACCGCTAAACAGATCATCCGAACCAGTTCCGGACACCTCGGAAGTCAAAGCGTCGTTTCCAAGACCAAAACTATCCAAATCTGTCAGCCCTACATTACTAGTTGGACCGACAGGATCGTTCATTATTTCCCCACTCATGTCACCAAACAGATCATCAAAATCCATCTCCTTCCCGTCCCCTCCATCCTCGTCCGCTATCCCGGCCAGCAAGTCCCCGCCCAGGTCCATGTCCTCATCATTGTCATCGGCAGCGGTGGCAAGTTTCGAGGGCACATCTTCTTCCGAAGGCAAATCGTCGTCAGAGATATCCTCATAGTCTACCGCATCGTCCACCTTTCCGACAGTGTCACCAAAGCTGAAGGAATCCCCGACCGCGTCGGCGGCGAAGTTGTCGCCGTTGATAATCGTCGAGATGAGTTTGTCGTCGTCTATGGCTTGATCGTTGACAGGCTGGTCTCCCCGGTCTTTGCTGGCCGAGTGTGGTCGAGGGGTTACTCCGACAGTTGTCATTATTGCGGTGGTAGAGCTCCCTCACAGACGAGGGAAAACCGCGTTGGAAGTTTGAGAAAGCAACGCTGCCGTGTTTTTCGGACGGCGTTGTAGAGAGCGCGCGGTCAGCGCCGAGATCCGTTGTGTTGTGTGGTGGTGGCGCCCAGGAGTAGTCCTGTGAAGCTTTGGAGTTTGGAGATTGTGGTGATGCGCCTGCCAAGCCTTGACTTCCAAACACGCCAAATCCAACCTCCGACAGCGGAGCTCCCAACCGCCAGAACACACCGCCCCCCAAACAGATCCAAAATGTCTATGTCAGAAGAACGAGAACTCCTAATTAACCCGGTAGTTAGTGAAAATGTCATCCACAACACAAAGGTAATCGAATGTGTCCCCTGCCAGGCTTGAGCGCAGCTCGCTAACCACGAGCAGACAATAACCGACATCCGCTCCCTCACCTCCTCCGTCCTCGGAGTCGCCGCTGGTATCCTGGGTCTCGAGTCACTCGTGGGCTTCACCTTCTACCTCGCCGGCAGCTTTTTCGTCAGCATACTGATGCTGTTCCTCCTTGCCAACGGTCAGCCTAAACAGTACTTTCGGGGGTCAGCCGATATCTGGACACATGAAGTGTTTGGGACGACTTCGTTGAGTTCTTTTGTTTTGACCTGGACGCTATTCTACAACTTGGTACGAGCATAGATGGGGGGTATGATGTTATGAAGCATGCAGGGAGGAGCGTGGATTGGAAATTCTGATGAGAGCAAATGCAACCGGCGTTCGGGGTTTCTGTGATTTGCGATCGTCTCATGAAGCAGGATATATGTATCTTGAACTTTTGTAATAACCCCGGGAATCTAAATATACTGTACAGGTTTCCCTCTACCTCTACGCCAAAGTTGCAAATCCTCGCTTCTTCTTGTTCTTCTCCTCCATCACCCTATACTCCTCCTCATCAATAAAGTTCTTGGACTTCTTTGCATCCACACCACTCTTGATATACCTCACTGCTGCCAAGTTGAAGCCCATCTCATCCTTCTGGTGCTTTAGGGCTGCTCGCAGATGACCTCTCACACTGTCAAGCATATTTCGCATCGTCTTGCTTGCAACAATCTGCTTATGGTGCGTCTTGAGGATGAAGAAAAGGATGCGACAGGTGAGGGGAATATTCCATTCCTAAAACACGGTGCTATTAGCGACTTACGCTTGCATAGTCGTTGGACGATGTAGTCTTACCCTTTCAGCCCATATATCCAAGAAGGTCAGCATATCCACAGCTTTGTTGAACGGCAACACCAGTAACGCGTCCTGTAAACTCGCAGCTTTAATTCTCTGGACGACATCCAGTAGATATTTCTCTGCACTTATTCCACCGAGAGCAATATACTGAGCGTTTCTTGGAGGGGGTGCAAGATTTGGTCGCGACTCTTTAGCTGCATGGTATTCCTTCATCATAGCGAGGTCGTTGATGCCGATCTCCAATGCTTCCATTATCTTCTCTCCTGCCATGAGAGTTTCCATCGTCTGCTTTCCGGCTGATGTCGCTTCATCGCCTTCACCCTCCTCGCCTTCAAGAGATGTAGTGAGAGTGCTTTCGTAGAGTTCTTCCAACTCCTTTTCGCGTTCTTCCTCAAGGAAAATCTGCAGGCGTCGTTAACACGGAACTTCATCGATCAGCGGGCTCAGGAAGATATACTGGTTCATCTGTTTGTTCCCATACTCGAATACTTTTGTCGTGACTTGCACTGACTATTGTATCGCTTGTTTTACCAACCACAAGTGCAAGTACCTCTCCAAAATGACCCTCGAGCTTCATGATGTTCTCAAACTTATCACCATCCCAGTACTTAATCAACTTATCTTTGCTGGCAGAGAAGAAATTGTGGGAGTTCTTCTCGAATTTGACCTGCATGATGGAATCTTGATGGGCAAAAAAGCTCTTGTGGCAATCACCAAAGTCCAACCCCCAGATCTTGACATTTTTGTCGGCCGAACATGTCGCAATCAGCTTCGAGTCATGGGATATATCCATGTTTAATACTGGCAGTTTGTGGCCGTAAAGGTTCAGAAGATGCTTCAATGTGTCGGCGAAGAAGACTTTGACGGTATTATCGAGGAGGGAGAGGGCGAGAAGTTTCCCATTGGGTGAATAACAAACGCTGAGAATGTCATCCGAGAGCTTCAGAATGCGTGTATGCTTGAGTTTCAGACGAGGGGTAGTTCTCTACCAAAACTATTAGTGACACAATCCAAAGGTTTTCGCTTTGTAGGATCATACTTTTGTTCCTGGGATCTCTTCCTGTACAACTTCAAAATCCCAGAACTTGGCAGATTTGTCGGCACTGCTAGTCACTAAGCTCTTTCCATCTGGATGAACTTGAAGAGCCCAAATGGCACCCTCGTGAGCAGCCACAGTCTCGAGTAGTGCAGATGATGCTACGTCAAACATCTCAATCTCTCCGGATTTTGTGCCTACAACGACCTATTATTCCAATTAACGCATATTTCAAACAGTGGAACAGACAGCCTTACAATCTTATCACCGGGGAGGAAAGAGCAGCAAAGTGCATAACCGCACTCAAAAGTCCGAATGCACGTCCCAGTCCGTACATTCCAAATCTTCAAAGAGCCATTCGACGCAGATGCTAGCATCCGGTCATCCGTACTTAATGACAACGAGCGGATGTCTGTTCTGTGTCCAGGTAACTCGACGGAATATAGTATATTGTACTCTGGAACCTCTGTCTTCTTTTTCTCCTTCTGCTTCTCAATATCGTAGAACTCCAATGAATTATTTGTGCAAGATACGAGTAGTTGTTCTGGATCCGAAGACTTGCTCCGAGGTTTTACAGCCCAGTCAACGCTCTTCACTTTCCCTCCGGTTCTCACTACTACGTATGAAACGAAAATATCTCCCACACCTGCAGACACTATTCCCTCGTCTTCCACCTTCTCGCCCTTTTGCTCCTTGCGCTTGCGCTTCCGTTTTAGCGCTTTTTGCACCTCTTCTTCGCGGCGTATCCGCCAAATCTCCACATTCTTATCGGTCCCGTGTACTGCAAAAAAGCCTCCGTTTGGATGAAACTTCACTGCCACTGCTCTATCTCTTATTTGCCGATATAGCGTTCCCCGGTCAACTATGCAATCCGTATCGTTGCTTGCCCGCGATCCAAGATTCTCCATGTCGATAGACCACACCTTCATCTCCCCATCGTGACCGGCAGTGATACACCCCCGCTCATCCGGCATCAGCGCCATAGTCCAGCACTCCCCATGATGCGCCACATGTGTTTCCACGCAATGTTGTGTCGATAAATCCCACAGTTTTATCAGGGTATCTTTTCCAGTACTGAGAATCCAACCGTCGCCATCCGTAGCATCTCGCATGGTATCCGCTTCCTCCTCCGAGCTGCGCAGAAACACCAGCCCCGTAATCTGGTCCTTGTGTCCGCGGAGCCGGTAGAGTCCAACCTCCGCAATTAGATCCCACACAATAATATGCGCATCTCGGCCTCCACTGGCGAGTCTCGTCCCACTGCGATCCCAAGCCAAAGCCGAGACCGCAGATTTATGGCCATTGAAAGAAATTACCACTGTGGCCGTCTTCGAATCCCATAGCCGAATCGACCCGTCCGTGTATCCAACAGCAAATATGTCGCTATCGGTCCGGCTCTGTGATATTACAGACACCTCCGATTTGTTCTTGGGGTCGCTCCACCGCGAAAGAAGCTCCCCCTTCTTAATATCCCAGGTCAGAACCTCCTCATTGGCAGGCACGATTGCGCGGCCAGCGCCGGTGGTTCGCGAAGCGGCAGCGGTGAGTTCGGGCGTCCAAACGGCGTTGGCGGTGCCAGAGGCGACTATACCGAAGGTTTTTAGATGCTCCCAACGGCTGTATGGAGGCAATTTTTGTTAGCGCATAGTTCGGGGAGTGTATGAAGGATGACTGCGCACAGATATGACTTGACCATAGCTGTTAAGTTGCCAGCGCGAGTTATCGGCTTTGTCGAGTTGTTTCCTCAAATTTTTGGAATGCCTCTTTTCCGCCGCGCCAAGCATATCGAGTGATAGGGTAACTTTCCTATGACACCAACCTCCTTCGTCCGCGACAGCAACAGCTACGAAACAATCCACCTGCACTTCCTGCCCTCCGCCCTTCTCCGTCGAGTTCACCATGGAAGGCCTCTACTTCAACGTTAATAATGGCTACACCGAAGGAATTGTACGTGGCTACCGCAACTCACTTCTCACCACTCCCAACTACTCCAACCTAACACAATGCGAGACACTTGATGGCATGACCCTCTCGCCCCGGCCAAGCTATATCCACTGACCTCCCTCGTATCTAGACCTAAAGCTGCAGCTCTCCCCTTCCTACGGCGAAGTCCTTTCCAACGTCTCCTCACCACTCTCCACCTCCATCATCGCCTCCAAAGCAACCGAAAAGCTCATCTCCGAGTTCCGCTACCTGCGCGCCAACGCCATAGGATCACTCGCAAAGTTCATGGACTACATCACATATGGGTACATGATCGACAACGTGGCACTGTTAATCACGGGGACGTTACACGAGCGGGATACGCGGGAGCTTCTAGAGCGCTGCCACCCGCTAGGCACGTTCGAGACGATGCCGGTGCTCTGTGTCGCGACCAACGTCGAGGAGCTCTACAACTCGGTGCTGATCGAGACCCCGCTGGCTCCGTACTTCAAGAACAACCTGTCATCCGCGGATCTCGACGAGCTCAACATTGAGATCATCCGTAATACCCTCTACAAGTCGTACCTGGAGGATTTCCACCGCTTCTGTACCACGGAGCCGGGACTCGCTGGCACCCCCACCGCCGAGATCATGGATGATATATTGTGCTTTGAGGCAGACCGCCGCGCAATCAATATCACGCTCAACTCGTTCGGCACCGAGCTGTCCAAGAAGGATCGACAGAAACTGTATCCGAGCTTTGGAAAGCTGTACCCAGAGGGCTCGTACATGCTCGGCCGGGCGGACGATTTGGATGGCGTAAGAGCAGCCGTCGAGGGTGTGGGAGAATACAAGAGTTTCTTTGAGCAAGGAGCGTTCGGTATGGGTGGAAGTATGGGCGCGGGACAGCCAAAGAGCTTAGAGGATCTATTCTACCAGAGAGAGATGGAGATTTCCAAGGCAACCTTTACGCAGCAGTTTACACATGCCGTCGTGTTTTCATGGGTCAAGCTGAAGGAACAGGTATGTGTATCTCCATCTACCTCCTTCACCAGAGTGCAGAAACTGACTGGCGAAATAGGAAATTAGAAATATCACGTGGATCGCCGAGTGTATAGCGCAGAACCAAAAGGAGAGGATCGGAAATTATATCAGCATATTTTAGGCACTGTGGGTAATTGTAGCGTTGATTGTTGGTGGGTTGGGTTGTAGTAATTGGTTTGGTATGGCCTTCTGCGTTGTCTTTTGTTTACAGTGTAGCATTACCATGTGTACTTCAAGAATTTCCAGTACCCCGTTGTCTAGCTCTTATCGAGGGTGTCGGCACTGGAAATGCCGATTAGAATTCGACTGGTCGTGATTGAGATCTAAGTGGGGGCCTCCTGCCCGGTGTTCGCCGTATCCCGTTGTCTGAGGTTGGCCGGCGGTATGTGGCCGCCGAGGGCTTGTCACTCGGCAGCGGCGTTGGGTAGCCTTGAATTTCTTCCCAGCAGTTTCCCCAAAGACGCTTTAAACCCTCTCCTCAACAAGCTTCGTCTTCCCCGTCGTGGATCATCAGGACAGCTAGATTCAGTGTTCAACCATCTTCCAGACATCGCACATCACTCGGTCACAAATTTCTAATGTACCACTTCACATTAACGCTTGATTCCAACGAGTATTTGCATCGTCTATTGCTATTATTTCGTAACGCGAGACAGACTAAAAGCAAACTCAAAGCAAATGGAGGAATTATACGTCTCCAATTTTTTGTGACATAACTGTCATTGACGCTAGCCGTATTACTCATGAAACCCCAAAGCCACCATCTTTCACACTTCGTGATCTTCCTGATTAATGATCTTGACCCTTAAGCAAACATAACACGAAGCCTATGTCAACCATCAGTTTCTTGATACCACTAAACCACCGAGGAATAGCTGGCTCCCTCTCGCTCCCAGAGTCCTCGGTTGGGGATAAACTTACGTGTTGGTGTGGCCCAAACCACCTTTCCAGCCTTGTACAGCCACAACAGTGTCGCCCTTAGCCAAAACACCCAAGGCCATGGCCTTCTCCATTCCCCATTTCAGACGCTTATCAACATCCTCCTGCCAGATAACCTCATCGAAGTCTGGCTTGCTCTCTGGGTAGTGGAAGGGATACACACCACGAGACAAGTGGGAGTATCTGGCGGCGGCAGCGTTGCGAGTAACCATAATGATGGGGCAGGTAGGCCTGTACTTCGAAATAAGACGGGCAGTTGAACCACTGATACATATTAGCATCTTTAACCTGACCCGAATTGAACCAATGGACTTGCCTAGTGGACAACACAATGATGGCCCCAGCTCTCTGCTCCAAACTTGCGCTAACAGCAGCAATAGCGCAAGTCTCGCTTGTCTGAGTGGGACGAGGAGTCAAAGACCTCAGCTCGTTGAATAGAGGAGCGTATGGAATGGCAGTCTCGGCTAACAAACACGTCTCGTGCATCATAGACACGGACTCGACTGGGTAGTTACCCTTGGCAGTCTCCCCAGACAACATGACACAGTCCGCGCCGTCCAAAACAGCATTGCCAACATCAGAAACCTCCGCACGAGTGGGGCGAGGGTTGTATGTCATCGATTCCAACATCTGAGTAGCGCAAATGATGGGCTTGCCAGCCAAGTTGCACTTCGAAATCATCATCTTCTGCGCGATGAACACCTGCGCTGGGGGAATCTCGATTCCAAGATCACCACGGGCAACCATGACACCATCGGTCCGCTTAAGAATCTCATCGAAGTTGTTAACTCCCTGCTGGTTCTCAATCTTGGCGATAATCTGGATATCCTTGCCGTCCTCTCCGAGAACCTCACGGATAGCGTCAATATCGGAACCGTGACGAATAAATGAAGCAAAGACCATGTCAACTCCATTCTTCACACCAAACCGCAGATCGGCCTTGTCCTTTTCGGACAGAGGGGGAAGATCAACATCGGTCTTGGGAAGGTTCACTCCCTTCTTTGAGGAGATTTTGCCGTTATTGAGGCATTTAGCCTTGATGGTCTTCTTGTCAACAACCTCCTGAACCTCAAATGAAAGAACACCGTCGTCGACGTAGATGATGCGACCTGGCTCAATGACCTTGGTGATGTTCTTGTAGTCAACATACCTACAAAAGAGTCAGCCTAATGGCAGAGCGTTCGGGTGTGAAACGAGAGCATACATGATCTTATCATCGCAGGTAGTAGCATATTGGTCGTCAGTAGTGATAGTGAGCACGGAGCCTGGGGCAATAGGATAATCCACGTCTCCCTTGGTGTTTCCAGTGCGGATCTCAGGTCCTTTCTGTGCAGAAATCGGTCAATTGAACCCTCCGGATATGTCAATCTGGGGGACCATACAGTGTCCAAAGCAATCGCAACTGGGCGTCCTGGCTGCACTTTTTCAGCCTTATGGGTATTGTCGATAACACTTTGGTGGTACTAATCGCAGCTCTTATCAGTGGCTAAAACATCAATGACGCAGGGTAGGACTAATCCAGCAGAAAAAGAAAATAACATCTACCCCACCATAAAATACCCCTCCAAATGACAGTAGAAAAGGATGCTAATACCTCGTATGAACCGTGGGAAAAGTTCATCCGAACAATGTTCAAACCGGCTACATGGTATCATCAGAATATCGAATTATACCTCAAGCTGGTTGATTAATACCAGTACGCAGTTTGTTGATAGATTCCACAGAATTAGTCTTGGGGCCTATGATCCGTAAAGTCAGCGCCGTCAAATATAAGAGTATTAAGACAAGTGCTTACCAATAGTGCAGATAATAGATGTGCGCCTGTAGTTGTTCTTTGGGCGAGTCTCGATGTTGAGCCTGCTCAACCACTCGAAGTGAGTGCTCACACTCTCGTCATTCCTGATGTAGGCCATCTTTGTGGGCGTATTATGTTATAGGGAACGGTTAGATGGTAGAGAGATGGGGATCGAGAAGAATGAGGGGTAGGAGGAGGATGGTGAGGCGAGTGGTGAAAACGAGAAAAGTCGCGTTCTGTTGACGTCGGGATGGGCGGTAGGAGGGGCTGTATTTAGCTTGGATGCGAGCATGGAGGGGCATGTAACCAACCCCACTCTGAATTAGTTTGTTCTTTTCCTCTGACGCAAATTCCACACACACGGCATGACAATGCAGCAAGCGACCGAACCTAGATCCACACTCTCTACCGGGTATGGAAAGAAACGACGACCAATTGCCAAACGATGACCACAGGATATATCGGATTCCATGCCGGCCATCAGATTGCGCACGATTGACTACAGCCAGGCTACATGCAGCTACAGATGTGCGCTAAACTGCGCCAAACTCGGCCCACTACCGTGCAAGTTCCAGAGCTTCCACGACCCCGCCGGCCTTCACCTGTTCTGGAACTTCTGGTGCCGCTGCTCGCCGTTTTGGACGATACGCCCGCACGTTCGCCCCACGCCGAATCCAATACAACATACCGCCGTTTATGTGCTCGCCGAAGTAAATCGCCGCCCCAAGCTGCAATGCGGAAGAACTTTCTTACACACAACTCTTAGAAAACAGTTCTGTTTCACGGAACGGATCATAGGGTAAGGTATGTGCGAGTGTATGCATCCAAGACAGACACCAGGAATCGGGATTCCATCCGTCTAGGAAAATTTCTCATGTGCAGTAGCGGCTTAATTTCGAAATAAGCTACCAGCAATCAACCTTTGAGCCGCCCAAGGGATGGTATATACTCTAGAGTCACCAATAATGAGCAGCGTGACGTTCCAATCGTCTGGCTTCTGGTTTGAGAATTATGACTTCGAGCAACGTACGAACTCACACACTCCAAGTGGCAAAATCATTGAGTATTGATTGCATCCCTTACAATCCGCCGGGACTGGTTAATTTGAACGACACCCATTCAATATTCCTGCCAGGGGATCGGTATCGATCGTCACACACGTATATCCAACAAACTTCAAACGTGTAGACCTCTGATGGTTTGTTTGGCTGGGTATTCAAGACGACGCCATCACGGTAATTTTTTGCTAGAGATTATCCGCTATGTAATCCAAGACGTTTACACTAGAGAACATTTGGCTTCACGCAGGAATCATACTGCATGTCCGTAGTCATGATTGACCGACGTACTCCCGAGGTGGGCTTAGGGTCTTAATTCCCTTTTAGGTTATTAACAGACATCTCATGGGTAGTAGTTACTACAGAGTGTCACAAATCACTCAGCTGATAATCAGAGTCTCCCTTGGCCGAGCCTTTAACCAGAGACAGTATATCAAAGGTTAACCTGGTGGTTTTAATGGAGCGCTCCCTCAAGGAGTAATGTCGTTCGACGTGTATTGCAACTTCAAGGGTCGGAGTTAGGGTTACGTTCCTGAACTCTTCTGGTGAGGCCTTTACGGCCTGAGGGATACACAAAGTCTAAACGCATCTCCATACACATATTCCGCTTCTCTCTATAGAGAAACCACCGGCTACATAACTTTGGATTTGCAACTCTCACCATCACCGTCGCCACTCACCGTCCTGTATCTAGAATTAGACGTCCTTATATGTTAGCACCTAGCCCTACCGTTTGTCTGGTTGCTAGCCTCCGTGCTGCCGATCTTCGGTAACTCTCGGTTGATCTCCATCGAAAACCCTTAAAAGCTCATCTCAGTCCAAACCAGGTCCCGGGATACATACAGCCGACCAGGAGGATAACTTAACGCAAAGTAGGAAAGATAACGGGGCCGGGTGAGGCGCCGCTACCAGTGGATCCTATGTGATAGCACACTAGACAATATAAATAGGTATATACATCCACCTCTCCAACAATACGCTCCCGGGGCCGCAGTTTGAATATGCATCCTATACAACCGCTCTGTACGCGCTTAACCCATGTATATAGCGCTTGTCTGAACCTCACTGTCGTGCTGTCCAGACAGATGCCTACTCAATCTGACGCAATTCCTTCCGTCCAGAAATAACAGTAGTACTCACATTAGCTATGATACAAAAAGCAAAACTCGCTCCGCATAACAATCACCTCTCGTCCAACTCCTTGGCCACAGCCTTCAATATTTCCTCCGGGTTCTTATACCTCGCCTTCGGATCCTTCGCAACCCTCTGCCACACCTCACCATGCCGTGGCTCAGTAACAGTGAGTTTACTCAACACATCCTCCCGCTTCTCCTCATTCCCATGCTGAACCAAAAACTTCCAATACCATGCCCACGTATCGCCGTAATCCGGGTCGACCAGGATTGCCTTCTCGAACCAGTTCATAGCCTTGGGCAGCTTGCGTTCCGCCCAGAAGTTCCTCGCCACGGCAACGTACAGAATTGGGTCGTTTCCGACTTTCTCGATTGCCTCAACGAGGCGGGGCCGACGATGGGTTCGTGCTTCGAGATACCACACGCTTTCTGCCCAGAGGAGACCAGAGTGTGGGCATTCCTGGAGGGCCTTTGCCATGAGTGTCTTTGCCTGAGTTGTGTTGCCTGCCCTGCGCTCGATGCGTACAGATTCGCACCATAACTCCGGACATTTTAGGACTACAAGGCGGGCGCGGTCCAGGATTGAGCGGGCGCGGACAATGACCCCGGCTTTTTCTTCTAGTCGGGCAAAGAGGAGCCATAGGGGTACTGAATTCGGGCAGGCTCTTGTGCCGGCGTTGTAGGCTTCCCTTGCGGGAGGGAGTTTGTTCTCGGTTTCGTAGATTTGGCCTTTCATCATCCACAACTTGTCGGCTTTGGGGTATAGCTGCAGGCCCTCGTTGACAAGCTCGAGTGCCGCATCGGTATTGCCTTGTTGCCGCTCGAACGCAACACTCTTGATCCAGACGCGGTCAGTACCTGCTTCACGTCTTGCTGTAGCAAGAAGTGACCGTGCAGCTTCGTGCTGCTGATTCTCTGCCTCAAGTTTGACGGCCGCAAGCCAGATGTCTTCGTTGTTTGGGTTCTGGTTGAATGCGTTTCCAAGGACGATACGCGCACCATCAACCTCGCCGGCTTGCCATTTCTCCTTGGCGAGCATCATCCACAAGATCTCGCTTTGCGGGCAAGCCTCAACTGCTTTTTCGAGGAGACTCCAGAGTGCTTCTTTCGTGCCGTGGTTCTTTTCGAGTTCTGCCGCCGCACGCCAGAGGTTCTTTTTGTTGTAGAAGACACGGAGAGTATAGGCGTAGATAGCTCTTGCTGTTTCATATCTACCCCGAGCGATAGAGGATTCCGCGTCGTCCGTCCAAACCTTTTTGCGACCATCATCTTCTTCCAGTTGCCAGCCTAGAGTTTCTCGGATGATAGCCTGGCAAGTTTCCACTGCGCCTTCGTCTTCACATTTCTCGGCTTCTTTGATCCAGTCTTCGCGAGAGGGCATGGCTTCAACACGAGCAAGGGCTTGGACGGCACGCTTCATGACGTTGATCTTGCTAGCGTTGCCTTGTTGCTCTTGGAGTCGGGCAGCAGCAAGCCAGATCTCATGGCTAGTTGGGATGGCTTTTCGAGCTTTGTTCAGGACCGCCTGCGCATTCTCAAATGTTTCCAGACGTGCCAGAGCTAGCCAGAGCTCCACGCTCAAAGGAATCAGCTCTACAGCTCTCGCAAGCAAGATTTTTGCATCGTTAGGATCTGCCTCCAGCTTCACTGCCTCTTTCCATAACACCACCGATTGTGGGATGATATCGAGCGCCTTCCGGATAACTTTCTTCTTCGCGCGAGGGTCACTCTCCAGCTTCATTGCCTCCACCCACAGACGCACTGACTTCGGGTTATGTTTTACCGCATTAGCGACGATGATTTTCGCATTGTGTGCTTCGTTGAGACGCATAGCCTCTAACCACACATCCTCATTCTTGGGACAATGCTCGCATCCTCGTTGTATGACACTTCTCGCAGGAATCATCTTTCCCGCCACCTCCTCCAGTCTTGCCGCCGCAATCCATCCGGGTCCATGCTTGGGATTTGTGCGGATTACACTTTCTAATAGCTCTCGTACACGTTTGATATCGCCGATCTGCTCTGCGGACTGTGTCGTACTCCTGGATAAACTGGTGAGGTAGCCCTTGGGGTCGATATTCGTCGCACCGGATGCGGAATCACTCGTGCTTGTTCCTGCGTTGATACTCCTGTCCAACCTCGCCTCCAGAACTTTAGTCTTTGCTTTTCCAATATTGACAAAGTTCGTCATCGTTCCATCGACCTGGTCTGCACTCGCCGTAGTCGTAGTGCCATCTTCTTGCACTGATGTCTCGAATTCTGATCCGCCGGCTGCACCGGCGAGAACCGAGTCTGGTGTCGGGTAGAATTTCTGTCGCATGGCCTGTCTCGCGCGGCGATTGCGTCCCGTCAAATCACCTACCTCCGGTAAACTCGCCCACTCATCATCGGTGACGGTGCTCAGCGCGCGCTTCAAATCGGCAAACTGTTGCTGAATCTTTGGATTCTTCGCCTCGTACTCATCTCGCTCAGCCTTTTCTCGTAGCTCCCTAGTAGATGCCGCAATAGTCGGTAAACGGTTCTCTAAAAGACGGCAGAAGTGATAAACACACTGCTCGCGCACAATACAACAAGTTAGATGGGGTAGGTACCTTTGCGTCTTCCTGCGCTTCTCCATTTTCTCGTCCACACTCTGGTATATCCGATCCGCCTCATCGTCATCTTCATCATACGCGCCACCGGCAAAGAGTCCAACTTCATTTTCGGGGTCCTGAAAGCGCGGATCGTTGTCATCGTCGTCATCCTTTTTTTTGTCGGCACCATAGGCGGTTGGGGGAGCTAGACCCTGCTGCTCAGCTCTGCGCGCAAGAGCTGCCTTGATCGCTTCTTCCGAAGGGCCTTCTCGCGCCGGTCCGATGTCAGAGCGTGTTGTGAAGCCTGTCGCTCCGCGACCGAGACCAGCGACGTAATTAGCCGGCGCCTCTTGCTCGAGGAAGTTGCGTTTCGACATGGTGGTGTTGATGGGAGTCGGGTTGAGTTGATGGGAGTCACGGGCTTGTGGAGGGCTACTCTTGATTTAAACGTCAGGGTAACATGTCTCTATGTGTGTTGCCCTGTAACTATCTCATTTGGGTGGCGAAACCTCGATGACTTTGTTCGGAGTAGTTATCTTCTCACTTCTTAGCCCTCCCCGACCAAGCCCGCAATTCCAGATTGACTGTATCGACCTCCGGTCCTCTGCCTACGAGATGAGGCGAGTTTACAGTTGGGCCTGACCCTTCCCAGCCATCAAGGCTCGTGGCCCCAGCATATAGCCCAGGAACCTGACATTGAATATAGCGCCCAATTACTTGAAATATAGTCAAAGAACTTCACAGTGTCAACAACATTATGACCAGACCACCCAGTACGAAGACATGGATCTATGATATGCGAAGTTTCGGTCGGTAGTAGATATACCCAGCACACTCAGCTGAAGATCACTATATATCACTCACAGAGTCTCGGGACGTTCTGGGCTATACTACTCTACAGATGGAGGAAGTTCATTTGCAGCCAGGGAGATGGCCGTGTTAAGCCCGTTAGAGAGAAAGGTTCATAGTCATTAATGAAGTTTAGTTGGACTACATGGACTATGACTTTTGCATTGGAGTATAGAATCTGTCTTTACAACCACTGGTCCTTGTTTTGTTCTCTCATCTTTCGGGTCTAGTGTTAGCCATGAGATGAGATGTCCTAGGACCTCGTCCAGGACTCGAGCACGAGCAGGACGGCTTCTGTTGGACAACTCCGCAAGTAATGACATATGACTGGTCATGTCATTCAGGCGAGGGTTTTCTACCGGTGGTGTGCTGATCTGGGCTTACGAATAGCATCCGAGTTTTGATTCCTTCGCATTATCTACCGTTACATTCTATCACTATTCCCCAAGCATCACTCGACGCCATCAAGACCAATAGCCCAAAATTTCCCTTTCGACAGAAACACCGTCGATTCAGTAGTGTAGGGGTATCATGGGCGCTTGCCATCACTCAATGCTGCATCTTGCGCCCGACCCGGGTTCAAATCCCGGCTGAATCATTTTGTGCTGCGAGAAGCAAGTCTGGCATGTTTTTTGCCAGAAGCTTTGCGTATTTATTGTTGGCTGGCTGGTTAAACTGATAGGCGCAAGTCCCTGTGATGTATAAGAAAGGATTATCCGTTCTAGACTTGAAAGGTGGAGATAAACCTATGAAGGTCGTATGGTTCCTGCATTCTTGACCCCGAATTTCCACGAACTACGGGTATTTCAGTGTACCTTCAGGACATTAAACTAAACTTCGACTTCCTCTCCTTGCAAGCGTGCCTGTAAATGTGATGGATCTGGAACGGGTTGAGAAATGACCATCGATGATAGGATTCAACTACACAGATAGATCAAGACTAAAGACGAAACGGTTTGATGACTTACCCGTGCAAGAACACTACCGTGTAATCCAGGTCATGGAGTATCATCTGTATTTTTCGTGAAGAGAGGTGTTGATAACTGCCAGAAGGTTTCGACGATTTCGCGTCTGGCTTCCCCAGATGCTGCCTATTGAACCTGTGAACAAGCCACACGGTAACGACTGATACGATAAAACCCGTAGAACCTTCAAAGTCCCCTTGACCGCAGACTTGATAGAGGTACCAATCAATGATAGGATGTGACATCTCAGATGGTGAAGTTAAAGAAACTATCCATCTCATCACAAAATCATACTCGAGCATTAGTAGCACAAGCGAATGGGTTACCGGTACTCAACGGAGCAGATCAACAATTAGTACCGTCGACATGACGCATGTCATCCTGCTTAAGTTCTGTCGAGCACATATCCATATGTATATTAACTACACCGCACCAAGGATAATTTACATTCATGATCCGTGTTTGCTACTTCTTGCGTAAAACGAAGCGTTCCCGAGGGTGGGAGAGGCGTTTTGGGTACAGTGGGTCAGCTTTGGGGGTATGTAGGCGCGGAACACAAAGTAGTAAACCGGAGAAGAGTTATGCGGTTAGATTTCCGGACGAGCACCCCGAGTGAGCCCTTGTGTATGAGCCCGGGATGAGATTGGAAACCCAGACTCCCAAATTTACGGAGGCCGTTAACAATCACTCAGGACAGTGTGACTTTTGATGGGGTAGTCGAAACTTACGCAGACCCACCCTACGCGTGGATTTCGCAGGTGCAGTTGGAGCTTCATGATTCTGGCACACAAAATTGCGGGGAAAAAAAATTTGGTCACCACCCCTCATCCCCACAACCCTCTTGGCGCGCTGTTGGACTATCAGCCCTCACTATCGCCTTAAGTACTTTGCAATGGTCAAACATGGGGGGTAGCATATTAATTTCTATGCAAAGCCCTGTCTATTGTGGGTGGTAGGTACGTAGTATTTGGTGCATGTACTCTTTTGCCTCAACGGTGGGCATGTATATGTGCAAAAGCAACTTGGAGAGTTTGGAGTCTTTAGCATCTATGATAATTACGAGAACTGCCTCCGTCTTAAGGACCGATCCCTTCTTGCATATTCACTGGGGCCCACGGTCAGTTGTAGAGCGACCTCCACAGCGCGTCTTAAAAGTCGATCAAATCCCGCATGTCATATGGGACTTAGGGTCAGTTTGAAAGCGGCCTGCGTGTTATATATTGAGGACAACTCCTTCTTTCCCGTCTTTGGGCCATGAAGATGTTGGTCCTTTGGATCGCCTGCAGTGAATAGAATTCCGGGAACTTGTGGCTTCAGACCTGCTGGACACACGACCAGATAGCAAAGACCAGTCGTCTCTACTGTCTTTTCAGACTTGTAGATGTCATTTCCGGGAAAAATCTTTATTTCCAGTCCCCTGGACTTTGACCATCTTTCGAGTCTTATAAAAGACATCCATATCAATGTACATTTCTGGGATGGAGATAGAACATGGTGGTGCAATAAAAACCGCAGTCTGATATGCACTCACAGTGTCCCCAGGTACAATGAAAAATGGGTGTGGGTCTGCTTGATCGGCCTTGCTGCACTGCCTTTGGACTCTGCTGAAACTGTCCCTTATAATCTTTATAATCACCTACAACAGCGGGAGATATAAGGCACCGGGCACCGAAATCACCTGAGATATCTGGGTATAGGCCCTCCATGCACTGGAATCATCTAGTGGTACTCCATCTACAGATTAACTTGATATGATTCCACGTATGGGATGCATTTGAAAATAGGGCAGCTGAGAGTCGTAAGTAGTTAGTCCTGCGGGCCCACGAATTAATATGTATTTCAGGCCGATCTTTGGCCTTTTATGCTTCCTGACTCTGTATATATAGATAACTGAACTTGATCCTAGAGACATCTACCTTCACCCGGAGTTGTAACTGCGATGCACTGGTAAAATATTGGAATATGCTCCACCCCATGCCCAGCTGGGGTAGCCAGAAAGATACAGAGCAGGAAATTAGGTCTCGCATTTGTAGAGTACATAGAGCGAGCGGTATGTAGATAATCCAAGCTACGTTGGCACGAGAGATTGCTAACTGGCGCTACATGTAAGCGCCCAGGACCTTTGAATTATGGCAGGACGGTCCTTAATGGCGGCCGTGCAGATTTCCATGAAGTTACAAACCATTTGAGTCGAGCCTTGATGCCAATTTCGGTAGATGGCGTTCCCAGAATAGTTACCAGACACCTGTGTTATGTCTAGTGCGAACAATGCTTCGTGATCGACGTTCGAAATTAAAACCGCATGACGTGGTGCCGGACATTTCTCCAGGCCATCTCGGCATCTTCCACTACACGGTATCCATAGATCGGTATCTAAAAATTTACACTCCGAGGTCATCAAATGTAAACGGAATGTGCCATATCCATGTCCTTGGGACGAGTGAGGCGCAGCAATCGATATTGAGTCATGTGGTGGGGAATACGAATACGAATCATAGAATACAACCGGAGTTAACAGCTCTTAAGTACGGGTTGGGCCGTGAATCGGAGATATAATCTCCCCGAAGTGGGAAAAATATGACATATGCTGGTTATGGCGGCCACTTTGGTTTAGTGTGCATAGCTACGAGAGTAGCGCGGGTGGTGGGTTGACAGCAATGAAGATGGATGTTGAAGTATGGATTAGATCTACCCTAAGTAAGCCTGCTCTTGTATAGAGTACCAGACTTTTGTTTTCACTCGATGGGAGATCTGGCCTGAGCGCGCGGGTGGGCCAGCATCCTGCGTATGATAAATAAAAATTAATTATCTCCTGCCTTTATATAGTGAGACATGTAATAACCAAGACATTTAACGAGGGAAAAAACTGGGTTCAACCCTGGTGTGCGTTGGTGACGAACTCCTCTAGCATCTTGTTGTACTCTTCCCTAGCCTCCCAGCTGAGAACATGGCCCACCCCCTCAAAGATCCTCTTCTTAACATCGCAGCCCCCGGCCGAGATACCCTCGACGAGAACGTCCGAATGCTTGTACTCAATCATGGCATCTTCCGTGCCTGTACAGACCAGGACATGCTTGATCTTGCTGCCGATGGTCTTCAACCGATCGGGTCCCATGTAGTGCCAGGAAGCTGCCAAGCCCTGAAGAAGGAAGCCCTGCATCGTTGGGGATTTCATATCTCTCAATCGCCAAAGTTCCTCCGCGACGTACCGATCGGCATTTGTAGGGAATACTCCAAGATCGTCTGGTGCGGCTAGCCAACGGTCTGAGAAAAGATTACGCTGGGAAGCTTCTAGTCGGGCTGGTAGGGTCTTGGGCATGATCATGTAGGCCCGGCGCGCGAGGTGTTTATACCATGGCTGTGGAAAGGAATGAGTAGGGGTATAGGGGTATATAGCTCTGCAGAGCTCAAGAAACGAGCACTTACTACAGTAGCTACAAGCGCAGCAGCCGTGCTTTGTAAGGTCAAAGATGCAAGTCTCTCAGGAGCGAGGTAGGCCCTGGAATCGTTAAATCGATCCTATTCAGTTACTGCCAACAAAGTGACTTAATGATCGTACAGCTCCTGAGCAATCATTCCTATGTAACTACGAATCAGCGAAACAGTGTCGAGTTTGAGTAAAAGGACACACCCACTAACCTCCCATCGAAACCCCAATGATGTGCAACTGTTTCTGTTTGGTCCATCCCAGGTGATTACAGAGCTCGAGAGTATCCTTCGCCATGTCGCTCGTGGAATACTTCAGTTGCAATGGAACGTCGCTATCCCCAACTCCTGACTTCGCGATTAGGCCGAAAAAGCCCCGGAAAGCGCCATCTCTCATAGTTGTTTACCTCTATTATCGAACACCAAACAAGTGAACATATCACTCCGGCAAACGCCAAAGTACTTTACCTGCCGATGCCAGGCTAGTTTAGGACCGTTAAGCCCCATGATAAAAACTAAATGGATAGGACCACTTCCATAGACCTCATCTGTTTAAATCCCCCGTTAACATTCGGTACTTGGAACGGATGGATAGATGCGCCGAACAAGATATGGATATGGGACCGCCACGGCCTTGTGCAACGAAAGCAGCACCCTTCCGATTCGGCTCATACCGAGCAATAACATTGGTCAGCTCTGGATGTTGAATTATTTCGTCGAGGGTGAGTGGTTTCCCCATTGTTGTTCGACTTATTCGATTGATGGTGATGTCAGGATCAGGGGATGGATGGATGGTCTGGGACAGGTTGCATGTACATGCCGGGAGGTCGCAGATTGTGCAGACTAACGGATACTTGACATCTAACAGCCAGGGAATCGCTTGTAAAGTACAATTGAAGTATCCATTTATTTTGATGATGCAAGGAGTGGAAGCAGAGTATTTTAAAGATTACCTGCTTACAATTGAAGACTAGAATATCGTGGACTTCCTCTTACATAGTGTCACTTCCTCGTGGGGGTTTGTTAACCCTGCAAGTGCCACTTCGGCTTCATGCGCTCAAACGAAACGGTATCTGCAATGTTCGCTATGCTCACTACAGTAATTGGAATTACGTTCTGCGAGACGTACTATTTGATTCGTTCACTGGCGATACTTCGAAGTGGGAATCAGATGGATAATGGGAAGGCGGAGTCTGTTCTCTGCTTGGACTGCTGCACTCGTGCAGTTACCCACCCAGTAGGATGTCTATCCATCTGCCCAGCGACCGCCTATTGCATGGTCCTACGAATGTCAGTCACGGCGCGGTGGGTTGATTGCAGAGGTCTTGGTTGCATTAGGAAGCAGAGGTGAAGTCAAAAAGGAGATATAGATAAAAGTAATCGGCATTGAAATATCCATTTGTGATTAGGTTTCGGGAGAATGGATCCACTTAATTTCTCTACCGATCTCACGGACACAGGCGAGCGTGGAATTGAGTGCATTGGTAGAGCCCAATTGACCTAAATGAGAGCCCTTTGGCCAAAACGGATTGATTTGGCCCATTCACGTAAACTCTTTAAAACCCACTTGCTGTAGCGTAGTGTACTGTTCTCCTAAATTCATCAAAAGAATCAGAGACCTTCTGGAGGTATCAAAAAGCATATTTTTGAATGTGGGCAGATTTGAAAATGTGGAGGGTTTTTGTTTATGGAAAACAGCCAAAGCGTCCGTTTTTCCAAAGGGACCTCTCGAGCCACGGCACATGTTCATACGGGGGCGGCTCCAAAACGGAACGAGATATGCCATCCAAACGGGCCGTAGCAAACGCCCGTCCCCATCCCCGTCCATAGATCTGGAATGTAAGATATCATTTCTATGCCAATAGAGGTGGAACGGAAACTACCATAGGAGTGGAGACCAGCATAGGAACGGACATCAGCATATATAATGGGAACCAGCATATGGAACGGATAACAGTCTATAGAACGAAGGACCCACACGCGCATGTCGACCCTGCGCCCCTCGAAAGAAAACTCCAGGGAACTCCAGCGAACAAACTCACCCTATCGCATATTCCACCAAACAGTAAGGGTTGCAGGAACCCATGTAAGAAAATAGAAGCTGTAATTCAATGCCATCCCTGAGAATCATTCTCATCGGTATATCTACTGGCTATCGTCTATAGTGCTATCAGATAAATCCGGATTAAAGCAAAGGGTTCCGTATTTGAAGCTGTCGTAGGTATCGGTGGAGTGCTGCCCACCGGCGAGTCGTGGGGACCGGGCTCATCCGGTAGCTGTTGGGGTCTGTAAGCCTGCTGCTAGGTGAACACTCGTTGCTTCTTCAGGTCTTCGGCGTCTTCAATGGCTTTTTAGTATAACCCATTTTCTTACTCCTCCAGGCCTTCTTTAACCCTTTCTTCGCCGCTTGAATTACGGTCCCCAGCTACTTCAAGGTCTGAAACCACTTTGAGTGAATTGGTTGTAGGCCTGGTAGTCACAACACGCGCGATGTCGGGGTAATTCTCTCCGATGCCCCGATGCCCCGATGCCCCGATGCCCCGATGCGCCATATGCTAACCAAGCCTCGTATTGCATCCTAGGAGCAGTTGTGCAAGCTTACTGGCCAATCGGTAAGTGTTTTCGGTTAAAGAAGTTCAGGATTACTTAAGGTGGAGCCGTTCATCGTGATGCCCTTGTTTATCTGGTGTGCAAGGAAGACATGCCCAAGAACTCTCCGAGTAAGGTCTGCATAGGCCCTGCTATTCTTCTCGGTTTTCCGTTTGTTGTCGGCTTGCGCAGGTTACTACAAGTGCCTAGGGGTATTTCTGGGTAGGGGCGGTGTTTGAGTAGGGTGCGGGTTTCATGACGAGGTGATATCAAAAGGTCGTAAAGAAAGTGGTGGTTTGGGGCTAATAGCTAGTGGTAGCTTAACTTGTCGGAGGTCTAAAGAGAAAGAAAGAAGGAGGAAGAGAGTAAGAAAATAGTTTATAGAGGCGGTGAAATGCCGAGAAGCTGCTCCAAAGAGATCTCAATTTTGGGTGATCTCTAGATGCGGAACAAGATGACATCAACAACTGAAGAACACAGAGGAAAGAAACCCAATTCCGAAAACTTGGGTATAGAGGAGATATTAGGTAAATTTTGAAGGCAGAGTACTGGGTTGTCAGTGAATACCATTGACATTGTTACCAATTGAGCATAGTACTTGGCCTCGTACCCCCTTGATCTCACATGATTTTGCACTAACCGAAATGGTGAGTCTGATCCAAATTGAGACCATGAAAAAAAGTGAGGTGAAAGGGCCTGGAGACATCACTCCACCAAAAATTCAAATTACCTCCAGAGAGCTGAGCTTTTGGGGGGTATTAGTTTACACCTACCTGAGTCAATGCCGAGCATTTTTTAAAGAATTCCACCACATGGACACTCACTGCAGCCTTAACCCAAAGCTGATCCAGATTGTTGCTAGCTTGACCCAGTCACTTTACACCACAAATTTTGCCTGACTCACTTAGTGCCCCATATAAACTCTATTTCCTTCACCTAAACTCTTCTTTCTGTGCAAACCCAGCTCAAACCGGTGGTGTTGAAATTTTCACCGGGTTGACCTATGAACTTTGTGTGGAGCGCTGTCTCCAGGCTCTCTCACACAAACTTCATTCCCTTGTAACACTATTCCCTTTTTGTCACTTCCATATTCATCTTAGTGCAATTGAGAGCCTGGTTCGAGGCCACATAGTACTCGGGTTTGCCATATGCATTGATATTGGAATAATACGGAACTTACCGTGGTGGAGGATTAGGCATCCGCGGCAAACCTTATTTGAAACGTTCGATGCCACCGCCGCCTTATACAACATTTCTCTTGTGCTCAGCGTGGTGGCGAAATAAATTCCGCTGCGAGCTTGCGAGCACGTGGCTAGACAAACTGAGAACGAGAGAAATACAACATGGCTGAGCAGATGTAGCGCACTACCGATATATGCCCATCCATACACAGTACGTCGAGATTGTGGCTTACTTCACCGGACTTCTATGTTAGAGGGAAGTGAGCTTTGGGATGTCTGCGGGCGTCTCTTTGTGAATCAACTGTTGAAGTAGTTCCACCGAGACATTTTCCAAACTCTACTAAGGCCTAACAGTAGGTTATCATATCTGACAGCTCGCATTTGTGGAGACGAACAAGTGTCACTGTGTTAGCGGAGCTGGATCTACAGGAGTATTGTTAGGTCATCGTTAAGCAGTAAATAATACTGGAAAGAAGAAGTAACACTCGCATTTTGAACCGATGATATCGCTAGAAATTCAAACATCACCGAATAATAAGGACCCCAGCATGTTGAAACTACATCATTCAACAGGGCAGATGAGGTTGCAGCAACAGATTAAAATATCGAAATATAGATGAGGGGTTCAGCGGTGAGAGGAGTGAAATGAATGAAGTGCAGTAGATAAGTGACTAAGACCGAGGTTAGGTAGTAAGACTTCGTTATTTCTGCACGCACGAGCTAGTGTATTAGCCCTATCAACTCGGTAGTTTGTACAATCCCATGCCGATCATCGTTGACATTCTCGTTTAGTATATGCCTAAACGAAAATTTGTCCAACTCCTCCGGCTCGCTTTGCAGTTAGAGATTTAATATATTGTAAATTAGCATGCGGTTGGAGACCGTAGAGTCCTCCGTTAAGAAGCATCGTAGATATCAGTGTTTAGTCGGAAAACAGGATACCAAGGGTAAATAAGAGAAGCATGAGGTAGAGGATAGGCGGTAGTGATCGTGCGTTTGGCTGTTGGTGGCGTCGAATAGATGACGCGAAGGTTGCAGGGATACTGCGGGTAAGCTATACATAAATATCAGTTTGGCGTATAAGGCAGAAATTCTGCCTTCTGTGGCAGAAGCTTGGCAAAAATCACTGCCAGCGCGAGGCAGTACTCTACCTAGTATGCAGGGGACAATCTCGGCCACCCAGGCGCACGTATGGTCTTTATAGCGAGCCCGTGGTGGCAGTTTGTAGTGCTCATATTGTGGGAAAATGCCTAATCCTGGAGAGCCATCGAAGAGCACTACCTGTATGTCCAAGTTTCTATGGTATCAAACAAAAAACTCACGGTGATGAGTGGTCAATTATTATTAGCAATAGCCTCCTACGATTGAGCTCTATGTCTCCCGACATACAAATGTTGAATTCGAAATACTTAAACGGAATCGAAGGCATTAACACCTGCTAATGGTATCCTATATAACTGTCACCGAGTCTCTTCTCCAGATGCTTTAGCAGTCAAGGGGTTCGCCTTCTTGGCCTCTTGTAGCTAGTGTTCCTAAGCGGCCCGGCTAGCTGCTGGGCATTTTAGATATCTGCAGGCCGACCGAGCTAGGTCACGATCTCGCCGGCAGTCCTTAGCCCTGGCCAGGCTGGGCCACCATTTCAAAAGCCTACCCTGCAAAAGCCTGCAGGCTTTTAGATACCTGAGGCACCCACAGATCCAGCTGGCCCGGCTTCATGCAGGCCAGCCGGGCCGGGCCGCTTAGGAACACTGCCTGTAGCTGCATGAATTGGAAGGTGACGGTTACGAGCGGGATGTAGAGGGTAGTCTCTGTTCTTCCTTCTGGATGCCATTGAGCAGAAATTAGCTGGATGCAAACACACAGCGGGTTGATAATGTGACGTACGCGGGCGGAAAAAAAGAGAAATTCCTTGCTCATGGTAAATAAACCATCCGTGAATACCAGAGTAAGCCTTGTCGGAGACTTTCTGGTACGCATCCAGGCGCTTGATTGCCGCTACTTCAGTGCTCAGGTAGGCGTTAGTCAACTGTGCACAAGAAGCAATGTCCTGGAGCATTTACGTCTGACCAGACGCTTGAAGAGCGCGAGAAACGGGGGGACGTGGCGGGTGAAGGGCATTGTATTTTTGTTTGTTTTAATCATACTGTGTTCACTCTATCTAGAGTATGAAAATGCCTGGCTCTGGATGATCCGGCTAGGTGGGGGAGATCCCATTTTTCTACCCGTCATCCCCTTCAGGGTATTGTATTTGGAGACAGGTTTGTTTACGATAGTGGAGTGAGTGGATGGATGGTTGGGAGTGAGCAAGAAGAGCAAGAGTTGGCTACTCCACCGTTTCGCTGCTTGTCTTTCTCTCGAGATAACCTACAAATAGACCGCCAAATTTGCCCCGTCAAATAGATGAAAACAAGGACTTTCCGCATTCAAGAAACATAAGCAAACATAAGCAATCGAATTTACATTTGGGCACATCACTATAAGTAGTGGAATGCGTATTCTAACACCCACAAACACACGCGACTTCCTAACGCTCATAGCACAGCCGTCTGCGCCCAAGTTCATCATGCTATCATATCCATGCTGTTCATACTCACCTCCAATTTAACCTTTTGTAAGGCTATAGTACCCGAACTTGACGGTCTTGAAAACGATACAGCCTCCAAAGAAGACGACGAAGGCGCGAGCCTAACCAAGTCTCCTGCCCGAAGGAATTGTTAGCGATAGAAAGCAGACATGTTACTCGACCGTGCTAGCATAACACTGTCGAACAGACGAGGAAGGCAGGCAGATGCGAGAAAAGAGGCGACTTAAACCGATTTTGCTGGAGTGGATGATGTTTGTGGGCGGTGCAACACGATGCTTTCAACGCGGCTATAATTGAATTTACACGCGCGCCACTAGTTGATCCCTGCAGGCCTAACGAATAACGTCTGGAATTCACAAACATCATAGTCGTTGAATATTCGAGTATTCTCCTTGCTCCACTGACCGTCATATTATGTTTCTTAATTAGGTTTAGCACATTTTCATATCAACTACTGTAAAGAGGGTTCTTTGGTAAATGATCGTGATTCCGTTAAATCCTGAGACTGTTGGTAGACCATTGCTAGATCGTTTTAAAGCTGGGCAAAGGGATTTTGGATAGTTGTGGAATCATTAACATTCGACAACGGATTTGCAGGAATCCCCCACTTTTACTATAGTACGCAGCAACATATAGTACACCATGCATTCGAAACTGGGTTCCTTGGCGTCCGATTCTGGGTCCCTTTGGCGTCCAATATTGGTAGTCTCGGAACCCTGGCGGGCCAATATTGGACCGCCACCACAGAAAGTTAGTTAAGTAGAGTACGGTAGGTACCTCCCGGACAGACATTCGGCATAAGAAAACACGTATTGCAGTTGCAACGGCACAGCAAAAACGAAAAATCTAAGCAAATACACAATTTAACACAACGCCTGGAAAATAAAGCTCAGGATAGGCTCGAACTCGTCTTTGGTTCCTTCGGTTTCTTCGGGCGTGTAATATCACTTGGTGCTCGTAAGCTTGCATACTCCTACCATCGGCCGGGTAAATTTCGTGAAAACGTGACTGCGAAGTTCGTCTGTTGCATTTGTAGGGATTAAATCCTTGCCCGAGTACCTAGCTGACTCTAGAAAGTAAGTACCTGACTGCCCAAGTGAGTGCAAGTTTGTGGGTGGTACTTCATATACAAACGGCGACTGGCAATGACAGACAAATGGCTCACAGGCACGGTCCAGCTCGGATTGCAATAGTGTGCTGCTGTGCTGCGGCCTGGAGTCATCGGACATCGGCATTAGAAATTCAGCGTTTTTCAATGAATGCTTACTTTTCGTACGCAGGTCGAAGGTATGATGCGAACCTAGAAAAGCATTTTGAATGCTGAAGCACCTAGCCCGCTTCGAGGCAATTTAGCCAGTAGGCTCACCTCTCAGACATGCAGTGCAGACAGGGGACGCCATACGAATACGGGTCAGGCATGACACTCACTCCTCTCTTAAACTTTTGCTTTTCAAGTCAACTCTCGGAAATCCGGTGTCAAATTCACCGCTCTTCCGCGTTTGTGTCCAACCAGGCCCTGATGCCTGATACTTTCAAGTAGCTCCGTCCACTCAATAATAGTCGGTTGTCAACTCTGTGGGCAGTGGATTCATTGCGTTCGGGATTAGTCGGTTCTAAGGTGGTGTATGGAAGATCTTCGTTTTTCTTTAGCAAGGTTTATTATATTAGGTCCGACCGACACCGAGACCTCCGCATCATTCAAACCTAAAGAGACTTGCCAGCTCCGATTCCTCGACTTCGCTTGACGTCGTTGCCACCACCCACCTCGAACGTTTGCCACCCCCTGCGCATGTTGAACATTGTCCATCTATCGACACCGCCGCCCTCTTCTGTGCAGCCCGACCAGCAGCGATTCTACGGGGGCGGGAGCAGTGGGAATGTCGCAATGTCGGCCGGTATATTCAATCGAGCTATGCCGGAAGAAAGTGGAGCGGATGCGAAACGGAGGAGGATAGCTAGAGCGTGTGACATGTGTAGGAAGAAGAAAGTGTGCAACTGCGCAAGTCTATAACCTGAGTTCTGCTATGATACTCACGGATCACGCAGATCAAATGTGATGGGAAGCTCCCTGCGTGCACACATTGTGTTAACTACAAGACGGAATGTGTGTTTACTGTAGTAGAAAAGAAGAGGAATCCACCCAAAGGGTCAGTTCGGGTTACCATATAGTCTAATTGTATTCATCTACTGATATCGCCTAGGGCAAAATATATCGAAGGCTTAGAAAACCGTCTCGGACGCATGGAATCTCTCTTGAAGTTGTCTGGTCTGCTGCCCGAAGGAGACGAAAACGCTGATCTTGGAGATCTGGAACGGCGCCTGCAAGAGTCTGCAAATTCCTCCCAAAGAGCCACGTCGAATGTTGGCAGATCTTCGTCGGAATCTGCGAGTGTTACTCCTAGTTCTACGACGATACAGCGTCATTTGAATTCACCAATCGTCGTAAAGGAAGAGCCGGAAGTAGAATCCTTATCTGATAAGATGTGTTCCCTGGTAACCAATAATTGCGGAGAAACAAGATTCATTGGTATGTCTATTCGACTTCAAAACATACAGGATCCCCATGATTTATTCGCGGCGTAGGTTCTTCATCAGGATTTTCCATATTTTCGCCCCAGGGAATCCAGTGGGTGAATGACAAAACTGGTGACACGAGTTTTCAACAAATGATTCAGGATGCCTTGGAAGCTCAGCAGAAGAGACCGTTGTCATTCTGGAAGCCAGATACATGTGGTGAAATGTTCGACCAGCGTGGCCGACACCCATTACCGTCAAGAGAAACTGCATCATTACTGGTTCGAGGTGGGTGTATCCTCCCGCATGATACGATCAGCAAATTCTCATGGTTCAGCAGAGTTCTTTCAAGGATTCAACGTGTTGTTTCCCCTGTTCCATCAGCCCTCCTTCGAGGGCTTTTTTGAGAGACAATATACCAATGACCCTCCGATGAGCTCTGGGTGGTATGCGGCTTTTAATATAGTACTTGCTATCTCTTGTCGGTTACGAATTTCGCATTCTCCCAGTAAAGAGGCTGCTGCCGTGCCGGTCAGTTCTCACGTACTGGAGGCATGGAAGTACTTTCAAAACACAGCAACAGTCCTCACCGAACTTTTACTCAGGAATACTGACCTCATGAGCATACAAGCTATTTTGGGAATGGTATGTAGAATACCTATCGCTGGGAAGTAGCAAACATTTTCTAACTTGTTTTAGGCGTTATTTTTGCAAGGAACTGCAAACCCGCAACCTTCGTACTTCTTGATTGCTGCAGCAGTTCGAATTTCAACCAGCATAGGGATGCACCGACGAGGAAATTCATTTGGTTTAAGCCCGGTCGAGTCTGAGCAACGGTGTCGAATCTTTTGGATCCTATATATACTTGACAAGGACATGGCATTACGATCAGGACGTCCTCCATGTATCAACGACGATGACTGTAATGTCGAATTACCAGACGAGCATGCCTTGGACGGGACTGGCGAGGTCCCTCTTGACAACTCCAAAGCAAAGTTTAACCTCTTTCGATGCATGGTAGAATTTGCTATTATCGAGAGCAAGGTATATATGCAGCTGTACTCAGCGAAGGCATCCAAGCAATCCGATGGCGAGCTATTGAATACAATTGGCGATCTTGACCGGGAGCTGGAGGAGTGGAAGGATAGTGTACCTGCGGAGTTTAGCCCAGATTGCGAGGCATATTCCACTGCGCAAAGCGCTAAACTTATGCATATCATGATCCTCCACTTTGCATATTACAATTGTCTAACAACTATTCATCGGATGTCTATACATCATGGATATTGGACGAGCCGGCTTTCTAACTACGCTCTTGCGGGGTTGAGTGCTAGGCCTCTTAATCCTCGAGTGTTCGCGAGTGCAAGCTTATGTGTCTCCGCTGCAAGGTCGACTATTAATTTGATCAAACATCTTGATACCAAAGACTATCCCTACATCTGGTACGAACACTCATCATTCATTAAACTTCGTGAAATGGCTATTGACATGCGTGGTAGGCTTATTATGTACTTTCCGGTTTCTGCCCTGGTGACACTGTTCGCCAATATCCTCCAGAATCCTCAAGATCAGAATGCGAAGTCCGACCTTCATCTCATGCATTCGGTGATCGAGTTCCTTGGTGGAGTTTTGGACCGTGATGAAATGGAAGAATCAATGAAGTTTGAGGATGGTTCTATTAACCGCATGCTAACGATTTGCGGGGAGTTTCAACGAATTGCAAAGGTTGTTCTTGACAAATCTGAGAAGGAGGGTCAGAATAAGAGGAAACGAAAGCCTGAAGATGCGTCTGGGCTTTCGCGTCCGGGGAAACGAGCTGAGGCAGCAAGAGCCACGATGAATAATGGTGCTAACGCTCCAAATGCGATGAACGGAGGCGCCCCGATGAATGGAATGCAGGGTATCGATATGAATTCTCAAGTACGATTTCCCAAGCACCAGTATCGTTTTTCCGTCACTCACATCTGTTGTATAGTTCTATGGCGGCGATTTGAATCAACCATTCTCTCCTACACAGTCCCTCTCATGGCTCAATGAAATTGAATCCAACCCTGGAACCCCAGGGAGTATCGATCATACGCTGCCGTCGATGGCTGGAAATTCATTTGAGCAGCCTTTTGTGCCGCAGGATTTATGGCAGATGCCCATGACGTTCGGATGGGACTGGGCGGATGTTACCGGACAGATGCCTTGGGACGGTAGTCAATTATAATGGGATGCATGTAGACTGGTTGCGATTTGGATACGTACACGTGAATGGATGTAGTATATGATATCGGGCACGGTAAAGGAGTCTGAGGGATCTTTCTTGGGAATTTTCATCTGTATACAACTGTTTGGTGGTGATTTGGGCGGGCGTCTGATATATCTGGGATCTTAATTGTAAAATTATTGAAAGGGCGGCGGGGACTTTATTTTACAGCCTAGTGGGAGGAATAATCTCGCTCAAATAATGGGATAGTTTCATGCTGGGTCAATTTTTGGCGCATGTAGTTGCTTCAACTAGTTTGGACGTGTTAACAGTGTCACGTCTTCCCGTGACGTGACGCAACGCGAGTCGAGTCATACTTTCAGACACGGTGCCATATCAAACTCTTCCCACATCCCTCTTGCAATCAACCTCAAAGCATTCAAACGGACCTCGAAACTATGGCTGACAAGCAAGCATCAATCTACATCGTCGATGTCGGCAAGTCTATGGGCGCGAAACGGCACGGTAGAACAGAAACGGATCTCGAATATGCGCTACGATACATCTGGGACAAGACCACCACTACAGTATGAGCTCCGCCCTTCTATCTCATCTCCGATTGCTGAACGGAACACCTAGGTAGCAAACGGACGGAAAACGGATCTTATTGGAGTCGTGGGACTTCGTACCGACGGTTTGTTGTCTGACTTTGTCTTCCAGACCAAGTGCTGTAACTGCTACAGATTCCGAGAATGAGCTAGCGGAAGAAGAGGGATACGAACATATCAGTGTATTGAGTCCAATATCTCAGTTAGCCACGCTTCACTCCCTTCGTAAAAGTTGTGGTGCTGATCCGCTATCTAGGTTCCTCATGCCGCAGCTCAACCACCTCAAAGCCTCACTCGTACCCAGTCGTACCGACGAAGGTGATGGAATTTCTGCTATCATCATCGCAATTCACATGATCACCACTTACTGCAAAAAGCTCAAGTATATCAAGAATATATACTTGGTTACCAACGGCACGGGTAACTTCGACACGGACGGCGTTGATGAAATTACAAGTCAGATCAAGGCACAAAATATCAGCCTCACCGTGCTGGGAGTCGATTTCGATGACGCGGAGTATGGGTACAAGGAAGAGGGTAAGAGCAAGACGAGGGCCGAGAATGAGAAAGTCCTTGAAGGACTTTGTGAAGCTGTTGACGGCGTGTTTGGAACATTGGAACAGGCGGTGGCGGAGATGGGGAAACCGAGGTTGAAGACGGTGAGGCCGGTTGCGAGTTATAAGGGGAAACTTATTCTAGGAGATGAAGAGAACTATCATACGGCGCTTTCTATTGATGTGGAACGTTACCCGCGGACAATGGTTGCGAAGCCGGTTTCGGCCAGCCGATATGCACCGGGGGACCAAGATACTGGCGGTGAATCGTCAGGGACGATGCTGGAAGATCGAGATGGTAAGCCCGAGCTTCAGACGGTAAGACAGGCGAGGTCTTATCAGGTTGAAAATGAAGAGGAGGCAGGGGGAATGATGGAGATCGACAAGGAGGAGATGGCGAAGGGATATAAATATGGTCGCACTGTCGTCCCTATCAGTCAAACTGATGAAGAGGTTGCCACCTATCCAACGGAGCCAAGTATGCGAATAGTGGGCTTCATTCCGGCGTCAAATGTATCAAGAGTGTCTGTCTTTTGGGTGTCTTCAGCTAATGAGTGTTCTTTAGTATAAACGGCACCTTCATATGTCAATCACCAATGTCATCGTTGGCCAAAAGGGCAATGATAAGGCGGCTGTTGCATTGTCGTCCCTGATTCATGCGCTATACGAACTTGAGTCATATGCTCTGGTGCGATTTGTCAAGAGGAAGAATGACGCACCGGTTATGATGGTACTTGCAGCTGAGGTCGAACCGGACTTCGAGTGCTTAGTTGATGTTCAGGTTCGTTGGGTGTTTTCTCTTCGGCGTTTGAGCCAAAACTTAACGATTCTCCATAGGTCCCCTTCATAGAGGATGTCAGACCATACCAGTTCCCGCCTCTGGGAGTGGTTAAAACCATTACCGGAAAACCCTTGGATAAGCACCGCAATATCCCCACACATGACATGGAGAAATTCATGAGTGACTACGTTGACAGCATGGATATCTCTGAATTTGGGAAGGATGATGACGGGTATGCAAATTTTAGCTATTTCATCAAGACTAGGCTGATGCATCATAGAGAACCAACAAAATATGCACCTGTTGAAGATACTTTCTCACCGATAATACACCGCATTAATCAATGCATCAGACATCGAGCTATGAATCCCGAAGATCCATTACCGCCTCCATACGAGATATTGACAAAATATGCGCAACCGCCTGAAGAACTGCTTGAAAAGTCGAGGGGGTACCTTGAAAAGTTGACAAAAGCTTGTGATGTCAAGAAAGGTAGGTGTTTCACCATCATGATCATGTATAATACTAACAACACCACAGTCGAGACCAAAGTACAGAGCAAAAAACGCGGTCGGGAGCAACCCAAGCCAAAATCCGGTCTTGATGTAAGCCCCCAAATCCTGCCGTCCAAATGCGATACTGATGCTCACAGCTCGAATCCCTCCTCAACGCCGCCTCCCCTAACAAAAAGATCAAAATTTCTCTCGGGAACGCCGTTCCAGAGTTTAAACAAAAAGTTGGTCAACTCACCGAGGAATCGGAATTTAGAGACCTTGGCTCCCAGATGTTTGTTCATGTTAGAGAACTCGTCAAGACATCGCTCGCGGATATCAATTACAGCCGTGCTTGCGAGATCTTGAGGGTCGTAAGAGACGAATTTAGGGAGTATGAGTGGCCGGAGATCTATAATGATCTGTTGAGGGAGCTGAAGAAGGATATTGTTGCGAAGAAGCTGGATGGTGATCGCACTGATATGTGGTGGACCATCCGGAAGTTTAGTTTGGGGCTTTTGACGAAAGAGGAGGCAGGACAAAGTACGGCTGCGGTAGAGGAGGATGAGGCTAAGGAGGTAAGTCTTTGTTTGGATACTGCTACCTTGATTTGGTACTGACGTTTGGGCAGTTCATGAGGCTTTAATGGTATGATCGGTGGAAGAATGAGGATTAGTGTTGTAGCTGGAACATACGACGGTCTGCATCGGGCTAATATTCAGTTCAGTATGTGGTAATTTCAAGTATTTAATGAACGATGAGTCCAATTCCGACGAATAAGACAATATCACAATTTCTGAACGGCAAAATAGAAGAACGTTAGGGATACAAACCCTGACCCCATCATCCTCCCTTAACTCAGATAAAGCACAACTCATATCCCACTCCCGGGCGTCCATAATTCCAACTATTGTCGTCAGTATTCGGAAAATTACATATTTAGTTAGTCGGGGTTGGGATTGTAGCTTGCTTTGGCCTACGATGGTGTTTAAAGTAGAGATAGAGAAGCTTGATCGTATATTATCTAAGAGAGCTACAAGGCCATATATATATGAGTACAAGTGTGGATGCGTGCGTACGCATCTAGTATAGACCCTTTAGGCAGACAGCAATCTCTGGTCATACGAGACTCACCTCTGGCCATACGAGACTCATCTCTGGCCATAAGAAGGCAGAGACTTATCATGCAATAGATGGTTTTAATGCTGGGCGAGTGATGGTTGGAATATACTGTGCTTTCGTACCTTAGATTTCTCATCCCAAACCCTAGTGGTTGCGAAAGAGCCACTAAGCTTGCGAGCTTAATCACGAGAAGTTGGGTACGAGACAAACCTTAGAGTTAGATACATCTTTATGAGATCTCTCGGTGGACTCAGGATAACAGGTTGGGAAGCAATCCTTAAGTTCCATGCATTTTTGTACCTCATGGTCAACATGACCGGAATCTGCGGTACCAGAGCATCGTAAGCTCGCCATCTGATACGACTGTATTGGGAGACTCCACCCTCTCTGGTACAATATTCAGGCCTATTCTGTATGGTCATGTGAGATCTACCTCTTTTGGATCGTTGACAATGATGATCTGTGAGCTGAGTTCTCTATTATTGGTCGGTCTGTCTCAAATCCCGACCCCACAACTTTCTTGCTTTCTGTGAAACCCATCTATCTGCCAACGACCTGTCAGCACTCTCAATTCTGGAACTCCTGAAAATTCCCCTTTCCATCACTATCGTCGTTTTTGAAGCCGTTCTTCCATATTTCGGACCCGAACCATCAATACCGGCCGGATAGTTAGCTCTACTTGCTACCAGTGATGTTTAACGTCCGTCATGAGAACAAGGCTCAGCGAATACTGCGAGCCGTTGAAAGAGCGCGCACTTAGTTCGCAATGGCCAAATATCGGAGGAGCGTGCTAGCGAGGGTGCGCTCGGACTCGACGCGGACGTTGGCAGAAATGGGGCGTTGTAGGAGGCGCTCGGCATCGCGGATTTTCTTTTTGAAGGTTGTTGCAGACTTTGTGCGGGCGTTGTAGGAGGTTTTAGGGCGCTTTGGGGGGGGGGGGGGAGGCATTTTGTGCGTGTGGTGGTGAGTAGTGGGAAGCAGAACTAAGGCACACGACAATCGATAACGGCTAGACTTGGCCGGGTAGCGAGGGTATGACATCGGGGTTTAAGCACGTGCCGATTTCGCCGATAATACGGGCTTCTTAACACGCCTTTAACTGCTTCTGCCAGTTACTTTGGGTTCTGAGCAATGATGGGTTGTTGCTCGCAAGGCTGAGCTTCTTCCCCCCGCACCATTCCGCACAGAATATACTACTACCAACACCATGAGCTCGAATCTGCAATGCTGGTGGTCCCCACACTCCACCGCCGCTTCCCAACGCTTCGTCAAGATAAACTCGAGGGATCAGGAGTTGACGGTCTACGATGTTGTGAACTCGGTATGTTCTTTTTCAACCGCACCAAAGAAAGCGGTAACACACGTGCTGATAAGGAGGGTGGGGGCGTGCAAAAGGCCGGCAGCAACATCAGGTATAAGCAGTATGCGAAACATACAAGGCTTCCGTATATGCGGGTGAGTCTGCGTTCATAGCGGGCGAGTATGTGTCGTCGTTGGGACAGTGCTGAAAGAACGAATTGGGGGACAGTGTTTCGATTGGTCTCCCGTAGATCCAGGTTTCTTTCCATCCCTGCCTGCCATGCGTTTGAAGTATAAATGCTGATAGGAGGGTACAATCATAATAGACCTAGTATCCGTCGGCCAATCCTCAGGCGAAGCCCTCCTCCTCCGCCTCTCCTCCACCCAGAGCACTCCAACATCACTAGCCGTGAAGCAACAGCGCTCCTGCAATAGCGTCTCCTTCAACCGCGATGGAACCTACCTCGCAACAGGCCTCGACAAAGTTCGCAGCGACTTCTGTCTCAACATCTGGGACCTCAGCCAACGGCTCGGTCAGCAGGACGCCGCACGTCCGTCGAGACAATTGGCCAGTAGCGAAGCAATTACCAGTGTGAAATTCACGCGCGACAACCCTAATTCCCTCGTCGCCGGCGTCGCGTACCGATGGGTGCGGCTATTCGATCTCCGAGAGTCTCCGAGTAATCCGGCGATAAGCTGCAATTCAAGATGTGTTTATGGCCTGTCACTGGATTTGGATCCGAACTACTTTGCGGGTTACTCGGAAGAGGGTGCGGTTACGGTGTGGGATCGTAGGTTTGCGAGGAATAACCCTGCTGGAGAACCCGCGCTACTATTTCAACGCTCTACGGAAGAGTTTAATCGGCCTATTACGCATTTACGGTACTCGAACTCGCGGGAAGGGGTGTTTGCGGTGCTGAATTCTCTCGGTGGGTTGAGGGTATATGAAACTGCGAAAATCTTGAACCAGGAGTCGACCTCGTCGATTGGGCTTATTGGGAACGACAACGGGATTGTGGAGGGCCATAAATCACGCGTTGGGGGATGGCGGGATTCTGCGGCGAGCTTGTTGGAAGCTGGAAGAGGCGCGTATGGAGGAGGAAAAGATGGAACGTCTACTTCAGGCACGAGGACACCAAACCCCAGAACTGACGGTGAGACGCTGCTGGTAAACAGAATCAACGATATCGCCACTTCCTATAAGACTAGAAAGACGGATAAACAGATCGTTTGTTTTGACTGGATGCTTGAAGGGCGCGGGGGTGGTGCACATAGTGGCACGCTGAAGATTCTAGCGGCTAAGGGAGATGGGGATTTGGAGGTCTTGCAATGCGCAGGCTCCATACCAAGCATTGCCTGGGGAAGCAGGAACGAGTTCGCTATTACCTGCGAGAACGATCTCAAGATCATGCCCACGCCGAAACTCGAGGCAGACGAAGAAACGATAAGATTTAGGAGAAAAAGCGTTTCCGAGCTCGAGGATCTGGACGATAAATACCAATCGTACTCCGGTGGGGAGAGCCCAGACCAGAAGGCTGGAATCCTTGAACTTGCACGCCAACGTAGCAACAGCATCGTACGTCCAGAAGACTTTCTGCTACCGGTACGGCAGGTCCTGAAGAATGACATCTGCGTCGTTATGAGAAAACGTGTCGAGGCGGGATATCTAATGGATTGCGCGAAGAACGCGGCGCTGACAAAGAAGGAGAACCAGTATCTGGAGGATATGTGGGTATGGCTGGATGGGGCGCAGGAATGTGTCAGGAATGAGAGAATGACAACTCAAACTCTGAACCTGAGCTTTTTGGGAGTCCTGGCAGTATGGCGCGGAGGGAAAGGCCCAACGCCAGAATCAAGGGTTATGATTAATAGGCGTATTAGAAGAGAAGACTGGACTGCCGCTTGCAGTGAGATTAATAAACACTATGGAAGGAAGAAGTTTGATAGCTGTAAAACTGACTTTCCGGAGCAAAGGAGGCTGTGTCTGGCTATCTGCGGAAGCAACTATGATCCCGAAGAGTTGAAGCAGGAACTACGGCGGTATATTATATCCCTCCTCCCCCGGTTTCGTGCTGGCTTGCTAATGCTCTGTAGACTCGAAGAAAACGACGAACACAGCAAAGCCGCAGGCCTAGCCTTATTCCATGGCAAAATTGACCGCTGCATAAAATCCCTCCAGTGCGGTGGCCGCGCACTAAAACTCATGTCTACCGCTGTCGCCGGCTACTTTGCGACCACCCGGGATCCCTCCTCAACCACCAACGGCCCCTGGAAAGAACTCGCCGGAGAAATGGCAAACGAGCTTCGCGACCCATACCAGCGCGCAATCTTCGCCTACATAGCCAACAGCGAGTGGCGCGAAGTCCTCGATGAGATCGGCGTTCCAATCCGTGAACGCATTGGCATAGCACTGCGCTGGCTCACCGACGACGAACTAACCAACTACCTCGAAACCGCGACCACCGCAGCCATCAAGGGCGGGGAGCTAGAAGGAATAATCCTTACCGGCGTCACTGAGGAAGCCGTAAACCTACTACAAGAATACATCAACCGCTTTGGCGATGTCCAAACCGCCGCTCTCGTGGCCGCCTTCGGCTCCCCACGCTTCTTCAAAGACGACCGCGTAGACTGCTGGATCGAATCCTACCGCCAACTCCTAAACTCCTGGCGCCTTTTCCACGCCCGCGCAAAATTCGATGTTGCCCGCGGACAAGCCTCCCGCAACCGCCATGGCGCGATAACGATGAACCCACCCCAGCGACAGGTCTATGTACGGTGCGCAAACTGTGATCGTAGCATCTCGCATAATACCGTGGGTGTACGCGCGGGACGGGACGATCCCAGACGCTCTGCAGGGGGAAGACCACAGGTTGTTTCGGTTGCTGGGACGGCGGCAGGGAAGGGCACGAAACCTACCGTGTGTCCGCACTGCAGGAAGAGTTTGCCACGGTGTGCGGTGTGTTTGTTGAATCTGGGGACTGTTTATTATAAGGGTGAGGAGAAGAGTAAGGACCCTGAGAGGGATTATGATAGGTGGTGAGTTTTTTACTTCCGGGGGGAGAGGGAGATGGCTGATGTGGAACAGGTTTAATTTTTGTCTGAGCTGCAATCATGGTATGCATGCAGGCCACGCTAAAGAGTGGTTTGAGCGACATACAGTGTGTCCAGTGCCGGATTGTGAGTGTAGCTGTAAGATGTAAACACCGGGGAGGGTAGGTTTCATCATATGGAGTTGGAGATTGGTGGGGGTGTTTTGGCGTTGCTATTTGTCTGTTTTTCGATAGGGGAGACTACTGGTTTACTTTGTTAGTCGTGGTATATGGATTGGAGAAATGATACGGCCTATTGACCTTACTCTATGTTCCTGCTTGTGAATAGATGAGATGCAAGGTAATGGACAACACTCTACCACACAACACCTGCACTATGCCAGGACAGACACTTCATACACCCTTTGTATTGTGATAAGAATATGCAAATATATGTAGCCCACAACCCTGATGCAAAATTTCAAAATAGAACCAAAGAAACTTGGCCAGTGCAGAGGAAATAGCTAGCCCCAGCGATGAAAGCTGGATGAGATTATAGAGGAAAGAAAAGCTAGTCGACCAGACAGAACAAAGGAGCAGACAAAATAGCCGTGGATATCCCCAATCCACTACAACAAAGAGATAGGAAAATGTAAGTAGCGACTAGGTTAAGTAGAGTAGTCCTGTGTGATATTTCCAAAGAACAAAAGAAACCCCTTCTCCTTCCCCCTTCCCCTTCCCCCATTTGCGGCCGCTGTTTCGGATATACCCACAGAAGTAATCCGACAAATTGTCGTCAGGATCCTGGGGCTCCTAGGCCGTGGAGATATATCCACCCTCACTCCCGCCTCCATCTTCCTCTCCGCTCTCATCGTCGCTCCTAGAACCACTCGGGCCCGCCTCCCCCATAACCTGATCCCCCATAGCCTCCTCCTCCTCTTTCTTAGCAGTAGGTTCATCTTCTAATCCAACCACAGCTCTAAAAGGCCCCTGGAACCCTTCCAGTGCCTTCTGAACCTTCTCTTTCATATCCCTTACCTGTCGTCCCTGGCCCCCCGAAAAATCCTGAGTTTCTCCCCCAAATATGGAATGGTAGTCCCGCTGCATCTCCGCGTACATAAGCGCAGTGGACTCATCGAACACGTCTTCAACGCGCTTCATCAGTGCCATGAGCTTATCTTTAACATTCTACTTGGTTTAGCTATTGTCACTTCCCCCCCCTCAGAGAACTCACCTTAACCGCCTTCTCGAACATGCTCCGCTTATGCGTATCCACATGCTGTTCCATAAACGCCTTCATACGCATGAAGCTCCCCGGGCCGCGCTCCTGGACACAGTAAAGATATGCTTCGCCCATGATCTGCTGGACGGTGGGGGTGAATTCGCGGTTGATCTCGCGCTGGGCAACGTTGACCACCTCCACGACTTCATTACCGATTGTTTGCACAGCATCGCCGTGGGTAGTGAGTTGACCCGAGAGGAGGTGGAGGTGTGCGGCGTGGCCGGGACCGGCTTGGGCGGTCACAGCGTTGTGGAAGGATAGGATGCTGTTTTTAGCGGTTTTGATATATTTCCTGATGATGTGCGGGACGCGGCGGGTGAAGACTCTTTCCCAGTTTCCCGCAAGGGTGCGGATTACAGGAGTTGTGAGCTGGGAATTCCAATCGTGGGGACCTGTGGGGGGTCAGCTGGATGTCTTGACTGGCGGGAGAGGTAATTACGCACCATCATTGGTGAAAACGCCGTCTCTTCTACACAGAGCTTTGTACGTCGACCAATAGTATCCGCCTTCTTGGGGAGCACTTCGATTCTGGAAACCCATATATATTAGCTACCATATGCTATTTCTAAAAACGCAACGACGGGTGGTGATTCTCGCACAACTTTCATTCCCCACTTCGCCACAGTTTCAGGCGCTTGTTTGGCAGCACTATTAACCGCATCGGCTGGATAGAAACCGAATGTCAGAATATAATGCTTCTTTCCACAGCCGCCCGCGCCTCTTCCAAAAACAAAAAAATATCATTATGCGTATACAGGATGCACAGTACCATAGCGGTCAAAAATCGAATCTTTCATCTCCTCTTTGAGTTCGGATATGGTGCTTTCGACGCCCTTATTCGCCAGTTAGCAACGAGTGTTATGCCTCCTGTAGATCAGCGATTTACACCCTATCCAATTTTCGATCAAGATCGGTGAATTTCCTATCCAAACGTTGAACCTCCCGATCCTTTTCAGCTGCGCTGAGATTGACGCTAGCACCCGAAGACCACAGATTCAGCGAGTTGCACAACTGGCTAACACTCGTCAAGAACTTGCGGCCATTGGCGAGTCGTCCCTTCTCTGTGAGCTTCGTACAATGGCTTTGTAATGCCGGCATTCCAGTCCTGGGATTACCGTTAACTATCGTCGGAGCCCAGTGGGGAAAACTACTCACTGTTCGATATCTTTGAACACTGGAAGATCGCCGTCCTTCTTGAGGCGTCCTTGGAGTTTTTGATATCCTCGGCTGCTTACACAGAAGACTGGAAGTGAACTTGCAATCTCCTCGTAATCTCTTTGGTCAATATTGGGGTCGAAATTCTCACCGTCTCTTTCTTCTGCTGCCTCCAGATCTAACTCCCGAAGACCCGCGGCAAAGTCTTGCTGGATGGCACCAGTAGAGTATTTGTTGCGTTCGGCTATACACCTACAAGCGACTTCATCCTCGAGCTTCTTGATAGTTTCATTGAGCTCAGCGATTTCAGCCTTCATTTTAGTTATCTGTTTGACGATATCCTGCTTGGCCTTACGTCCCTCTTTCTTTGTCGCTTTGAGCTCATCGATCTTTTCTTCGATCATCTCCAAAGCTACAGGCTCACCCTGATCCACATCCTCCTCTTCCTCTTCCTCTTCTTCTTCATCGTTGTCGGACTCGTCGTCATCAGATGAACGCCGAGCTTTCTTTGACTTTTTGGCAGGGCTACCTCCTCTCTTCCGTTTCTTGCTGTTTTTATCCACCTTCGGTTTCATCTTGGGGGCATAAACAGTCTCTCCTTCTTCCGCTTTATCTTTCAAATCTTCCCAGGCTGTTAGAAGCTCATCCAGCTCGTCAGAGGCATCCTGCATGTCTGACTTCGTATCTTGAAGATCTTTAAGCTTTTCTTTCTTCTCCTTTCGCTCCTCGTCTAGTTCCTCGTTTTTCTCGGTCTGAGGTTCAAGCTCGTCGTCGAGATTCAAACTCAATACTGCCTCAGATACACTGATGTCATCTGCCTTGGAACAAATAAAGGAAATGCTCGAGAAGCCTCCGTCCATTAAAAGTTGTCTTCTAAAGCCGTCACCGAGAAGTTTGTGCCTGAGAAGATATAACGATTAGTTAGCCGCTATTATTCCAGAGACAGGAGGTATCAGATGCTTACGCCGACTTGTCATCTACAGCTCTAGTAATGGGCGCGACAATCCATAATCCTGTGCACTTTTGCATGTAGGAATCTGCAACAGCAGCTCTAATATTTGTTAACATATACCCTTCAAGACATCTAAAAGGAAGAGAAACCTTGCTGAATTTGCATCATGAACACCTGGCAAATCTACGATTGTAGCCCCAGTCTCCAGAACAGGTGACTTGACAAAGATTCTGACGACGCGAATCAAAGGCCAGAATTCCATCTGCTTTGGAGACCTGTCGTCTTTCTGCTTCTTTTCTTGACTGTCGACGTATCTCTGAAGCTGCTTGTAAAACCTCAAAGGGTGCGTCTCTTCAACTACCTTTGTTTTACCTAACACGCTCTGGACCGATCCGTCTCTCACCAGTTGCTCAGGAGTACTATTGACAATGTTCTCCTTTGTTTTCCTGGGATAGATAGCTTTGATCTTTGCCCACGCCACGCTGGCATCTTGATCCCGAGACACATTCTTCATTTCTCCATACTCATCCATCAGATCTTGATACAGAGCTTTAAGCTCCTTCAACCAGTCTGCCTCGGAAATGAACTCTATTTTAGCCCGGTATGGGCCATCTGTCTCTGTATTGTACGAAATCTCGGTCACTACCGCTGTACAAGCTCTCATACAGTTCGTTGGCACTATATAGGGCAAAGGTTAGAAATTAGCATTGTGATGCTACAAAGATACCCGTCTTTATCGAATATAAGATACATTCCTGCTCCATGTCGGGTAGACGGTAATAGGCGAACGCCAGATAAGATCCATACCATACGAGAATAGATATATTCCCCGGAGCAACAGCTTAGGCTTTTCTCGTGCCCAATTTCACAAGTGGAGTAGAGAATGAGTTGAGACTGGGGATAACAATTTGGCTGAACCGTGCACAACGAATCCGATCAGAATTCCTCATCTTGAGGTGGAATGTATCTTATAGACGAGATAATAAGGCACGGTGCCGAACCCGAAATCACTTACCTAACCGTTCCTCGTCTAGTAAAGCGTTGATGACGCTACTCTTGCCAGCTCCTGTATTTCCGACAACACCGATAACTGTCTTGTGGTGTGCCGCTTGTTTGCGGATATTGGCAATTTGCGTCTTGAATGCAATTGCGTCTGCCCCTTGTGCATCATCAAGTGACCCGTCAAGCTTGTCCAAGAGACTGAGACCCTTCTTAATCCCCTCCTCCATAATCTCGACGGAAACATCTTTGAACATAGTCTGAAGTTGTACGTGCGGGGTATTTGGCATGGCACCGTCGTCGAATTCATTTTTGATTATATCTAAAACCTCTGACTTAACAGATGCTTCTCTAGAAGGTTGCCGTATTGATGGAGGTCCCATCGACATTGACTGTGACAAGGACGGTGATCCCTGAGGCATATTTGGAGTACGAATGTGAAGGTCACCCTGTCCATGATGAGGAGGCTGACTATTTGAAAGCCCATAAAGCGGCGAAGAGCGGAGACCTGGCTCCGATTTGATCTCAGGAGTAAACAGTGAAGTACGAGTGGGGAATGGCGACACCCGCGCAGCAGGGTCGGGCTTTATATGCACAGCTGGCGATTGTGACGAGCGTCCACGCTCTTCGGAAGCATGTCGTGACGTAGAGGGCGAATAGCGTACGAACGGATTGATGAATCCCTTAGGAGAGACACCACGTGTATCAGGAAGATTCTTAACCACTGACGGCGATGCCGGCAGCGCTCTTCCTGGGAAAAGCACCTCTGACGATTCAATAGGTTCATTTTTGATTGCCCTAGATGGTATTGCAGGCTGCGAATTCGCAACGATATAGTTAAATGGCAATCGTCCCTGTAATCACCAGATCAATCCTGCCAACACCACCAATGGTTGGCTTGCTCACCTGAACAGCAATGAAAAAAACGAAGCCATCACCAATAATATCAAACGATCCCACAGTGTCACTAGCGTCGACCTCGCGGCCACTGTGTTTGATGATGTAGTCCTCGACTCCGAGAATATCATGATCAATACGATCGGCTTGTCTTCGAAGGGTGGAAATTCTGGTAGTCTACAAAGCTAAGTATAACCAAACACTATTACCAACGAAGGCATCACGTACCAATCGGGCGGTAAACCATCCAAAGTCGCCCGTTTCCAACGTGTCAGGATCCGGAAATTGATCCTTCACGGTATATAAGCCAACGAGAATAGAATCTGATCTCTTGGCTGGCCTCAACTGAAAAGCTTTTGCTCGCAAGTTACTGGTTACGCGATCAGCTGATGCTGATTACAGCCGAGGAGACGCGACGCGTAAAGTACGTGCAGTAGTACTCACGCGTAAAGTTGGGGTTCGATGAAAGCGTTAGCCATGATGGCAGAGTTCTCAAGTTGTATCCGTGATTATAGCAAAACAAAGTTCCCAGGGCACGAAAAGGGGCCAAATTGATCGAATTAGAGCGACTTGAAGAGGGATCTTGATGGAATTGGGGCCTCTGGTTTCGTGTCGAGGAAACGTGATCGCGAGAACGAGAGGGAAACACTAGCAAGGATGTTGCTTCGTGCGCCAAGCAATTAAACTTCGTGAGTCACTACCAAATTCAGGAAACTACGTCACAGGATTTCCCGAATATAGTCCTTTGGGCAAACGCGGTCAACTCGAGGACACTGCTCTTTATACGAACCCGACCCCGAAAAGACAGCTTGTTAACGCTGCTTTAGAAGGCTGGTATTCTCAGAAACAACTCGAAGCAACCCGAAGCTCTACAAAAGGACGTCCGCTGATGGTTTTGTTTTGTTTTAATCATACTGTATTCACTCTACTTAGAGTAGTCCGCTGATGGTTGGCGGCTTATCACCACGGCGTCTTACTGATTGGTATCTGTTTTTCATACGATCAACAATCTCACCAGCTTGAAAGCTCCTGTCAATGGCGCACGATATCATTGTTTTGTTTCTGAACAAGGCTCGTCGACTGGCTAATTTAGGGAAATTGAACACGTAGAGGACGCTGTTTTGCCAGCACGACGCCCACCATAACAGAGCCATCACACGCAAAGATTTCAGGAGGCTTTATGCTCACAAATTGAAAAGCACTTCAACGTCTTCGAGAGATAAGGCGGCCAATAATAGGCCCCGAATTGGGCGTATCAAGTACCTCCACGAATGTACGAACCCTAACCCAATCTACAACACCGTGATTCCGGTCACGAACCTAACCGTCCCTCCAGCAGGCAGTCATAGAGAAGTGAAGAAGCCGAACGGCTCATATACAGCAAGAGGGAAGACTCCGAGGCAGTTTGCATGGAAATTTTTTAAGAATGTCACCTCTGCAAGAAGACATACAAGTCCAAACAAACCCTACGAGCACATAAAAGCTTGCCCATTAATACCTGGAGCCTCGTCTGCATCATATAGTAAAGTAGATATGTACAGCCATCAGGTAGGCTTTTCGCATATGTTAGCAAGTGGGCGAGATTTTGCAAAAACTTTACCACCGCAGCTAACCGCAGTTTGTACGAGTTCATACATACCAGACTCAAATCTCTTAAGTCTAAGTAGGTTTTTGACTTCTTAAGGATGGAAATGTGCATCTCGGAACGAAGTACTCAAGAAACTCATCGAGCATCGGAAGTTCCCAGCCTGAGCTCCTCAAATCTAGGCTCTAAGCCCTTAACCTCGTCGTGGCCTCCAGATGGACAATTGTAAGAGTTGCTCGAAGACCACATGGGACCCCAAGGTTCTGTGTGCTTGAAAGTTCCAATTCTCGAAAACGTACACGTTCCTGTAATGAAGCACATGGGAGTATAGCTCGCACAAGCTCATACATGCATATGAGGCGGTGAATACCTATCTCTAACAAGGTCAAGCAATAATATCATTTGAACTGTGGTCCATCATTATTTGGACTTTCTGCAGATACTGCTCGCCTTCATAATGCTAGTACAAGCTCTGAACGATCTTCATGGGAAAGAGTATTAACTAGGTTGAAAGAAATTCAACCGACTCAAAATCGGATATCAGACAAACAAGTTCATACACCCCTCTAAACTCCGAATAAATACATGCAAATAGAACGAAATGCTCCAGAAACAAAAGGGTATAGATGTGACATATGCTAGAGAATCCAAGGTCTGTGTAAAGAAACATAACAAAGGAATCGTACATAAACCACTCAGCTAGTCAAAGATCAATTCGCGACTTTCTCGGCGGTGGCCTTCGGCGCTGCCTCCTTTTCCTTATCCCTTTCCTTCTCGAGATCTTCAATTCGTTGTCGGAGTGCCAGATTTTCCCTAGTGAGCCCCTCAACGATTTTCTTCAACTCCTCGGTTTCCTTTCTTCTTCCCTTCTCTTCCTTCTCGAGCTTCTTCTGTACGTCCCGTTCTCTCTTCTCCTCCTCTTTTTGCCGCTTTTCGTTCGCCTTTTCCAGTGAACGACAGTACTTCCTCTCTTGTTTCTCCATATTCTTGAGGTGCTTATCAGCAGTCTTCCTTTCTCGTTCTGTCAGTCTATTCTCTTCCTTCTTGAGTTTTTCATCGAGCTTCTGTTTCTCCTTAAGAAATTGAGCCAATGCGCGCTCTTCCGGTGTCTGGTTAGAAGTGGTCATTGTTGAGGCCACCGAAGGGGTCCGAGAAGGTGGTTCGGGAATCGGAAGGTCAGGTGAAGAATCGCAAGTAGCAAAAGTTTTGATAGACGCGGTTTCCGCACCATCATCATCCGTATCATCTAAGGAGGCATCGGAGGCAGTGCCATGAGAGGAGGGCGTCTCGTCGTCGGATGACGAGGTTGGTGGCGGAGTAGGGTTTGAAGAAGACACCATGGACTGGGCGAGTGACGTCATCCCGATGGCCATGGAATTAATAGCGCTTGAGAGAAGCCCACCCCCGCCCCCGGTGATATTTTGCTCTTTGACAGGATTGAGTATCGTCGACGATGCTACAGTTGGCGAAAGCTCTGCTTTGGCTTGTTCCACCGTCAAGACAGCATCTGCGAGATCCTTTCGTTCGGCTAGCTGCGGTGTGCTTCGCAATTTCAAGCTTTCCTGACTAGTTTTCCTGCCCTTGGCTAGCTGTTCGGAGATGGTATCGATGGTGAGAAGAGCCGTGAGAAATTTCTCTGCATCCTTGACTATTCCCCTAGGAGTACCGCGTTCAACCATCCACCTAGGTACACTGCCGCCAGGGTCGGACCTCGTGATCATGATCCAATCGACCGGATAGTTTTCCACGGCCTCGGCGACCTCATCAGCAATTTGGCCGATCGTTTTTCCGCGAGGCCGTGTCGGAGACGCAGGAGTTTCGACCGAGGGGACGTTTGGCGTGCTATGACATCTAGCAAGTGATTTGGGAGTGATGGGGATCTCCCGAATGAATTCGACGGACTCGTAGGTTCCACGAACGTAGCCCGACCTCTGGTCGCATTCGGGGTGGTTGAGGACGGGCTTCGAGATAAGTGTAAACTGCCTCGGCCTATCTTTTGCGGTTCCCTCCCCTCCACCTCCGGAATTTGAGTCTGTTCGATCACTTAGTCTGGAGGAATGATCCTCTGGATGAGCTGAGCTTGATAGGCAGCCTTCGACAAAGTCTCTCGGCGCCGATGGACCAGGGAACTGAGCCGAAAGCTGCAATATCTCCCCCCTTCCCAGCTCTGATGACTCGTGGCGCACTAAAACATCTCTTCCGATCCCACGTACTGGACCCGGTTTTTCCTTCTCTTTGAACTCATATTGAAGGCCAGCTTTAAAGCGATCGAAGGATATATTAGTGTGAATGGAGCGGCGAGCAAACCAGGTGCCCTTTCCATCTTTTGCCGACAGCTTGAAAACGCTTATTCCAATTTGGTTTTCTTTGTTAGACAGCTTCACAGGTTTCCACTCCTTCTGAAGAGCTGCTGTGTCCATGTTTGGAGGTTCGGGGAGATTAAGAGACTTCGGAAGTATAGCTGGTGGAGGGATAGAACTGATTAGAGTGTGGACGTCGGCCAGTGAAGTCACCAGGTGGACGTCGAGTGCAGAAGGATCTGAAGGAAATTCAATGTGTTCGATTGGCGACAGGGTCTTGAGGGCCTCATGAACGTCTGTTGCCATATTGATGGTTGTTGGTGATAATCGCAGTGGGAAGTGACCGGAAATGTGGCGATTCAGATGTTAGTCTATAAAGTACTCTAGAGAGTAGTGAAACTGGTGATTCCGAGTACCAAGTGGAGAATGAAATAATTGAAAGGATGTCGAGGGCGAGTTGGGTTTTCCATGGTAGCGACTTCTGTTGCACTGCCTTGGAAATGACGTTTTCTCTACGCACTTTATACTCAGCCGGATCGCCATGCGAGAATTACCACGTGAGTGTATGAGTGAGCACGTATGAGGTAAACGACAAATTAGTCAAGCTGGCATTGGATGAACCACAGTCGGCGCTGGGAAACTGTAATCAAAGTCATAATGAGAGTAAATGCTCTACTCGAGTAGACTCGCAACTAGCTAGAGGGATCGTACTCTAGTAACTTAGATGCTGCCTAGAGAAGAACTCAAAAGTCATAATATGGGAGCACGGAGAATAGAGGCGAACCCAAAAGCGAACCCAAAAAACTACCTGCATCTGTTTTACCCGGCTTAGCTCGCAAACCATCCCTTGGGTGCAAGGGTGCGTAGCTCGTCTACACCATTCGTTCATTCTCACCCTCTCTATCACTTGGTCTGTCGCGCTCACGTCTAAATTCGCAATCGGCAGTCAACTCGATACTGAGGACTTCCCATCAATACGACATACAACTTCTCAAGTTCCATACCGTTTTTACTTTTCCACCAACACAACTTCTGCCGATTCGCGCGATTTGGGTTGAGAAACCAGCACCAGCGACAATGGCGCACGTTCAGGCCGGCGCACCCATCGACCCTCCGTCGACCAATGGGGCGCAAAGCAAGAGGGTAGCATATGTAAGTGATCCCATTTCGACCCGCTGTTATGTTTCGAGCGCCGCTCACTTCTAGATTAGTTCTACGATTGTAAGTATTGACTTCTCGTCCGTACCACCGAGGATGGAAGGATGGGCGGATAGAATGGGTAGGAAAGGATATAAATGGACTTTGAAGCATCTGGCTGACCCGATTTCCCGACTATGCACAGCCGATGTTGGGTATGAACTTCTCCTATTTCTAGCTTCTGCAGCCTTATATCTGACCGCCACAATACAGAAATTATTCCTACGTCGCTGGACATCCGATGAAACCACACAGAATACGAATGACCCACAGTCTCATCATGAACTATGGCCTATACAAGAAAATGGAAATCTACGTCAGTTTGGTGTTACTAAATCTATTCCTTTACTTGCTAACAGTTCAAACCAGAGAGCGAAACCGGCCACGAAACAAGAAATGTGCCAATTCCACACCGACGAATACATCGACTTCTTGTCGAAAGTGACCCCGGACAACATGGATGCATACGCAAAGGAACAAGGCAAATACAATGTTGGCGACGACTGTCCTGTATTTGATGGCCTGTTTGAATTTTGCGGTATCTCCGGGGGAGGAAGTATGGAGGGTGCGGCTCGACTAAACCGTGGGAAGTGCGACATCGCGATCAACTGGGCTGGTGGTCTGCATCACGCCAAGAAGAGCGAAGCGTCGGGCTTTTGTTACCTGAATGGTAATGATGCTGCCTCTGTGGCCTGGATAAACAAACTAACAAGTGCGACTAGATATCGTCCTCGGCATAATTGAGCTTCTCCGCTATAAGCAGCGCGTGTTGTATATTGACATCGATGTTCATCACGGGGATGGTGTCGAGGAAGCCTTCTATACTACCGACCGAGTCATGACTTGTTCCTTCCACAAGTATGGTGAATACTTCCCTGGGACTGGTGAACTCCGGGATATTGGTGTCGGCGCGGGAAAGTATTACGCCGTAAACTTCCCGTTGAGGGACGGTATTACGGACATTACGTACAAAGAAGTTTTCGAACCTGTGATCAAGCATGTTATGGAGTTTTACCGTCCAGAGGCGGTCGTCCTTCAGTGTGGTGCGGATTCACTTTCGGGAGATAGATTGGGTTGTTTCAACCTGAGCATGAAGGGGCATGCAAACTGCGTTGAGTATGTGAAGAAGTTTGGCCTGCCTACACTGGTGGTCGGTGGAGGAGGTTATACGATGCGAAACGTCAGCAGAGCTTGGTGCTATGAGACTGGTGTTCTGGTGGATCAGATTGTTGGGCCCGAATTGCCATACAGTGACTTCTATGAGTATTTTGGTCCCGATTACGAACTAAATGTCCGACCTTCCAATATGGAAAATCTTAATTCTCGCGAATACCTAGAAAAGATCAAGATGCAAGTTCTCTCGAATTTGGAACGTACTCGTCACGCACCATCTGTACAAATGTCCGATGTTGGAAGGGGAACCACTGAACACCAAGAGGAACAGGATGCCATACTTGACGATCTGGAAGAGGACACTGTGGGAATGGATCGTCGTCACACTCAGCGCAGATGGGAGCAACAAGTCGAGAAGCCGGGCGAACTTTCGGACTCGGAAGACGAGGAGATGGCCGATTCCATTGGCGTCCAACGAAACGGGAATGGAAAGAAGCGACGAAGAAACCAGCAGAGCTTCAAAGATGCAAATGCCAGCGGATCCGGATCTGGCGTTGCGACACCACAACCAGGAGTCAGTGGATCTACGAGCGATGCCGGTGCACCTGTGGTGCCTCCCTTATCGAGTGCTTTGGGCTATCGGGGAGAACATGACGAGGAACTCGAAACGCTGGCAAGGGAACAAGATGGGGATGGAGATATTGACATGGGTGACGAACTCCCCGCGGAACATCCAGAGAAAAAACAGAAGGTTGATGGACCTGGTGTGACTGCAGACGATGAAGACATGATAGATGCGGAACCAGCAAAAGAAGCCATTGGTGTGGCAGAGAAGGAGGCCCCCGCCGCGGGTAATCCCGGCGAAGTTGCTCCACCGGCTACTGTTACACCAAAGGACTCTACATCAATACCAGAACCCAGTTCACTCGATGCTCCAGAAAAACCTAAGAGCCCGGGAGATAAACCTGTGGAAAGCTCGAATGAGGGACCGGTGTTGGGGAGAAAACCTGAAGAAAACCCATGATATTGGTCTGGATTGGGTGCAACTTTCTTTTTTGCTCTAGGCTTAGATTCAGACTTGTGGTGAATTCAGTGGTAACAGGTTTTGGGATGCTTGTGTTTCTGATGTCTTATTTATTTACGTGTTTCGTCTGCTCTTTTCCGATCTGGGGACATCTCTGTACCTATAATCTCGGATTGTGTACTCTAGAAGTCTTCTCTGTTTGGCTTTTAGCGCCATGTCGCTGAACTGCAATGACAATAGTAATTCAGAATTTCAGTATCAAATAATGCTCCTTCCTTCCGTTAATTCGTCAAGGTGCTGAAGTCATGAACACACACGTAAAGCATGAAAGATCCTTTACAATCCTTTAATGGGAGCTGTTGGGGATGATGGGTGGGGAATAGGGAATGGGACTGACAGGGGTGCCGCTTGGCTTGGCGATGCTTTTTAGACTGACGTCCATCTCTATTTCTCTGTCGAATCTCTTGTGACTTCTAGACAACTCGTCTCTACACCACAGCCACTACCATCACTACCACTACGCGATATATTCACGGTTGCATCCTCAAGCGCTCCCCTGTGACAGCCTAGTATCTATCTCTAATCCCACGGGACGCCCATCATTTACGATTTCACGAAACGTCGGCTTCTGTGGGTACAGGTGTTGCTCAGGTTCGCCAACGAACGTTATCGCGAAAACTAGGACTACGGCTGACTCGACGCGCAGGGAGATTGTTGTGACTGTTGACTGTTTGCTGCTGGTAGCGCGTGTGGAAATCACGAAATTATTGCTCTGAGAGAATATTGCTATTTACCCAAGAGAGAAGAAATTGAACATCAATCGTTTTCTGGCTCCTCTGTGATCCGTTATATTTCTTTCGCTACCGTCACGCCGCCCGTCGCCACTCGCTACTACCGGGGGGGTTTTTGTTGCATGTCAAGTGTTCGGAACCTTTTTGGAATACTTTTTTCTACTTTGGGTTACGCGAGGGATGGCGGACGCGGACGAAATCCCAGTTTCGGAGGCGGAACAAGCTTTTTTTGATGCGATGAAGGCTACACATGATATACAGGAAACGCAAGCGGCGACCGACGAGGTTGTTGCTCCTGCCACAACCACATCTACAACTTCAGCTACGGCTGAAACAAACGGACATGAGCACGAGGGAGATCGTGAACGGCCTACGACACAGGAAGAACAGGCTCAACGAGATGTTTTAGAGGGGAACAGAGATGATACTCCCGCAACTTCTGCACGGAGTTCCGCTGTGCCATCTGTCGCTTCACCAACCACATCTGCTGCCATTGGTGCTCCCACTTTTGGTGTTCTTGATTCTTCCAGTGTTGTTCCTGTGTCTGTTACCATCCAGAGGGATGAAATTCAAGAAACCACACCGTCTCTGCCACCAACTCCTACGATCACCCAACAACCATCCAACTGGGGTACGCCGACAAAAGCCGCCCAATCTGCTGCCCAGGTCGCCCCCACACAGAAAACCACAACTGGTGGAAAGCGGAAGCGATTACCACAGGACTTGGTTGGACAGCTTGAGGATAGAATTGCGGATGATCCTAGAGGCGATGTAGATGCGTGGTTATCACTGATTGAGGAACACAAGCGTAAAGGAAAGTTTGACGATGCAAGAGCGGTGTATGAGAGATTTTTTGTCATATTTCCCCAGGCCGTGAGTCTACCATCCCGGTTTTTGCTTTTCTAGGCTAACAGTCGGGACTTATTCCCTTGACCATTTAGGCGCAGCAGTGGATGGGTTATGTGAGGATGGAACTTGATAACAACGAGCTAACGCGCGTGGAGCAAGTCTTTTCTCGCTCTTTACTCACCGTGCCTAACGTTGAGCTATGGAGTTTGTATCTAGACTACATCCGACGGCGCAACAACCTCACCAACGACCCATCCGGAAAAGCCAGGGGTATTATCAGCCAGGCTTATGAATTTGTTCTGAATAATATCGGATGTGACAAGGAAGCCGGGCGGATATGGCAAGATCATATTGCGTTCATAAAGAGTGCGCCTGGTAATGTGGGCGGTAGCAGTTGGATGGACCAGCAGAAAATGGATAGTTTGCGAAAAGTTTATCAAAAAGCTGTCACTCAGCCTGTGATTGGTGTAGAAGCTATGTGGAGGGAGTATGATGGATTCGAACATGGGCTGAATAAGATGACGGTACAAACATTACAATTGTATACTCATCCGTGATTAGAAGCTGATAAAGTGTGACCAGGCTAAAAAGTTCCTCCAAGAGCGATCGCCATCCTTCATGACAGCTCGTGCCTGCCTTGTTGAGCTCACGAATCTTACTCGGGGCCTCCGTCGTGAAACCCTGCCGCATTTACCACCCGCACCCGGTTGCGAAGGCGACGATGATTGGAACTATCAAGTTACCCTCTGGAAAAAGTGGATCAAGTGGGAGAAAGACGACCCGGTAGTTTTAGCAAAGGAAGATCCGGCTGCCCTCCGAAATCGCATTATTTATGCATACAAGCAAGCTTTAATGGCACTCCGATTTTGGCCAGAGATGTGGTTCGAGGCAGCCGAGTATTGCTTTGACAACGATATGGAAGTCCAGGGAATGGAGTTCTTGAAGCAGGGACTTCAGGCTAACCCTGAAAGCACCTTGCTTACCTTCAGACACGCCGAGCGATTGGAAGTAATTACTCCTGCCGAAGATGGAGAAGCAGCTGCCGTTCGTAAGGGACAGATTGTAAGGAAGCCATACGATGATCTACTTACCACGTTATATGGTCTCTATGCGAAGATGCAAGCCAGGGAAAGGGAAGAGATTGAAAAGCTGGAAGAGGAAGCAGCCAATGCTGACAGCCCCCGGAGTCGAACCGATGATGATGACGATGATTATGACGACCGACCTGCTCCTCAAAGTACCAAGGAGAAGAAAATTAACGAGCTAAAGGAGAAGACCAAGGCTGAGATGCTGAGATTGAGTAAGGTTATCTCGGCAGTATGGATTGATCTTATGCGAGCGATGAGACGTATTCAAGGTCACGGACGGGTAAACGAGCCTCTTGGTGGAAGTCGACAGATTTTTGCAGATGCGCGAAAGAAGGGAAAGATCACTAGCGACGTCTATGTTGCTTCAGCCTTGATTGAATATCATTGCTACAGGGACCCTGCGGCGTTGAAGATTTTTGAAAGGGGAATGAAGCTATTTCCGGAAGACGAAGATTTTGCATTGGAGTACTTGAAGCACTTGGTCAATATCAACGATATCACCAGTAGGCCCTCCGCATCCCCCGCATACACACCGATTCGAGTTACTTACCAATAATAGATGCGAGAGCAATGTTCGAAACCTTCGTTTCAAAGGTTCCAGCAGAGAAAGCACAACGTGTTTACCGCTTCTTCTACGAATACGAAGCACATTACGGCGATCTCGCTCAAGTGTACAAGCTAGAAAAACGCATGGCAGAACTCTTCCCCGCCGACCAGAAACTTGAACAGTTCTCGACGCGATATGCATACCACACTATGGATCCGTGCAAATATCTCCCTATCATCTCACCCTCACACCAAATAAGGCCTAAACCTCTTCTCCCCCTTCCTCCAGAGGCTGCCGCCGCTGTAGCCGCAGGC